>ENA-OQJH01000174-OQJH01000174.1-human-gut-metagenome-genome-assembly--contig:-NODE-174-length-38761-cov-12.519931_pt1 | contig 38761 bp, 44 predicted proteins | sample MGYA00242597_ERZ504763 | MGnify/ENA primary metagenome ERZ504763 (study PRJEB26092, sample SAMD00036359) | human gut metagenome | host: Homo sapiens | study: EMG produced TPA metagenomics assembly of... | reverse complement strand
ATGCATCAGTGCATCATGGAAACACAAAAAAGATAATTGACGAGATAGCAAAGACAAACGATGTCGAGCTGATAGATGCGACACAGACGGTAGAGAAAGACCTGTCGGAATATGATTTAATCGGTTTTGCATCAGGAGTATATGGTGGAAAGTTTCATCAGTCGGTGCTTAAGTTTGCATCAGTCAATCTCACAGACAATAAAAATGTATTTCTTATCTGCACATATGGCGGCAGACCTGTCTTTAAGTCAATTGAGCAGGTGATAGCATACAAACATGACAACATTGTTGGAAGGTTTTCATGCAAGGGATTTGATACGTTCGGACCGTTCAAGCTGATTGGCGGGGTATCAAAGGGGCATCCGGATGAGAAAGACCTTGCTGCAGCAGTGGAGTTTTACAACGGACTAACAGAACAGCCAGTGTTTCTGAAATAGAGAAACACTGGCTGTTTTTATAATAGTATTAAATATTACATCAATTCTTCATCTTACCAGTAAACTAACTGTATAATAATAGTATCATTAATGATATAATAGAGATATTAAAATCGGGATTTGAGGAGGTGTTGAGTATGAAAAGGTGGCTATCTATTTTAGCAGTATTTGGCTGTATAGTAGCGTTATCTGGATGCAAAAATGAAAATGAAAAGAGACAAGCATATTTTAATGCAAAAGTTTTGGAAATAAATAAAGAATATGTTGATGTTAGGTGTATAGAAGCATTTAATAGTGGGATTTCTGTTGATGAGGAATTTTCTGTTACAAAAGATGTGGTATCAGCAGAAGGAGTACCAGAATTGAATGTAGATGATAATATCCGTGTTGTATTTAATGGTGATGTAATGGAAAGTGATCCATTGCAGATAGGAACGGTTTATGCAATCTATCTTTTAGATGAAAATGGAGAAGTGATTCCAAACAACTAACAACTTCTTATTTATGGAGGTATATATTATGAGAGTAATCATTTCAATCATTCTTATGGTAATTGCAGCGTTGGTCGGTTTTTTCTTTGGTGCTGGAATGAACGAAGCAATGGGTGGAGCAATACTACTTTCAATGATTACAGGTTTTGCTTGCACTATTAATGCTATTGAAAAGAACAAGAAGGACTGACAACTTCCTGTTTTGAGAATTGAGAAAATCGATACTTGTAGATGGAGGTAATCAAAATGAAAGAATATCAATATTTGATTGGAAAAATTATTGTCGCAGTGACAATTATAGTTGCCGCAATCATTATAGCACAGGCTATTGGTGGAGCTGGAGAAAGTATCCGTAGTAGCTTGTTGCAATTAAGGGATGCTCTTCGATAACTTCCGGTTTTTGAAACTGAGAAATCGCAATTTAAGGAGGCAAAGTACAATGAAAAAAGCTATTATTATGATGATTGTGGTATTTGCTTTAGTTGTTTGGCCGTTCAGCGGTGTGTGGCAGCTCTTGTCTGGCATCATTGGCGGTGGAGTCCGAGAATCCTTTATTTATCCGATTTATGGTGGAATTATTCTTCTTTCAGGTATTATAGTTGTTTGTACTGAACTCATTCTGGAAGAAATCAAATCGTTAAAAGACGATATAAAAGATAAAAAAGAAGGATGCTGACAACTTCAAGTTTGTAGAAATATCTTTCTAATTTTCCCTATTTTACAGGCTTTCCAGTCCGTTCATTAGTGAAATGATATGTATTTTCCCTTATTTTTGCCCTTATGAGATAATCGTAAGGCTAATATCTTATAACGATAACGAAAGGACTATAATTCATGAGTAGAATACTTTTGGTAGAAGATGACACAATGATTGCTTCGGGGATTCTGTATGCACTTGAGACAGAAGGGTATGAAACAAATCATGCCACAGGTATAAAAGATGCCAGAAGTTTAATTGAACATTATAATTTTGACCTGGCAATTATAGATATGCAGCTTCCGGATGGAACTGGATTTGATGTAAGTGAGATATTCAAAAATAATGCTACATCTGTGATTTTCCTGACAGTTGTGGATGATGAAAATACAATTGTGAGGGCATTTGATGAAGGAGCACAGGATTATATTGTAAAACCTTTCAGAATCAGGGAACTTTTGGCGAGAGTTCGACGCATTTTATCTGCTAATATCAAAAATGGAGAGAAGGACAACATGATATATATGGGTCATGCAGCCATCCATACAGATGAGGCAAAGGTTTATGTGAATGATAAAATCATAGAACTTACAGCATTGGAATATCGGTTGCTGCTTATTTTTGCGAGTAATAAAGGAATCCTTTTGACAAGGCAGCAGATTCTTGACAAAATATGGGACGCAGACGGCAACTTTGTTGAGGATAATACACTTACCGTTTATGTGAAACGGCTGCGGGAGAAACTTGGAGAGGCAATACACATTGAGACTGTGAGAGGAATGGGATATCGTGTGGATTAAGAAAAAAGAGATAGAACAGTTGTCGGAGTTTGTGAAAGGCTATAGTTCCGGCGAGGAACTGGATATTCGAGAGAATAAGGAAGGCTCTTTTAACATATTAAAAAATGATATTTATGCTCTTGTGAACACGAAAAATGAACAGATAAAGGCAGTTGAGGCAGAAAGAGACAGTCTCTCTGATTATATGGCAGATATTTCCCATCAGTTAAAAACACCGATTACTTCCATGATGATTATGGCAGATTTACTGGAGGAGGCAGAGCCGGAAAAACAGGAAGAGTTCATTCATAACATTCAGGTTTCGCTAAACAAAATGGAGTGGCTTGTAGGGGCACTTCTTAAGATGGCAAAGCTTGATGCCCATGCAATTGATTTTATCAAAAATGACATCCGCACGTCAGAACTTTTAGAGGCGGTAAAACCATCGGTGGCAATCCTTTTGGATATCCACAATCTGACCATAGAGCTGAAACAGGATTGCATCATACATTGTGATAAACGCTGGACCACAGAAGCACTTACGAACATTATCAAAAATGCGATCGAATATTCACCGGATGGAAGTGTGATTGAGATTGACAGCGGAGAAAATCCCATGTATAGCTGGATTTCAGTTAAGGACAGCGGTATGGGAATGGACAAAACAGAGTATGCTGCTCTTTTTAAACGGTTTGAAAATTCTACCAATGAAAATGGATTTGGAATCGGAATGCCGCTTGCACTCTCTATTCTGAAAGGACAGGGTGGCGACATTGATGTTGATTTTGGAGGCATGGGAGAGGGAACGACTTTTATTTTAAAATTTTTTAAGTGAATTGTTTCTAAGTGACAAAATTGTCACAATAATAATTTCTTTTGTCACAGAACAGTCATTTTGCATTGCTAGGATGGTATTTGAAAAAGGAGGACTACAATGGCTGTTTTAGAAGTGAAGGAATTAACAAAGAAATATGGTGAAGGCGAATCGGAAGTGATTGCGCTTGATCATGTGTCTTTTTCGGTAGAAAGAGGAGAATTTGTTGCAATCATCGGAGCATCCGGTTCCGGGAAATCGACACTTATGAATATGATTGGCGGAATTGATTATCCAACAAGCGGTTCTATTATCATTGATGGAAATGAGATACAAGCAATGAGCGAGGATGAACTTGCAATTTTCCGCAGAAGAAATCTGGGAATTGTTTATCAGTTTTATAATCTGATACCTACTCTTACTGCGGAGGAAAATATTGCGCTGCCATGGAAATTAGATGGAAGAAAAGAGAATAAGGAACGGCTTTCTGAGATTGTGAATATGCTGGGTCTTGAGAAAAGGGCAAAACATCTGCCGGGACAAATGTCAGGAGGTCAGCAGCAAAGAGTATCCATAGGAAGGGCACTTATAAACGAGCCGGCATTTATTCTTGCAGATGAGCCGACGGGAAATCTTGACAGTAAAACAAGCAGAGAGATTCTGGATATTTTGAAGTTCACCAATCAGAAATATAAGCAGACTATTCTTCTTGTCACACATGACGAAAAGATAGCGCTGCAGGCGAACCGAATCATCACGATCGGAGATGGAAAAATCATAAAAGACGAGGTGATGAAGTAATGAAAATAACAGCACAACTCGCCTTAAGCCAGATGAAAGTGAATAAAAAAAGAACGATTGCAGGAATTTTTGCAATCGCACTTGCAACATCACTTATTACAACTGTAATGTGCTTTGTGACAAGCGCAAATAAGATGCTTACGGATTTCCTTGGTTTGGATTATGGAGAATATGGAGGAGCATACTCTCTCATGCTTGCAATACCGGCACTGCTTTTAGGTCTTCTTATTGCAGCAATGTTGATTACTGTAATATCCAATATATTTTCTGCCAGTGCCAATAAGCGGATTCAGGAGTTTGGTATTTTAAAATGTGTTGGTGCTACAGGCAGACAGATAAGGGCAAGTGTTATCTATGAGAGTTTATGGCTTAGTCTGACAGCATCCCGCTTGGACTCATTGCAGGAACTATACTTGGTTATATTAGTGTGAAATTTACAGGACATTTTATTTCCGATATCAATGATGCTGCAAAAGAAATTATTATGAGACCTTTTACCTTTTCCCTGCCCTTTCATATATCTGTGTGGACATATTTGTTTGCAGGTGTATTTTCGTTTTGCATTGTATTATTCTCTGCATACAGACCAGCTAAAAAGGTTGGTAAATTTACTGCTATCCAGTGTGTAAAAGGGATTGGAGCAGGCACAGTTTTGAAAGAGATCCAGGTAAAAGACAGCTTTATCCAAAAAATATTTGGATGTGAGTCTGCAATTGCCTATAAAAACATGAAAAGAAACAAATACGGCTATAAGGCAACGATGCGTGCATTGTCACTTGGAATTTTACTTTTTCTGTTAACCGGAGGATTATCCGGTCAGGCAAAGGAATTCCAAGAATGGATGACACCAAAATCAAAAGAAATGATGGTGGATTATTCTTCCAATTACGATATCGAGGTAAATGCGAAAACAGGGAAAGAAGAGAGAAAAATCAGCCGGCCTGTTACATCAGACCAATATAATGCAATCACACAAAAGCTGGAAAAGTACGGGATAGATGTATATGGTGTTGGAGCAGATACTTTTACCTACAATGCGCTATTAGATAAAAATACATTAACAGAGGATATGCTGCAGGTTCCGAAATTTTCTGATGATAATGGGGAAACAAGGACAGAAATCGTGTCCGTTGATGATGAACTCTATAAAAAACTGTGTGACAGGGCAGGCGCAGAATATGGAAGTATCCTTTTGCTGAACACTTACCAATATAATGACAATGGAGAGTATACGTCGATAAAACCTTTTAAAGATGATGTGACACAGATTTCCCTGATAAACGCAGCCAATGAGAAGAACACACTTACAATTGGAGGTATTTTAGAACAGTCCGATTTAAAGGAATATGGTTTTGTGGAAGAGACACCATATCCGGTCAGAATTGTCGTACCTGATGCGGATGCGAGGAGTTTTGACTGGTTTAGTATGCCATCAGATGAAGATGATTATACAGAATATGCCAGAAGTGTCATGGATGAATATTTTCCAATTATGGCAGAGGATTCTTATGTAGAGCAGGGATATACCGTGAGAATTGCCCGCACAGATGCTATGGTTAAAATGCTCAATATAGCTATAGTTCTTGCTGAAATTGTGATGTATGGCTTTGTTATCCTGCTCATTCTCATGGGATTTACAAGTGTAATTAGTACGCTGGCGACAAATATCAGAATCAGAAGCCGTGAGTTTGCTGTGTTAAAGAGTGTTGGAATGACAAATAAATCACTTTGCAGGATGTTATATAGTGAAAGTATTTTTTGCGTTCTAAATGCACTTGTTCCGGGAGTGATACTTGAATTGCAATTCCATTTTTAATTAATTTATCCATTCGGAAGGCTTTCCCGGTATTGTATCATATTCCGTGGGCGGCATTATTTGGTGGTATATTTGTTTTGATAGGAATTGTGTTTTTTATCACACGAACTGAAATTCACAAGTTAAGAGATAAAAGTATTATTGATGAAATAAGAATGGATATTGTATAAATGTCAATTCAAGTTTGCAGAACTTGACCAAAATAAAACCAGTTCGTAAAATGATATTTTTACGAACTGGTTTTTGCGTTGCATTTTCAAATGATATTTATCTATTTTGTAATTAGCCAAAATATCTGTCAAGAAGTCCCTTAAGAGCTCTTCCGTGTCTAGCCTCGTCACGAGCCATCTCATGAACTGTATCATGGATTGCATCAAGGTTGTTCTTCTTAGCACATTTAGCAAGGTCAGTCTTTCCTGCTGTAGCACCGAACTCACAGTCAACTCTCCAAGCGAGGTTGTCCTTTGTAGTAGCCTTCATGTTAGGCTCAAGGTCCTCACCGAGCATCTCTGCAAACTTAGCTGCATGCTCAGCCTCTTCGTATGCTGCCTTCTCCCAGTAGAGACCAATCTCAGGATATCCCTCGCGATGAGCTACACGAGCCATGCAAAGATACATACCTACCTCAGAGCACTCGCCCTCGAAGTTAGCCTTTAACTGCTCGAAGATGTATTTCTTATCTTCATCAGAGATTTCAGGATTGTTCTTAACAGTTGAAGCGTATACTCCAAACTCATGCTCTGCAGCAAGTGTTAAATCTCCCTCAACCTTCTTGAATTTATCTGCGCCAACGTGGCATACCGGACACTCTGCCGGTGGATTCTCTCCCTCATAAACGTATCCACAAACTGTACAAACCCATTTTGCCATAATAATGTTCCTCCTTTTAAAGATAGTAAATAAATGTTTAATTGTTGTAAAAATTGTCAGGCTCTAGGAAAGCTCATTCTTGCAATCCGGACAAAGTCCCGTAAACGAAACTGAGCAGCTCTCAATGGCTAAATCAGTGGATTCCTGCACCTGTGTCATCAGCTCATCGGCGAAGTCCAAATCGATATCCATCACGCGTCCGCAGCCTCTGCATATAAAGTGATAATGAGGCGCTGTGTTGTAATCGTAATGGTCAGGACCGACTCCGGTCGAAATCTTGATGATCTCACCAATTCCTCAAGCAAGGAAAGGTTTCTGTAAACAGTTCCAAGACTGATGTTTGGAAATTCTTTTTTGATATTTTGATAGATAGTTTCAGCAGTCGGATGATCGGTCCGGCTCGCCAGAAAGTTGACTATCGACTCTCTTTGACGACTATACTTAATCATATGAATCTCCTTTTAAATGAAATCAGGAATTGTTACTGATATCAATATACACGATAGTACTATAATTGTCAAGAGAAAAATAAGAATAATTCCTATTTTATTTTTACAAGATGGCTCGAATAGCTATAAATCAAGTATAAATTAATAACACGCATAATCTTACTGCTTCACTCATAGAATAGTACAAAACGCGCAGGCGGGTAAATAAGCATGAAGAGATTCGTTACATACCTGTATTTATATGATGGCAGAATAAAAGGAAATAATGCAGGCTTTATAAAAGTAGAAATAAACGGAGAAAAAAGTGCATTTCTCGTGCAGATAAAAAATCTCGGAAAATACTCCGGAAAAGGAAGAGTGTATCTGGTATATGAAGCGGAGGCGGGCATAGAGGCAGGAGAGCTTACGGTAAAAAACGGTGAAGCGCGAGAGATATATAATGTAGATACCGAAAACGTAAAGGACAGTGGAAAGACATTTTTGCAGGTGCTCGGTGTAAAAATAGAACTGGAAAATGCAGATGAAAAATTTCTGGCAAGCTGCTGGACGGATAACACGGAAGCAGTTATAGGAAAACCAATCAAGGTACAAGCAGATTTATCAAATAAGGAAACCCCTGTATCGACTCCTAAGCCTGAACCGGGCTGTCAGAAAGAGGTTCATAGTCAAAATGTTGATGACAGTCAGGACAAAATCAGGCGCATAGACATATCAGAGCTTCGCACGCTTCCGGCCAAAAACTGGTACATAGTCAACAACAGCTTTCTTACACACGGTTACGCAAACTATAAGCATCTCGTCATCAAAACGGATACAGATGGCAGGCAATATCTCGGAGTGCCGGGCGTGAGCGAGCCGCAGGAGCGCATGCTGGCAGGGATATTCGGCTTCACGGAATTTGAGCCGGCCGCACCGGCAAATGCAGCGGATGTCGATAGCGGAGTGTTCGGATACTGGTTCTGCCAGCTGTAGTTTTTATAGATTGTAAGAAAATGTCCTTTCCTCTGCACAAAACCACAGAAATTGTGTATAATTAAAGCTAACAAAAGAAAACTGTGGGAGGTGGCATTACATGAAAAATTATTCAAAGGATCCTGACAGACAGTATCATATCCAGGTCGCAAAAGGAGAGGTCGGCAGGTATGTTATAATGCCGGGAGACCCGAAGAGGTGTGTTAAAATAGCGCAGTACCTTGACAATCCGGTCTTGATAGCTGACAACAGGGAGTTTATCACATATACCGGCACATTGGATGGAGTGAAGGTCAGTGTGACATCGACAGGCATCGGCGGACCATCCGCATCCATAGCGATGGAGGAGTTGTACAGATGCGGTGCAGATACCTTCGTGAGGATCGGAACCTGCGGAGGCATGCAGACAGATGTGAAAAGCGGTGACATCGTGATTGCGACAGGCGCCATCCGCATGGAGGGCACATCAAAGGAGTATGCGCCGATAGAGTTTCCGGCTGTGGCAGATTTAGATGTCACAAACGCGCTTGTTGCGGCAGCAAAGCAGAAAAACTTTACGCATCACACAGGCGTGGTGCAGTGCAAGGATGCATTTTACGGACAGCACGAGCCTGAAAAAATGCCGGCAGGCTACGAGCTTATCAATAAATGGAATGCATGGAGGATGCTTGGCTGTCTTGCGTCAGAGATGGAGTCAGCCGCGCTTTTTGTCGTTGCGGCAAAGCTTGGAGTCAGGGCAGGCTCATGCTTCCTTGTGGTCGCAAATCAGGAAAGGGAAAAGCTCGGGCTTGAGAATCCTGTGGTACGCGATACGGACATGGCGGTTCAGGTGGCTGTTTCAGCAGTTCGAAACCTCATTCGTGAGGATTGCGCCGGAGAATAAGTCAGACATAAAACACAGAAACGGAGAACAGACATTGGATATAAATGAAATTTTAAAACACGTTGACCATACACTTTTATCCCCACAGGCTACATGGGACGAAATCAGGCAGATATGCGATGATGCGATAAAATATCACACAGCATCGGTCTGCATACCGCCAAGCTATGTAAGTCAGGCGTCAAAGTACCTGGGTGAAAGGGTAAAGGTCTGTACAGTGATAGGCTTCCCTAACGGATATTCGACCACTGCGGTGAAAGCCTTTGAGACAGAGGATGCCCTTGCAAACGGAGCGAAGGAGATAGATATGGTCATCAATATCGGCTGGCTCAAGGATAAAAGGTATGAGCTGATAGAGGATGAAATAAAGAAGCTCAAGTCCATATGCAAGGATAAGGTGCTTAAAGTCATCATCGAGACCTGCTTTCTCACAGATGATGAGAAAATCAGGATGTGCGATATCGTGACGAGCGCAGGGGCTGATTACATCAAGACATCTACAGGCTTTGGCACGGCAGGTGCGACCTTTGACGATATAAAGCTGTTTTCCGAGCATATCGGAGAGGGTGTGAAGATGAAGGCTGCCGGAGGCATTTCTTCATTAGATGATGCAGAAAGATTTCTTGAGCTTGGCGCTGACAGGCTTGGGACAAGCCGTGTGGTGAAGCTCATTAAGGCTATGGACTGAATTTTCGTATACAATAAATAACCGGGGAATTATATATGGATAAAAAAACAATTGAAAAACTGATTGATACAGCCCTTGCACAGCTTGACTTTTCATATGCGCCGTACTCAGGCTTCAATGTCGGTGCGGCTCTTTTAGCAAAAAATCAGGCAGTCTACACCGGCTGCAATATAGAAAATGCAGCCTACACACCGACAAATTGTGCGGAAAGGACAGCATTTTTCAAGGCAGTGAGTGAAGGCGTGCGGGATTTTGAGGCAATCTGTATCGTGGGCGGAAAGAACCAAAAAGCGACAGGTTATACAGCGCCATGCGGAGTATGCCGCCAGGTTATGATGGAGTTTTGCAATCCGAAGACCTTTGAAATAATACTGGCAATTGACAGGGAAAACTATAGGATTTACACACTTGAGGATATGCTTCCGCAGGGGTTCGGACCTGCGAACCTTGAGTAGAGCGACCTGTAGCTGTACCTTTAATGGGCTGCATAATGGGCTGTAATAGTTGTTGATTATATGGTGGTGTGAACATTAGCCGCCTCAACAGGAAGTGGGAAACCGGAAATGGGGGAAATATGGAGAGAAAAGAGAATATAAGAGACAATATAATAAAGCTGCCGAAAATTGAGCTTCACTGCCATCTGGATGGCTCATTAAGCCGTGAATTTGTCGAGAAAAGGCTTGGCAGGACGGTGCGGGAGGCAGAGCTTAGCGTGTCGGATGACTGCACAAGTCTGGCACAGTATCTGGAGAAATTTGACTTGCCGGGGCAGTGCATCCAGGATGAAAAGGGGCTTGAGGGAGCCGCCTATGATGTGCTTAAGGGCATGCACCGGGAAAACGTCATATACGCGGAAATCCGTTTTGCACCGCTGCTTTCAGAGAATGAGAGCATGAGCTGCGAGCGCGTGATAGAGGCGACGATTAAGGGACTTGAGAGAGGTAAAAAGAATTTTGGCATAGAATATGGGCTTATTGTGTGCGCCATGAGGCATCACAGTGAGGAACAAAACAGACGCATGCTGCACACCGCAAGGGAATTTTTAGGCGCGGGTGTGTGCGCGGCAGACCTTGCAGGTGCTGAGGTGCCTTACCCTATGTCCGGCTTCATGGAGCTTTTCAAATATGCAAAGCAGCTTGGGCTGCCTTTTACAATTCATGCGGGAGAGTGTGGAAATGCACAGAATATCATAGATGCAGTGGAGCCGACGCGGCCAGGATAGGCCATGGAATAGCCATGAGAGGTCACGGTGATATGGAAAGACAGCTTTCGGCAAAGGGCATAGGCATCGAGCTTTGTCCGATAAGCAACCTGCAGACAAAGGCAGTGGCTTCAGCAGACGAATATCCCATCAGGGAGTTTTTGGATGCGGGATTAAAGGTTACAATAAACACAGACAACCGCACTGTAAGCAACACAACTTTATCTAAAGAGCTTGAGTTCATAGAAAAAACCTATGGCATACGCGAGGAGGAGCTGCCGCTTATGATGAAAAATGCACTGGATGTGGCATTTGCAGATGATGCCGTGAAGGAGCGGATTTTCAGGCAGCTGGTATAGTGTCGCGAGGCTTATGGAGATTTAACATTTAACCGCAGCACAAATTTACGGACCGGAAAATGGAGGTATGACACCATGAAGAAATATAACAGAATTTTTGTGATAGTCCTGGACTCTCTGGGAATCGGCGCAATGCCGGACTCGGAAAGGTTTGGAGACACAGATGTAGACACCTTTGGGCATATACTTGAGAGGATGCAGACTCTAGACATCCCAAATCTTACAAGGCTTGGGATGCTCAATTTGCATTGCGGCGGTAAGATGCAGCCGGCTGCTGAGCCAATCGGCAGATTTACGAGGCTGGCAGAGGCAAGCAACGGCAAGGACACGATGACAGGCCACTGGGAGATGATGGGCATAAAAACCGAAAAGCCGTTTAAGACCTTCACAGAGCACGGATTTCCACCGGAGCTCATCGCTGAGCTTGAGAAGCAGTGCGGAAAAAAGGTCATAGGCAACAAGAGCGCCAGCGGCACTGAGATAATCGAGGAGCTCGGAGAGGAAGAGATAAAGAACGGTTCGATGATTGTATACACGTCAGCGGATTCGGTGCTTCAGATTTGCGGTAATGAGGAGACCTTTGATTTACAGAATCTCTACCGCTGCTGTGAGATAGCCAGAAAAATAACGCTCAAGGACGAGTGGAGAGTAGGGCGCGTCATTGCAAGACCATATGTGGGAAAGAAAAAGGGTGAGTTCGTGCGAACCTCAAACAGGCATGACTATGCGCTTAAGCCTACAGGTCTTACTGCATTAAATGCATTAAAGGACAGTGGACTGGATGTCATTTCAGTCGGCAAAATCAATGATATTTTCTGCGGAGAGGGCATTACAGAGGCATTCCGCTCAAAGAGCTCGGTTCATGGAATGGAGCAGACCATTGATATATGTGAGAAGGATTTTAAAGGGCTGTGCTTTGTGAATCTGGTCGATTTCGATGCACTGTGGGGACACCGCAGAAATGTGACAGGCTACGGAGAGGAAATTGAGAAATTCGACAAAAATCTGGGCATTTTAATGGAAAAGCTAAGGGATGATGATCTGCTCATACTGACCGCAGACCACGGAAACGACCCTACCTACAAGGGAACGGACCACACACGCGAGTATGTGCCGTTTATCGCGTATTCAAAGAGCATGAAGGGCGGCGGTGCAATTGAGGAGGAAGCCACCTTTGCGGTGATTGGAGCCACAATTGCTGACAACTTCGGCGTAAAAATGCCGGAGGGTACCATAGGACATTCTATTCTTGAAGAACTTTAAGGGGTAATATCTCAGGAATTTTTTAAACTTAAACAGAAAATATATGGAGAAAAAAATGAACAGTATATATGAAAAACTCACCACATGCCTTGCAAGTGTGCGTGAAAAAACAGATTTTGTACCGGAGACAGCCATAGTTTTGGGCTCGGGACTTGGAGACTATGCAGAGCAGATTAAGATAGAGACAACCATAGATTACAAGGATATCAAGGGCTTTCCAATATCCACAGTTCCCGGACACAAGGGCAGGTTTGTATTTGGATATGTGGATAGTGTGCCTGTTGTCATCATGCAGGGCAGAGTACATTATTATGAGGGGTATCCGATAACAGACGTTGTGCTACCGACACGCCTCATGGGAATGATGGGCGCAAAAAAGCTGATACTCACAAATGCGGCAGGCGGCCTCAATACTGATTTTAATCCGGGAGACTTTATGCTGATTTCGGACCATATTGCGACAGCCATACCAAGTCCACTGATCGGAGCCAATATTGATGAGCTGGGCGAGCGTTTTCCGGATATGAGCGAGGTATACAGTCGCAGAATGAGGGAAATCGTAAAAGAAAAGGCAGATAAGCTGGGCATAAAGCTGAGAGAAGGAGTCTACGTACAGCTCACAGGCCCGCAGTATGAGACCCCGGCCGAGGTCAGGATGTGTAAAATCCTCGGAGGAGATGCCGTCGGAATGAGCACAGCCTGTGAGGCACTTGCAGCGCGTCATATGGGGCTTGAGGTTTGCGGAATCTCATGTATCACCAACCTGGCAGCAGGACTATCCGACAAAAAGCTCAACCACAAGGAAGTGCAGGAAACCGCAGACCGCGTGGCAAAGCAGTTTACAGAACTGATCACTGCTGTGGTGAGAGCAGTGTAAATGTTTAGAAACTTGACAATAAATCGTATCATAGCGTATACTTTAGAATCCTAACAGATGGGATGGAGGATTTCAATGTTAAATATATATTTAGGGGATATGGAAAATGCAATTTACCATCCTCCGGTGTATTTTGATAACACATATGAAGATGAATGGATAACGGATGAGCTGTCTGTCAAAATGATAAAAGATATAGATAAATCAGACGTCATTGGACCACATCTGGTACAAAGCCCGATACTGGGACCGATATCCACAAAGGAATTGTCCGGTGGAGTGAAAACCCTTATGCTGATGGCTTTTGATGATAGCGGAAAAATTTTTAACGCTTCAGCGTGTGGTGATAACTGCGCAAAGTGGATATTGAGAATTGCGGGCAAAAAGAATCTGACAATTAATCTGCATCATATAATGGATTTTGGTAAAGATTTTGAGGCAAAGATACTGAATACGGGAGAAATAGTTCACAGTATGGCTGAATTCATCAGTGTTGCAGGTAAATATGTATAGGAGAAGGTATGAAGGGTAAGCATAAAATTGTTGTGAAAAACAATAGACTTCATTATGAATTTGAAATAAAAAGAAATATCACGATAATAAAAGGGGACAGTGCTACAGGGAAAACAACACTCATAAATATGATCAGACAATTTGCAAATCTGGGTAATGCAAGTGGAATTGAAATCGAATGTGATGCCCCGTGCACAGTTCTTGAGGGAAATATGTGGCAGATGCTGCTCAAAAATTTATCAGGAAATATCATTTTTATTGATGAAGAAAATCAGTTTATAAGACAGCAAGAGTTTGCTGAACTTGTAAAGGCGTCAGATAATTATTTTGTGATAATAACAAGAGAAAACCTGTACAATCTGCCATATAGTGTTGAAGAAATATATGGACTGTATTCTTCAGGAAAGTATCAGAACACAAAGCAAATATATCAGGAGATGTATCATATTTATCCTTTAAATCAGGAGCTTTCATGTAAACCTGACAAAATAATTGTTGAAGATACAAATTCTGGATATGAGTATTTCAAGGCAATATCGAAAGAAAAAAATATAGTGTGTGAAAGCGCTGGTGGAAAAACAAAAATATTTGCTATGCTAGAACAACTAAAAGCTGAAACAGAGAGTATTTGTGTAATAGCTGACGGTGCAGCAATTGGCCCGGAAATGGATGCATTATATAAAATGTCTGTGGAAAAAGGCAATATAAAGTTATATCTGCCGGAATCATTTGAGTGGATTATACTCAGTTCTGAGTTGCTTGAAGACAAAGAAATTAAGGATATTATGGACAAACCTGAGAATTATATAGAAAGTCAGGAATATTTCAGTTGGGAGCGATTTTTTACAAAGCTGCTTGTGGATAAAACAGCAGGAACATACCTGAAATATCAAAAAGGAAAGCTTAATCCAACATATTTGCATGAGAAGAATAAAAATATAATTTTGAAAAATATAAAAAATAGTATAGATTTTTAAAAAGTATGATAAATTGGCGCAGAAATTGTTTCCTGCGCCAATTGTTATGTTAAATTATAAATGGGCTTATTTATTAACAAGCCCGTAAATATAGTGATTACACCACTTCCCATGTAGTATAAGATAATCATGCAATAGCCCCTCCTGCACGAAGCCAAGCCCATTAAGAAGCTTCATCGAAGGCACATTCCCCGGGTGGACAACCGCCGTCACTTTGTGCATGCGAAGCTCATTAAAGGCAAGCTTGGTGCAGAAGCCGACTGCCTCAGTGGCATACCCCATGTGGTGAAACTCACTGGAAAATTTATAGCCAATTTCACAGCTTCCGTAGAAAGCCGGAGCGATATTATGTATACACACAGTGCCGATAATCCGGTACGGATTTTCTTTCTCAAAAACATAAAATCTGAAAAGCTGTGATTTGACAGCCATATTGTATTCATATCTGAGCACCTTCTGCAGGTGCTTCACAGTATAAAAGTCCGGCACACGGTCTATTTCATACATTTCGAAAAGCTCTTTATCCCTATTGTAAAAATCCAAAACCTGCGGAGCGCAATCAGCGCGCAATACCTTAAGAAGCAGGCGTGGGGTTTCATATTGAAAAAACATATTTTCCTTCTTTCACATTTGGTGTATCATGATAAATAGATTATAACACATGGAGCAGACAAATATGACACAAGATGAAAAATATATGAAACAGGCAATAAAACAGGCAAAAAAGCATACGCACTCGATGAAGTGCCGATAGGCTGCGTAATTGTAGCCGGTGACAAAATCATTGCACGCGGCTACAACCGCAGAAATACCGACAAAAATCCACTCGCTCATGCTGAGCTTTCTGCCATCCGCAAAGCCAGCAAAAAGACTGGAGATTGGCGTCTTGAGGAATGCACCATGTACGTCACCCTTGAGCCTGTCAGATGTGTGCCGGAGCAATAGTACAGGCACGCATTCCCAGAGTGGTAATAGGTGCCATGAATCCGAAAGCAGGCTGTGCAGGCTCAATCATCAATCTACTGCAGATGCAGCAGTTTAATCATCAGGTGCAGACAGATATAGGCATCTGTGGTGACGAATGCAGCACCATGCTCTCTACCTTTTTCAAGGAGCTGCGAAAGAAGCGCAAGCTTCAAGGAGAGTAAATAAATTGTGGTTAAAACCACAACGTAAGGCACGTAAGCCCCAGGTACTACTGACTCACACGTACTCTCCCGAAGCGCGAATAGCGAAGAGGTTTAGATACTGTAGAAATTATGCCCATGAGACACAGAAACGCCCCGGCATGGACGCAGGGGCGAGGAGAATCGCGCCATGGACGGCGCGTTTCGACGGTTTCGTCAAGCATAGAAAAACATCAAGCATAATTTCGTACAGTATCTTAGCCACGTAGCGTAGCGATGGCGGGAGAGTACGTGTGAGTCAGTAGTACCTGGGGCTTGCGTGCCGTACTCATACCACAAGAAGTTGCAATAAATCTTGACAAAACCCTGCATTATAGCGTATACTTAAGACTCCGAGCAGCCGGGTGGTAGCGGTACCTTGAACCAACAATCCGCTATAGTTGGGGTGATGCTTCGTAGAGGGCTTAAGCGGTGGAGCTGCCCTCCATAAGTGGCGTTGACGTCTGGGTCTTGCGCAATGGAAATCTATGAACCGTGTCAGGGTGGGAACACAGCAGCACTAAGTAGAAGCTTTCATGTGACGCGAGGCAGCCTGGAGGGAGTTAACTGTGGAGGTAACGTCTGTTGTGATGGTTCGAAGCGAGGCGCTCGGATTTTTAGCGTATAAACATCGTATGATAACATAGGTAATCAGCGGAAATTCTATTTCCGGGCTGATTACCTATGTTATCAGACGGTGCAACGGAAACCGAAAATTGTAGCCACGCAGTGGCGGAGAAGCCTCGAAAGAGGCGAATTTTCGGCTGGAGTGGCACGGTTTATACGCGCGAAATAAGGAAAATCGAGGCATACAATGATTCAGGACATTGCACCACATACGTGGGACATAACATACAAAAACATACAGCCGGACCCGGACAGCAGGGTCCTTTTTTTTAGCAGGGGACAGCTTCTTGTGCAGCAGGCATCGGACAAGCCTGCTGACGAATCCAATGAGGATATTCATCAGATAAGCTTTCCAAGATATGATGATATAAAAACAGAATGCCACGACGCTAAATATCAGTATCTGTTTACACTTGACGATACTGCCTTTTTCAGGGTGGCACTGTCACATGCTGACAAAATGCATATACTGGAAGTAACAGGTGGCAAATTCATAAACCGGCACTATATGCGCAGTACGGCACCGAAGGAGTACGTGCTTGCCGCGATAACTGGATTTCATCTGGATGGCTGGTATGATAAGAACCATTTCTGCGGCAGATGCGCCAACAGGCTGGTAGAGGACGACGTGGAGCGCATGCTCAGATGTCCGGTCTGTGGCAACATGGTTTACCCGCGCATCAATCCGGCCGTGATAGTGGGAGTTACAAATGGAGATAAGCTGCTTTTGACAAAATACAATGGCAGAGAGTATAAAAAGTACGCACTTGTGGCAGGCTTTAACGAGATAGGTGAGTCGCTTGAGGAGACCGTGCGCCGTGAGGTTATGGAGGAAACAGGACTGCGTGTGAAAAATATAAGATACTACAAATCGCAGCCGTGGGGCTTTACCGACAATATACTAGCGGGATATTTCTGTGAAGTTGACGGAACAGATGAGATTGAGGTTGACATGCAGGAACTTTCGGTGGCAAAATGGGTGTCAAGAGAAGAAATACCTACATCCCTAGAGGAATTAAGCCTGACAAATGAAATGATTTCTGTTTTTCGGCTTGACAAAGGCGATTTCTGAATGTATAGTAAAACAGTAGGAAATGAAACAGAGGTGCTATAAATGAAAATTTCAACAAAAGGACGTTATGCTCTTCGCCTCATGATGGATCTTGCAGAGAACAACAGTGGTTCACCCATCAGCTGAAGGATGTAGCGAAGAGACAGGATATTTCAGATAAATATCTTGAACAGATTATATCCATTTTAAACAAGGCGGGCTACGTCAGAAGTGTCAGAGGCGCCCAGGGCGGCTACATGCTGAAGATGGAACCGCAGAACTACACAGTCGGCATGATTCTCAGACAGACAGAGGCAGCCTTGCGCCGGTAGCATGTATAGAGGATGACGAGATAGTCTGCGACAGACAGCAGCAGTGCGTCACATCTATTGTGTACAAGAAGATCAATGATGCAATCTCAGGTGTGGTTGACAATATCACATTGCAGGATCTGGTAGACTGGCAGAACGAGAAGAATGGAAATTATGTCATATAAAGAAAGAAGGTTATCATAGATGAGCAGATTAATTTATTTGGATAATGCGGCAACCACACAGGTATATCCGGAGGTTGTGGATGCAATGCTTCCTTACTTTACAGAGCATTACGCAATCCATCAGCTATATACAGCTTTGCAGATGAGGCAGAAAGAGCAGTGGATCATGCCAGAGGAGAGGTCGCAGACCTTATCGGAGCTAAGAAGGATGAGATATATTTCACAGGCGGCGGCAGCGAGTCCGACAACTGGGCATTAAAGGCCACAGCAGAGGCATATGCCGCAAAAGGAAAGCACATCATCACATCAGCATCGAGCATCATGCAATTCTTCACACAGCACAGTGGCTTGAGAAGCATGGCTTTGAGGTGACATATGTGGGTGTTGATGAGGACGGAAAATCAAGCTTGATGAGCTTAAGGCAGCCATCAGACCTGACACAATCCTTATCTCAGTTATGGCGGCAAACAACGAGATTGGAACTATCCAGCCGCTTAAGGAGATCGGAGAGATAGCAAAGGAGCATGGCATTTTGTTCCACACAGATGCGGTTCAGGCATTCGGACATATTCCGATTAATGTAGATGATATGCATATCGACATGCTCAGCGCCAGCGGTCACAAGCTCAACGGACCAAAGGGCATCGGTGTGATGTATATCAGAAAGGGCGTAAAAATCCGCTCATTTATCCACGGCGGAGCACAGGAGCGCCAGAGACGTGCGGGAACACACAATGTGCCGGGTATCGTAGGACTCGGCAAGGCAGTAGAGCTTGCAAAGGCCAACATGGCAGAGCGCAGCGAATATGAGACAAAGCTCAGAGACCACCTCATCGAGAGAGTGACAAGTGAGATTCCATATACACGCTTAAATGGACACAGAACAGACAGACTGCCAAACAATGCAAACTTCTGCTTCAGATTCATCGAGGGAGAGTCAATGCTTATCCTGCTTGATCAGGCAGGCATATGCGGTAGCTCAGGTTCAGCCTGCACATCAGGCTCACTCGACCCATCACATGTGCTCCTTGCAATAGGACTGCCACATGAGATAGCACACGGCTCACTGCGTCTTACATTATCAGAGAAGACCACTCTTGAGGATATCGACTATACAGTGGACAAGTTAAAGGAAATCATAGCAAGGCTCAGAAGCATGTCACCGTTATACGAGGATTTCGTAAAGAAAAACGGCAAATCTGAGGCATAATAAATGATCAGGTCAAAAATTATAGTGACTATCACAACATTAATATATACATGAAAATTAGGAGGAACTAAGGACATGGCATACAGTGAAAAGGTAATGGACCATTTTAACCATCCAAGAAACGTAGGAGAGATGGAGAATCCAAGTGGTGTCGGCACAGTAGGAAACGCAAAGTGCGGAGACATCATGAGAATGTATCTGGATATAGATGACAATGGCATTATTCAGGAGGCCAAATTCAAGACCTTCGGATGTGGCGCAGCAGTTGCAACAAGCAGCATGGCAACAGAGCTCGTAAAGGGCAAGACAATCCAGGAGGCGCTTGAGGTTACAAACAAGGCAGTTATGGAGGCACTTGACGGACTTCCACCTGTAAAGGTACACTGCTCACTTCTCGCAGAGGAGGCAATCCATGCAGCACTCTGGGATTACGCAGAGAAAAACGGCATCAAGATCGAGGGACTTGAGAAGCCTGTAAATGATATCAGCGAGAAGGAAGAGGCGCCTGAGGAAGACTATTAATGAAAAAGAAGGTTGTAGTAGGAATGTCGGGCGGAGTGGATTCGTCAGTAGCGGCATATTTATTAAAGGAACAGGGATACGATGTCATCGGAGTCACAATGCAGATATGGCAGGACGAGGATGTATTTAAACAGTCACAGGAGGGCGGCTGCTGTGGCTATCCGCAGTGGAGGACGCCAGACGAGTGGCGGCAGTGCTTGATATTCCGTATTATGTGATGAACTTCAAGGCTGATTTCAAGAAATACGTTATAGACTATTTCGTGTCCGAATATGAGCGTGCATACACGCCAAATCCGTGTATCGCCTGCAACCGTTATGTGAAATGGGAGTCGCTGCTTCACCGCTCGCTCGAGATAGGAGCAGACTATATAGCAACAGGCCATTATGCCCGCATAGCACAGCTTCCAAACGGCAGATACACCATAGCCAACTCAGTCACAGCGGAAAAGGACCAGACATATGCGCTTTACAATCTGACACAGGAGCAGCTTCGTCGCACGCTGATGCCTGTGGGAGAGTATGAAAAGCCACAAATCCGCCGTATCGCAGAGGAAGCCGGTCTGCCTGTGGCGCACAAGAGCGATAGCCAGGACATATGCTTCGTGCCGGATCACGACTATGCCTCATTCATCGAGAATGAGACAGGCAAAACCTATGAGCCGGGAAATTTCGTGGATGAATCGGGAAATATTCTCGGCCGTCATAAGGGCCTCATCCACTATACTATCGGACAGCGCAAGGGGCTTGGAATTACAGCCGCAACACCTTTATTCGTGAAGGAGCTGCGTCCGGCAACAAATGAGGTCGTAATCAGCACAAATGAGTCACTTTTCTCAGACACCTGTTATATCAGCGATATAAACTATATGGCACAGGAGCACATCACACCGGACACCCGCAGTATAGGAAAGGTACGCTACTCTCACAGGGGAGCTGACTGTACACTCACACCTATGGAAAACGGCATGATAAAATGCGTATTTGACGAGCCGCAGCGCGCCATGACACCGGGGCAGGCAGCGGTATTTTATCAGGATGGGCATGTACTGTGCGGTGGAACAATTGAAAAGATGATGGTAAATTAGCAGGACTTTTGAATAGTCGCGAATATATTATAATAATAGAGCAGACAGCATAACTAAAATGCCGTCTGCTCTATTAAGTTATTGATTTTAGTATAGAAAGCGTGGATGGAGTTAATCATATCATATATTTGAAGGATGGGGAAATATGTCATATGTTTGTCAGACTCGGGAAGAAAAACTGGTGAATTTAATGGGGAGATTTACCAATATGATTTTAGACCATTTGGAATCATGAGCTTAATGTGTTATTACAAATAAATATTAAAATGAAACAACGTATACTCTTCTTAATCTGTTATTTTTAACGAGATTAGAAGAGTATATTTGCGTTTTGACTTGTTTTTTGTCCAAAATACCGTTATACTTTACTTAAAGTGCATAAAAAACAGAGATTAAGAAGAGTATAGCAATATAATATATTTTGGGTGGAGGTGCAGGATGCTTGTAGGTAGAGAAAAAGAATTACATTTATTGCATGATATACAAAATGATGATAGCTCGCATTTTGTGGCAGTATACGGGCGAAGGAGAGTGGGAAAGACCTTTCTGATACGTGAGGCCTTTGGCTATAGATTTGCATTTCAGCATGCCGGTCTGTCAGAGGGAGGAATGAAGGAACAGATATATGCGTTTACGTCATCTCTCAAAGATGCAGGGTGTGATGTGAAAAAGCAGCCCAAAAACTGGCTTGAGGCATTTGAAGCATTAAAGGATGTCATAAGATTGTCGAGTGAAAAGAAGAAAATAATATTTATTGATGAGCTGTCGTGGATGGACACTCAAAAGAGTGATCTTATGGTTGCTTTGGAGAATTTCTGGAATGGATTTGCTTCTGCAAGGAAAGATATAGTCCTTATAGTGTGCGCGTCAGCCACATCATGGATGCTCTCAAAGGTCGTACACAACAAAGGCGGATTGTATAACAGATTGACAGAACAGATACATCTGCGCACATTCTGCCTCAGGGAGTGTGAAGCGTATGTAAAAGCTGCCGGGCTGGCATTAAACAGAAATCAGATATTGCAGTATTATATGATTTTTGGCGGAGTACCTTACTATTGGGGATTTTTGAAAAAGGGATTAAGCCTTTCGCAGAATATTGATAGTATATTGTTTGAAAAGGATGCGCCTCTGCGCGATGAATTTAAGTATTTATATGCTTCTGTATTCAAAAAACCGGAGAACTATGTAAAAATAATAGAAGCTCTTGGGACTAAAAAGGTTGGAATGACAAGGGAAGAAATCATTACAGCGACCAAAATACCTAATTCGGGAGATCTGACAACGAAGCTCGAAGGGCTTGAAAGCTGTGGATTTATTCGCAAGTACAATGCATTTGGGATGAAAAAGAAAAATGCGATATACCAGTTGATGGATTGCTTTACATTGTTTTATTTCAAATTTTTGAAATCAGAACCGACAGATGAGCATTTTTGGACGAACCAGATTAATACGCCCGCAGTGAATACGTGGCTGGGGCTGGCGTTTGAAAGAGTGTGCATGGAGCATGTGGATCAGATTAAGTTTAAATTGGGTATTTCTGGCGTGCTGACAGAGGTAAATTCGTGGTACTGCAAATCAGATCCTGATAATGGCATTTTCGGCTCACAGATTGATATGCTGATTGCCAGAAAAGATCAGGTGATTAATTTGTGCGAGATGAAATATTCGCAGTCAGAATATACCGTAACGGAGAAAGTTGACAGGAGCATTAGAAATAAAATAAGTGATCTTAGAGTGGTTTCCGGTACAAAGTATGCGATATACCCAACACTTATTACAACCTATGGTGTGGTGGAAAACTCGTATTCGCAGGAGATGCAGTCGGTTGTTACGATGGATGATCTGTTTGCCTGAGATAAAATATTAAAAACCCCATAAATTCCTGTTGACAGATAGGGATTCATGGGGTATATTTATATCAACAATTAATTCATACAAATACAGTATGAATATAGGAGATTAAAACAAAGCATTAACATTACAATGACATCAAGGAGGACACAAACATGTCAAACATTTATCAGGGAACATTAGGACTTATTGGAAATACACCGCTTGTAGAGCTTACACACGTAGAGAAGGCATACGGACTTGAGGCAAGACTTCTTGCAAAGCTTGAGTACTTCAACCCGGCAGGATCAGTAAAGGATAGAATCGCAAAAGAGATGATCGAGCAGGCAGAGAGAGACGGAAAGCTCAAGCCGGGCTCAACAATTATCGAGCCGACATCAGGAAATACAGGAATCGGACTTGCAGCAATCGCAGCAGCAAAGGGATATAAGATTATCATCGTTCTTCCTGAGACAATGTCCATCGAGAGAAGAAACATCATCAAGGCATATGGCGCAGAGCTCGTGCTTTCAGACGGTACAAAGGGTATGAAGGGCGCTATCGCCAAGGCAGAGGAGCTTCATGAGCAGATTCCTGACAGCTTCATTCCGGAGCAGTTTGAGAACCCTGCAAACCCGGAGGCACACAGAAAGACAACAGGTCCTGAGATCTGGAACGATACAGACGGACAGGTAGACGCATTCGTAGCCGGAGTCGGAACAGGCGGAACAATCACAGGAACAGGTGAGTACTTAAAGAGCAAGAATCCTGATGTAAAGATTATCGCAGTGGAGCCTGAGACATCAGCAGTGCTTTCAACAGGAAAAGCCGGAGCACACAAGATTCAGGGAATCGGAGCAGGCTTCGTACCAAACACATTAAATACAGAGGTATATGATGAGATTATCCCTGTATCAAATGAGGCATCATTTGAGTATGGAAAGATTATCGCAAAAGAGGAGGGCGTACTTGTAGGTATTTCTTCAGGAGCAGCTCTCTATGCAGCAATCGAGGTAGCCAAGAGACCGGAGTTCAAGGGCAAGACAGTAGTAGCACTTCTTCCTGACAGCGGAGACAGATACTACTCAACAGATCTTTTTAAGGACTAATATATTATCCATTTTAGGCATTTTTATCAAGATATAGCTAATATATTAGCTGTAAATATTTTGGCTATAAAAAAAGGAACCCGCGGTTCAATGTCATTAAGTTAAGAATTTTGACATAATTATAAAACACATCATATTTGCAATTGTTTGATAAATATGATGTGTTTTTTTCTTTTGTCTATTTTGCAGCACAACAAAAAGACAGATTGTTTATCTGTCAAAAAAACTTATAATTATCTATGATTAAGCCACTCTATATAGAAAGCTTACAGATGCCTGTAATGGATTGGCTTACTGCGACAAAAACAATCCGGTCACTGAAACATCCAGAGCAAAGCCTGTAAAAATCGAAAATGTAAAGAAAATTTTGTGCGATTATTCGGTATAGCGATTAGGATTTCTCGAATCCGTAAACCCATTTTCCACGTAAGAACAGATACAGAAAAATCACGGAGCTGATACCCCAAGTCAATGGGTATGCCCAGAAAATCACTCGTATATCCGGGAGAATACGGACTGCCACAGTAATGTAGCTTACGCGAAACAAACACCAGTCACAGAGCATAACGATCATCGGAACGGATGCGTTACCTGATCCACGAAGTATTGCTGCGATGCAATGAGAAAACGCCAGCAGACAATAAAATAACGCAATTGTTCTGGACTGCATGACTCCATAATGTACAATATCAGGATCTCTGTTAAACGCTGTGATCAGTACCGGTGCTGCCACATATATGATAATACCGATCAACTCTGCAATAGTAATCGAGCAGAAAACTCCAAATCTTGCTCCCTTTTTCGCCCGGTCATACTGTTTTGCACCCAGATTCTGACTGACAAAGGTTGTCAGAGCCATTGTAAAACAGGTCACCGGCAAAAAGGCGAATCCCTCTATCTTGGAGTAGGAACCACATCCTGCCATCGCCATTTTTCCAAATGCATTTATATTTGACTGTACAAAGACGTTCGCGATCGCGATCACTGAATTCTGAAAACCGGATGGTACACCATTCTGGATGATCTGCTTCAGCATAGAACTGTCAAAACGAATCTCTCGCAATTCCAGACGGTATTCTTCTTCCACACGCAGCAGATGAACCATACAGAGCAGTGCACTGACAAACTGTGAAATTGCGGTTGCAAGTGCTGCTGATCCGACTCCCATGTCAAGACCTGCGATAAAGAAAATATCCAGAACGACATTGACACAGGAAGAAATAATCAGATATATCAGTGGATGGCGTCCATCACCGACCGACTGCAGAACTCCAACAAAGATATTGTACATGACAACACCCATAGACCCTGCAAAATATGTACGGAAATACACAATAGATTCCGGGAGCACGTCCGCAGGAGTTCCCATCAATACCAGGATCTTTGGTGCCAGAAGCATTCCCAAAACTGTCAGCACAGCACCGGCCACAAGTCCAAATGCAACCGTTGTATGGATTGCCTTTTGCAGGCAGTCTCTTTTTTTGGCTCCGTAATATCGTGCAATAACAACACCTGCACCCATGGCAATGCCGTTAATAAAACCTACCATCAGAAAAATCAGATTTCCAGATGAACTGACTGCCGCCAGTGCATTACTTCCTAGAAAATTTCCTACGATCAGGGAATCAGCAGTATTATACAATTGCTGGAACAGATTTCCCAGAAACAATGGAATTGCAAAAAAATGATCTTTTGGGAGATACTTCCCTCTGTCATTCTCAGACTCTTTTTCATAGTTAAAATTACTCTTCCCTTTCCTGTGTTCTTTGAATCAATAGAGATGAGGGACTGCTCTTCGTGATAGTTGCCTCTCTACCTTATTATTTGTACCATACCATGCATATGTTGCTGATGTCAATGTAAAGACTGCTTGTAGAGCTGGAATTTCCATGCACATCTGTGGTATATGTAAAATTTCGGAAATAGAAACATTTTTGATTGCTTTTTCAGTCTTAAAACCATTCCAGAAAGCATATTGAATTACTTTTTTGAGCCTAATTCGAAAAATGACGTATCTTCAGATGAATACCCCTCTCATCAGCAATCTGCTGACAAGTCTTTATATCCTCCTCGGGGAGCACATCCACGATAGAAAGCTGTGTATGCTTGATCATGCGGTTGCATTCCTCAGCAAAATCCAGCATAGCTTCGTAGGCATTGTCAAAGGTTGGTCTTGTGACCTTATTGTATTCCTCGGCATTTGCAGCATTCAAGCTGATGGAAACCGAATCAATATACTCAGCAAGCTCCGGAACGATATCCCTTCCGTGATAGAGATTACCTAGTCCGTTAGTGTTTACGCGGATAGGAAGCTTATACTGTTCCTTCACATATTTAGCTGTTTTCTCAAGGATATCCAGCGCGCAGGTTGGCTCACCATAGCCGCAGAAGACGAATTCCTCATAGCCTGTAAATCAAATGCATTGATTGCAGCTATTATCTCATCATATGTTGGGTCCACCGTATGCCACAGTGATGTCGCATCGCCTATAGCGTCCTTCTGAGAGCGTATACAGAATGTACAAGCGCAGTCGCATTTATTTGTGATATTTGCATAAACTTCGTTTTTGTATGTATAGATTATATCAGCCATTATTTAGTCTCCTCCAATGTGAAAAATCTTCTCTTGAATCCGATTTTATCGAGCACCAGTCCAAGAATAACAAATATTATAGCACTTCCGCCGCTTTGTATACAGCTTCCCGGAACAGAAACCGGAATTATTGCGATGAGACCGGTGAAGGCCTGTTTTGTGAAACCGTATGTGATAAATGCCTCTGCAATAGCATAGCCGGTTGCGGAAATGGCGAAAGCTATGATTGTCGATACTACATTTCTCACGGTCATAATTTTATCTGATTTGCTGGTAAACGGAATGGATATGAGTGCCTTGATGATGATTGTTGCAGGCGCCCAGATAGGTGCGGTCAGCAAATCTGCCATGCCACCGCCGATAGCTGCGGCTGTCATTGCGTACGGCCATGGAAGGAGGCACGCTGCGATATAGATAAGGCTGTCGCCAAAATGAATATATCCGCCATTCTGTCCAACCGGAATGTGGCATATATATGCTGTGAAAATAGTAATCATGGCTGCATGAGGGCAGTAAATGTGAGTTTTTTAACCTGTGAGTTCATAAAATAGGTTCTCCTTTGTGTTGTGTTAAGCCTGACTTAAGAGCTCAATTGATAATCCGATAAATTTTCTGCAAAGGGTGATAAGAATCACATAAACATCACATCAGCTCCCGTAAAAACTTCTCGAAATTCACTCCGTCATTTGGTACGGTGTCATCATTCATGGTATCTGCGATGCTGTCATACAGGAATTTTCCGGCGCGCTCTGCGGCCTCCTCTGTGGAAAATCCGTTCAGCCTGCTTCCGCATATAACAGATGCAAACAGATCGCCTGTGCCGGAAAAGCTCACGTCGAAAAAGTGTGATTTGTGGGTTGTAGTACCGTTTGCGGTAGTCACGAGATTGTAGATAAAGGGCGACTTATCATCCCTGCATTTGATACCGGTGATGATTACATCCTGATTTTTGCCGGACAGGTCTCGCAGCTTCTCACTTATCTCTGCTGCAAGTGGCAGGAGCACATCCTTTCTCGTGTTGCTGTATACCTTTTCGATATCATAGTCTGCCAAAAGGCATGCCTCGGTCAGGTTTGGTGTGATGACATCGGCCTTTCTGGAAAGCGCCTTCATGCCATCCAAAAGAGCGGCAGAGTATATGCCGTAGGTTCTGCCGTCATCGCCCATCACAGGGTCCACGAGCAGCATTGTGTTTTCCTCATAAAATACATCCAAAAAATCCATAAAAAGCTCAATCTGCTTTGAGCCTGTCATGAAACCGCTGTAAATGCCGTCAAAATGGGCATTATTTTTCTGCCAGTTGTCGATGTAATCCTTAATCATGGCTGTCAGGTCTGTGCATTTATGATATTCGTATCCTGTCTGGTTTGTCAGCACTGCTGATGCCATGGGACAGCACTGTACGCCCTGCGCTGACAGTACCGGAATTGCGGCGGTCAGAGAGCACTTTCCAAAGCCGGACAAATCGTTAAAAACGGCTGCTTTCTTCATATATCCTCCAAATGTTTTAATTACTTAATCTTCTATGTTTATCTGCGGTTGTACACTTGTGGTGTGGCAGTCACCTGTGGCATACGCTTGATTTATGACGTGCCGTGCGGCATTTACTCCCACTAGGCTAAGGAATTATGAAAGAGTATGTCACAGGTGACTGCCGAACCACAAATGTACAGCCGATGACAAAAGTATACATGCGTCTGACCATATTTCTATGACCAGAAAGATAAAAAAATAAATGCCAGATAAAATGTTTTTGAAAAAGAACGCTGTCTGTGATATTATAGATGTGTATGTAAATACGGAGGTAAAAGCATGTTTCAAAAGAAACAGATTATATATAGTGAAACCCTTGGCGTATGCGTGGTTGACAACATAGTATCGCTTGCGGCATCTAAGAGAGAAAAACCGGTGCCGTACTATGTGCTCAAGCCTGTGTTTGAGGACAAGGTGTCATATATACCGGTAGAGCATCACCGGGTGGTACTGCGTGATATGTTCACCAGAGAAGAAGCTCTAAAGCTTAAGGAAACTGAGCAGTATGAGAAGGATAAGCACCTTAGGCAGGCAGTTGACTATGTACTGGACAAGGTGGAGTCAGATTACGGGAATGCGTAGCATGTAGTAATCTGATTAATCATAAATGAGGGGCAAAATACTTTTTGACACTCATATCATAAAATTACAATAAGGAGGACAGGATTACATGGGACAGCAGCATGCAATACACAAATTTGTGCTGGGAACCAAGGACTTCGATGATAAGCAGTCAGAGTTCATGTACGATAAAGGCTGGTACAGCATCACGGATATAGTAGGTGAGGAGAAAAATATCATCTACAAGTCAAGAAATGCCCAGGAGGCATATCTTAAGTGGAATATCTATATCGGCAGGAAAAAGGAACGCCTCACATCTGAGGAGAGGAAGAGGCAGCGTGAAGAACGCTATGAGAAAAAGAGAGAACAAAACAGAGAGCACCACAGGATATAGGAGGGCATTATGGGCATTTTCAACATAGACAACAAATTTTTCAGAGCATTAAACAAACTGGTAGATATGGTTATTTTGAGCTTTTGCTGGATCATATCATGCATACCTGTTTTTACAATAGGAGCGGCATCTACAGCACTTTACGATACATCGCGCCGTGTCATCCATCACGATGAGGGCTATGTGTGGAGAGGCTACTGGCATGCGTTTAAGGTAAATTTCAAGCAGGCCACCAAGGCATGGCTGGTACAGCTTATAATACTTATCGTGCTTTTGGGAGATATTTATATTACGTGGTCAGGTCTTAAGACAGGCAATAAGTGGGGAGCCTTCTCTATCGTGTTCATCATAATGGCACTTATCGCCGCAGCCTGGGCCATATACACATCAGCGTATATTTCACGATTTGAGCAGGTCACAAAGATAACCCTTAAGAATACAATACTCATTCTTATCGCCAACCTGCCGTGGACATTACTGGTCATAGTGATACTTGTGGTATCACTTATACTTGTATGGATTCTTATTCCACTCATTTTCATACTTCCTGTCGGCGCAGCACTCACCTATGAGTTTATTTTTGAGCGTATTTTCAGAAAGCTCATGCCTGAGGAGGACAGGCTCCGCGAGGAGGAGAAGGATAAGGAGTACAGGGATTAGCATAATAAAAGACAATCATAATAATGCATAAGGAGGAAGCAGCAATGAAGAAAATTGGAATGCTTACCAGCGGAGGAGACTGCCAGGCACTTAACGCAGCCATGAGAGGCGTGGTAAAGGCGCTGGCACACAATATCGACGAGCTTGAGATTTACGGCTTTGAGAACGGGTACAAGGGACTCATATATGAGAACTACAGAATACTCACATCAAAGGATTTTTCGGGCATCCTGACAAAGGGTGGCACAATACTCGGCTCATCAAGACAGCCTTTTAAGCTTATGAGAGTGCCGGATGAGAACGGACTGGACAAGGTCGCAGCCATGAAAAATACATACAAGAAGCTTGGTCTTGACTGCCTTGTTATCCTGGGCGGAAACGGTACACAAAAGACAGCCAATCTTCTCAGGGAAGAGGGACTTAATGTCATTCATCTGCCAAAGACAATCGACAATGATATCTACGGCACAGATGTGACCTTTGGCTTCCAGAGCGCGATCAATATAGCTACAGATGCAATCGACTGCATCCACACCACAGCAGCATCCCACAACCGTGTATTCATCGTTGAGGTTATGGGCCACAAGGTAGGCTGGCTCACACTGTATGCAGGTGTTGCGGGCGGTGCGGACATCATTCTGCTTCCTGAGATACCATACGATATTGACAAGGTCGTAGATGCCATCCACAAGAGAACAAAGGAGGGCAAGGGCTTTACCATTCTTGCAGTAGCAGAGGGAGCCATCTCCAAGGAGGATGCAGCCCTTTCCAAAAAGGAATACAAGAAGAAGCTTGCAAAGAGCAAATACCCATCAGTATCATACGAGGTTGCAGACCGCATCAGCGAAAGACTCGGTCTTGAGGTCAGAGTGGCAGTTCCGGGACATACACAGCGAGGCGGCAGCCCATGCCCTTACGACAGAGTGCTTTGTACACGTCTTGGCTCAGCAGCAGCAAAGGCCATCATGGATGAGGATTACGGCTGCATGATAGCCATGGTAAACGGACAGACAAAGAAGGTTCCGCTTGCCGATGTAGCAGGAAAGCTTAAGACTGTAGATCCAAAGAGCCAGATGATCAAGGAAGCAAAGCGCACCGGTATCTGCTTCGGAGATTAAGTAGCAATATTAGATATAAGGAAGGTGAAAAGGCGTGTCTTATCAGGCCCTATACCGTAAGTTCCGTCCACAGGAGTTCGATGACGTAAAGGGACAGGAACACATTGTAACAACACTGAAAAATCAGATAAAAGCTGACAGAATAGGGCATGCCTATTTATTTTGCGGTACGAGAGGTACAGGAAAGACCACTGTGGCCAAGATATTTGCAAAGGCAGTCAACTGTGAGCACCTGTAGACGGAAGCCCGTGTGGCGAATGTCCGTCGTGCAGGGCAATCACTGAGGGCTCATCCATGAATGTCATAGAGATAGATGCAGCGTCAAACAACGGCGTGGACAATATCAGACAGATTCGTGAGGAGGTCACATACCGCCCGACAGAGGGCAGGTACAAGGTCTATATCATAGACGAGGTTCATATGCTTTCGGCAGGAGCCTTCAATGCACTTTTAAAAACACTTGAAGAGCCGCCGAGCTACGTTATATTCATACTGGCGACCACCGAGGCGCACAAGATACCGATTACTATCCTGTCCAGATGCCAGCGCTATGATTTCCACAGGATTTCCATAGATACGATTGCATCCAGACTCAGCGATTTGATGGAGCAGGAGCAGGTGGAGGTCGAGGAGCGTGCCATAAGGTACGTGGCCAAGGCAGGAGACGGCTCCATGAGGGATGCGTTAAGTCTCCTTGACCAGTGCATTGCTTTCCATCTGGGTGAGAAGCTCACCTATGAAAATGTGCTCGAGGTGCTTGGAGCGGTGGACACAGAGGTGTTTTCAAGGCTCTTAAGGCGCATACTCGACGAGGATGTGACAGGCGCCATCCGCATACTGGGCGAGCTCATAGATGAGGGCAGGGAGCTGTCGCAGCTTGTCAATGATTTCACGTGGTATATGAGGAATCTGTTGCTTTTGCAGAGCTCCGACGATATGGAGGAGGTGCTCGACATCTCCAAGGACAATCTTGAGGCGCTTAAGGAAGAGGCAGCGCTTGTAAAGCCTGAGACACTCATCAGGTATATCAGGGTATTTTCCGAGCTGTCAAGTCAGGTAAAGTTTGCATCGCAAAAGCGTATTATGGTCGAGATAGCCATAATAAAGCTGTGCAGGCCGCAGATGGAAAAGAGCTATGATTCGGTGCTTGACCGCATAAACAGCATAGAGAAAAAGCTTGAAAAGGGTATATCTGTAGCGGCACAGGCTGCGCAGACACAGGATATGCAGCAGGCCGCAGCAAGCGAGCCTATAGTGAAAAAGGAGCTTCCCAAAGCAATACCACAGGATATCTCAGAGCTCATGAAGCACTGGAAATCCATACTTTCGGAGATGGGAGCAACATCAAAGGTTTATCTGAACAAGGCTGTGACATCGCTTGGCAATTCCTCGGACCTGATTTTAATGTTTGATGATGAGAATGCATATGAGTATCTCTCTGAAAACCGTGCAGGCTGTATGGATACGCTGGCTTCGCTTATAGAAAAGCGTATAGGCAAAAAAGTCGAGGTGACGGTCAAGAAAAATAATTCCGCAGTCAGCGCAAAGGAAGCGGTTGTGGACTTGACAGATATGATAAATTTTGATATAGAGGAAGAAAACTAAGTTATAAGAAGGGCTGGGATTAGCCCATTAAAAACAAGGAGGACGCCAGAATGGCAAGAAGAGGTGGATTCCCTGGAGGAATGCCGGGAAACATGAACAATCTTATGAAACAGGCGCAGAAGATGCAGCGTCAGATGGAGGAGGCTCAGAAGCAGCTTGAGGATGCTGAGGTTACAGCAAAGGCAGGCGGCGGAGCGGTCGAAGTCACTGTTTCTGGAAAAAAAGAAATCACAAAGGTAAAATTATCTGAGGAGGTAGTGGATCCTGACGATATCGAGATGCTCGAGGATCTCATCATGCAGCAACCAATGAAGCGCTTCGCCAGATTGATGAGCAGTCACAGGCATCTATGTCCAAAATTACCGGTGGCCTGGGTGGCGGTCTGTTTTAATGGATTTTTACAGCAGTGAGATATCAAAACTAATAGAGGAGCTGTCACAGCTTCCGGGAATCGGAGCCAAGACAGCGCAGAGACTGGCATTTCATATCATAAATATGCCAAAGGAGCAGGCAAAATCGCTCTCTGACGCCATAATCGATGCGAAGGAGCATGTCAGATACTGCAAATGCTGCTATACACTCACAGATGACGAGCTATGCCCCATCTGCAAGGATGCGGCAAGAGACCACAAGACCATCATGGTTGTTGAGAATACGAGGGATCTTGTGGCATACGAAAAGACCGGTAAATATGAGGGCGTGTATCATGTGCTTGGTGGCGCAATTTCACCCATGCTTGGCATAGGTCCTGCGGATATCCGTCTGAAGGAGCTCATGGTTCGCCTTGAAAAAAGACGTAGATGAGGTCATTATAGCGACCAATTCAAGCCTGGAGGGCGAGACTACGGCCATGTATATCAGCAAGCTCATCAAACCTACCGGCATCAAAGTGACACGAATCGCGAGCGGAGTTCCCGTAGGAGGCGATTTGGAATATATTGACGAGGTGACCCTGCTTAGGCGCTTCAGGAAGAACAGAGATATAAATGATAGAAGGAGACATCATGAACAATCTTGAACTTGAGAAGATGGCGAATGAAATTCGCAAGGACATTGTGACAGCAGTTCACAGTGCCAAATCCGGACATCCGGGTGGATCACTTTCATCAGCAGATATTTTTACATATCTGTATTTTGAGGAGATGAATGTAGACCCTGCCAATCCTAAATGGGAGGACAGGGACCGTTTTGTGCTCTCAAAGGGACACGTAGCACCGGGACTTACTCTACACTCGCAGAGAAAGGATATTTTCCAAAGGAGGATTTAAAGACACTCCGTCATACAGGCTCATATCTGCAGGGACATCCTGATATGAAGCACATCCCTGGCATTGATATGTCAAGCGGCTCGCTCGGACAGGGTGTATCTGCCGCAGTAGGAATGGCTGCAGCAGGAAAATATGACAAGAAGGATTACCGTGTATACACACTCACAGGAGATGGCGAGATTCAGGAGGGACAGATCTGGGAGGCTGCTATGTGGGCAGGCCACCGCAAGCTCGACAACCTCGTAGTCATCGTTGACAACAACAACCTCCAGATAGACGGTTCTGTTGAGGATGTATGCTCACCATACCCGATCGACAAGAAGTTTGAGGCATTCAATTTCCACGTAATCAATATCGATGGCAACGATTTTGACCAGATCAGGGCAGCCTTCAAGGAAGCCCGTGAGACAAAGGGCATGCCTACAGCCATTATCGCAAAGACTGTAAAGGGCAAGGGCGTATCATTCATGGAAAATGCCGCAGGATGGCATGGAAAGGCTCCAAATGACGAGGAGTATGAAATCGCAATGGCAGACTTAGAAAAGGCAGGTGAAGCATTATGTCAGAAGTAAAGAAAATCGCTACAAGAGATAGCTACGGAAACGCACTCGTAGAGCTTGGAAAAGCACACGATGACCTTATTGTACTTGATGCTGACCTTGCAGGCGCCACAAAGACCTGTATATTCCAGAAGGAGTTTCCTGAGCGTCACTGGGACTGCGGAATCGCAGAGTGCAATATGACAGGTATCGCAGCAGGACTTGCTACATGCGGCAAGGTGCCTTTTATCAGCTCATTTGCCATGTTTGCAGCAGGCAGAAACTATGACCAGGTAAGAAACTCAATCGGATATCCTCATCTCAATGTCAAGATAGGTGCCACACATGCAGGAATCTCTGTAGGTGAGGACGGAGCTACACATCAGTGCCTCGAGGACCTTTCGCTCATGAGAGAATCCCGGGCATGGTTGTAATAAACCCATCAGACGATGTGGAGGCAAGAGCCGCAGTAAAGGCAGCATACGACCATGTGGGCCCTGTATACCTTAGATTCGGCAGACTTGCAGTGCCTGTAATCAACGACACACCGGACTACAAGTTTGAAATCGGAAAGGGTATCGTACTCAAGGAAGGCAAGGATGTATCTATATTTGCAACAGGACTTGAGGTATCAGAGACACTTGAGGCAGCAAAAATGCTCGCAGCAGACGGCATAGATGCTGAGGTTATCAATATCCATACAATCAAGCCAATCGACAGGGAGCTGATTGTTAAATCTGTATCAAAGACAGGCAAGGCAGTCACAGTAGAGGAGCACTCTATCAATGGAGGACTCGGAAGTGCTGTGGCAGAGGTACTCTGTGAGGAGCAGCCTGCAAAGCTTCTGCGTATCGGTGTAGAGGACCGCTTCGGCGAGTCAGGACCGGCAGTGGAGCTTATTCACAAGTATGGACTGGATGCAGAGGGCATCTACAACAAAGTAAAGAATTATATGAAGTAGTGGGTTTTATGTGCTTCGCACTTGGAGACTGTGTTCACCGGTGCAGCATACAGTATATTCTTCAGAAAAATATGAAGTCAGCCGCAGGATTTCGTGTGGATAGCGTGTGGAATGAGTTTAGTCATTCTTGCTATTTTACATAATGGAACCCTGCGGCAGTTCATATTGTTTCTTCGGAATATGCTGCATACTTTCCGGTGGATTACAGGTTGTCGAGTGCGAAGCATTTTACTTCTTCATATGTGTGAAAAGTCGGGCGCATGGATTCATGCGCCCTTTTTTCGTTGGGGATTAACTGCAAAATACCTTTATAATCGCATAATATTGCATAAATTTACAATCTGCAAGTGCTATGCTGACCGAAAAAGGAGGCTGGCATGATAGATATTGTGACGAACAACGTCAGGCAGATTGGCACACCGGCGATGAGGGCCGGGTTTACATATCGGAGAAAGCGTACAAGCGCATAAAGACAGAGGGCTTTAAGGATAAAGAGGTTTTTGTACTTATGGGACATACGGAGAGCAGCGGAGGCAGGTATGCCACATTTGTGGAGGCGGCGATTGCAGTATATGATATGGAGTTTGACAAAAATGCGCCTCTTTGGACCAACAAGGTATGGAGCAGAGTGTTTGCGGAGATAAAGAAAAGCTACGAGGAGCTGATTATCGTCGGATGGGCATTCAGGCAGGAGGATTTTCCGGCTGAGCCAACACCTATGCTTGAAAATATACACAGGGAGCACTTTGGCGGCGCCCATCAGCTTATGTTCCTTTTGAACAGGAACGAGCAGGAGGAAAACTTCTTTATCAAAAAGAATAATCATCTGAAGAAAAAGACAGGCTTTTTTGTATATTACCGTATGAATGAGCATTGTGATAGTGCTGACAGCTATAATGAAACTGACACCTGCAATAAAACCTACGGCTATAGTAATGCAAACAACAATAATAAAATCGACAGTTATAGTAATGCCGATGACAATAATAAAAGCAGCAGCCGGTATGAGGACACTGACACAGCGGCCAAAAGCAGCTACAGCCGGATACATAGAAGAGCTTCGGCAGATGACAGTATCAATGTGTCGTTTCCTGAGGAATTTGGCAGCATATCGAAAGAACGCGGCCGGTACAGAAAAGCCATGGAGGCAGGAAAAGAAGAGCGCAAGGGTTCGTTTGCATCTGTAGTGATGATTGCAGCGATAGCAGTGCTTATAGTGCTTATCGGGCTTAAAGCCGGCGCTGGAATGAGTGGCACAATAGACAAAAAGGAGACACTTCCTGCCATGTCCACAGAAGAAGATTTAATTCCAGTGGAAAAAATATCCGGTGAATGGTATACTGACAAGTAACAAACACTTTGGAAGTAGAACAAAAGGATAAGATTATGGCACAGAAATCAGACTTTAAAACTGTCGAGACCGATTTGGACGAGCTCGAGGAGAAAATACGAAAGCATAGAAGAAAAATAGCAAAAAGAATAATAATAGTCGTGGCAGCAGTCGTGGCTTTATTTCTTATAGTATGGTTGTGGATGGCGCTGCGCACCTACAAGTCATTGACGTCAAAAACAGCGTGGAGCAGAAGGACAAGAGCGCGGTGTCGTTCGTGGATTTCTGCGGAGCGGTAGTGGAGTACAGCAATGATGGTGTATTGTATACAGATTCAGACGGAAACCGCATATGGAACCAGGCATTTGAGATGTCATCGCCACAGGTAGTCACATGCGAAAGCTTTATGACTATCTATGACAGGGGTGGAACAGACCTCTATATCATGGAAAAGAATGGAGTAAAAAAAGAAATAGGAACATCGTGGCCTATTATAAAAGCCTGCATAGCAAGCCAGGGCACAGTGGCAGTGCTTGTCAGTGAGAATGAAAATTATTATGTAAAGCTGTATGATGTAAACGGAAAAGAGCTGGCAAGTGGTGAGTTTTTCGGAGAACAGAAGAACATACCTGTTGATATAGCTCTTTCATATGATGCTAAAAAACTGGCTGTAGATATGATAGATGTCTCCGGAGGAAAGACGGACAGCGTTATATCCTTTTACAATTTTGGATCAGTAGGACAAAATGAGATAGACAACAATGTCGGCACCTACAAGTATGAGAATCAGCTCATACCTGAAATAGCATATGTTTCCGACAGCAGGATGATAGCAGTTTCAGATCAGAATATTATGGTATTTGACGGAAGCCAGAAGCCAAAGCTCAAGCAGACTATTAAGCTGGAAAAGCTGATAGACAGCGTATTTTACAATAATAAATATATAGGAGTAGCATACTCCAACAATGATAAAAATTGCACCAGTCATATCAAGCTTTATGATTTTAACGGTAAGATGCTTATGGAAAACGACACAGCTATTGCCTACAATAGTATAGAGTTTGACAGCAATAACGAGGTGTGCGTCACAGGAGACACAGCCTGTGAGATATACACCATACACGGAGTTAAGAAATTCTATCATACATTTGACAACAAGCTGTACAAGGTGATGTATAAATCGGGTATGAATAACTATATCTTCATCTATGATGGCGCAATGGACGAGGTGAGACTAAAATGAATTGGCTGTTAATTGCGGTAATATGTATTATTGCGTGGAATGTGGTGAGAGGCTACACAAGAGGTGTGCTTCGCATGGTATATTCGCTTGCAGCCTGGATAGTAATGCTTGCTGCATCAACCATGGCAGCCCCATATGTCAGGGATCAGATATTATCACAGACAGGAATAGAGCCCGTAATTTTAAACGGTATTGAAAAACAAATAGCTGCACAGGGACAAAAAGCCACAGGCGATTTTGATATGGCAAACATATTGCTGCAGCAATCCGGAGCATATGACACCATATCCGCACAGCTTACAAATGCCATTATGACAGGTTTGTCATTTTTTATAGTATTTTTTTTTGTTGGGAATAGTGGCATACATAGTCCGTCACATCATCAGAAAAATAGAAAGGGTGCCCGTTATTGGCACTGTGAACCGGATTGCAGGCTTTGCAGTAGGTTTTATTAAGGGAATGGTTATCGTATGGCTGCTCCTTGCCCTGACATCATTATTTGCCGCATCTGAAATAGGACGGACAATGACAGCATATATAAATGATTCTATGATGCTTAAGTATCTGTATGAAAACAATCCTGTAATAAAGCTGATAGAAAATATACTGTAGCTTAAACCGGTGTAATAATGCATAAAAGAGAAAAGTACATAAGCAATAGATGGTATGTGGATAAGTATGTAAATACAATATATAGTTGTGTAAAAACAATGAGAAAAAAATATATATAAAAAGATAAAAAATGTGTTGACTTTATGCGACACAGATGATATTATATCAAAGCTGACTCGCGGGACACATTGAGTTGTAGAGCTTGTGAGTTACAATTTACAGACATGACTTTATAAATATTGCTTTGAAATAAGCTGATTAAAAAAGTTGTGAAAAAAGTTCTTGACAAATGAAAACATTTGATAGAATAAACAAGCTGTCGCAAGACAGAGAACTTAAAACAGAGTTCAAAAAAC
>ENA-OQJH01000173-OQJH01000173.1-human-gut-metagenome-genome-assembly--contig:-NODE-173-length-38810-cov-4.326991_pt1 | contig 38810 bp, 65 predicted proteins | sample MGYA00242597_ERZ504763 | MGnify/ENA primary metagenome ERZ504763 (study PRJEB26092, sample SAMD00036359) | human gut metagenome | host: Homo sapiens | study: EMG produced TPA metagenomics assembly of... | reverse complement strand
CTCTTCTGTCACTGTTTTGCCCTCGGCCTGACCGGCGGCACGGCTGGCCACCGTTTCGGCTGAAGGCTGAAAGGACAACGTGTCGGAGTCCATGATGAGGACGGCGCGGGTGCTGCGGCCATAGGACGCATCAATGAGCATCCCCCGCTCCCGCGCTTCCTTGACCAGACGCTTGACCGGGCAGAATCGGGGCTGACCACAGCCACCACCCGGCCCGCGCTGACCAGATTGCCAAAGCCGATGTTGATCAGTTTCATCTTTTCCTCCGAACCATCTGAATCTCAGGGCTTACTCCAGATTCTGGATCTGCTCGCGGATCTTCTCGATCTCCGCCTTCATATCCACCACGATGCGGGTGATATCCAGATCCTGACACTTGGAACCAATGGTATTGGTCTCACGGTTCAGCTCCTGGGTCAGGAAATCCAGCTTGCGGCCCACGGGCTCGTCCAGCTCCAGAATGGAGCGGTACTGGGCGATGTGGCTGCGCAGGCGGACGGTCTCCTCATCCACGGCGGTCTTGTCGCCAAAGATGGCGGCCTCGGTCAGGACACGGGCATCATCGATGTTCCGGTCCTCCAGAATGACCTTGAGCTTTTCGTACAGGCGGTTGGTGTAGTTCTCCACCCGACCGGCGCTCAGGGTCTCCACCCGGCCCACGCATTCCTCCAGAAAGCGCAGGCGGTTCTCCACGTCAGCCTTCATCTTGCACCCTCAGCGGCGCGCATCTCCACAAAGCGGTCCAGTGCCTGGGCGGTGACAGCGGAAACATCCTCCACAGCTGTTCCTCATCCACATCGGCGTGGCGGGTGGTCAGCACATCGGGAAAACGGGCGATCATCCGGCGGTCACATCGTTCTTGACCTCCAGCGTCTCAGACAGATCCCGCAGGGCCTGCCGGTAGCTCTTGGCCAGCTCCTGATTCACAGCCACCACGGTATCGGCGGCATCCACGTTCTGCACCGTCAGGCTCAGTTCTACCTTGCCGCGGGTCACCCGCTCGTTCAGCTGCTTTTTCAGGCGGCTGTCCAGATAGCTGCAGGTGCGGGGCATCCGGGAAGAATACTCAAAATACCGGGAGTTGACACTGCGCAGCTCCACCGTGATCTCACGGCCATTGCGCACAGCAGTTCCCCGGCCAAAACCGGTCATGCTCAAAATCATGCTTTTTTCCTCGTATTCCAAAGGGTTTTCTGCGGACATTCTTCGTATATGTATCCGCTTTGGGGCACACAGACCCATGTTACGATACATATACTATATATTTTACTCTGCCGCCCCTTTTTGCAAGCAATGCGGCGAAATCTATTTTACCCCCTTGACAAGGGCAGGAACAGCGCTATACTATGTATCGTGAACAGCGTTCATGTTGAGGGGGCGATCACACGAATCCGATGGCAACGTCCAAGGAGGAGATCCTGAAAACGAGCCGGGTCCTCATCCAGCAGAATGGATGGGAAGCGGTCAACATCCGTGCAGTGGCAGCAGCCTGCGGGGTATCCGTGGGGTGCATCTACAACTACTTTGGTTCCAAGACCGATCTGGTGAGCGCGGCGGTGGAAAGCATCTGGAGCGATATCTTCCGCCACCCGGACGACCCGGCGGTGTTTGAGGATACTCTCTCCTGCATCCGCTGGATGTACCGGCAGATGGAGTACGGCTCTGAGCAATACCCCGGCTTCTTCACCCACCACGCGCTTGGCTTTGTGCGGCAGGATACCGCCGATGGCAAGCAGCAGATGCGGCAGACCTGGCAGCACATCCTGGATGCGCTGACCATGGTGCTGACCAGGGACAAAAAGATCCGGCCAGACGCATTTACTGAGGAGTTCAGCCGCCAGAAATTTGCGGGCATCCTGTTCTCCCTCATGCTTTCTGCCGTGGTGCAGCAGGATTTTGACCCAGCAGCGGTATTGGAGATCATCCGCAGGACCATTTATGAAGTGTAAAAAACATCCCACAGTCTTGTGGGAGTTTTTAGGCCAAAAGTGAACAGCGTTCATATTGAGTGATGCAGGACATCTCCCCCAGCATTCCACCCACGGCAGTCTGCACATCACAACGATGCAGTCCGGCCGGCAGCCGCTGACCGGATCGCGATAGAGCAGCAAACCAACCATAAAGGAGCAACATTTTTATGAGAGCAATCATTGAGACCGTTTTCGACATCTTCTATCTGGTCACCGTGCTGACGTGGGCATCCGCATGATCCGCGGCAGCAAGGCTGGCACCCAGTTCCGCCTGTTCGGCTGATGGCGTGGTGCTGGGTGCAGGCGACTCCTTCCATCTGGTGCCACGTGCCCTGGCACTGTGCACCACCGGCCTGGAGAACTACGCTGTGCCTCTGGGCCTGGGCAAGTGGATCACCTCCGTGACCATGACCGTGTTCTATGTACTGCTGTACTACGTCTGGCGCAAGCGCTACCAGATCGAGGGCCAGAAGGATCTGACCATTGCCGTGTACGCCCTTTCCGCTGTGCGCATCGTGCTGTGCATGATGCCGCAGAACCAGTGGCTGACCAACCACACCCCGCTGACCTGGGGTATCCTGCGCAACATCCCCTTTGCACTGCTGGGCCTGCTGATCATCGTGCTGTTCTACCGCAGTGCCAAGGAACACAAGGACCAGGCTTTCCGCTGGATGTGGCTGACCATCGTGCTGAGCTTCGGTTTCTATATCCCGGTGGTGCTGTGGCAGATGTCAATCCCCTGATCGGTATGCTGATGATCCCCAAGACCTGCGCCTATGTCTGGACCGTGCTGATCGGCTACAACGCCATGAAGGCTGAGAATGGCAAGAACAACTGAGACCTGCCGGAACACAAAAACAATAACAAAAAGAAGGGGCTGCTGCATCAAACGGTGCAGCAGCCCTTCTGGTATTATGATTTAGACAGGGTGAGACTGATTGGTGTAATCAGCGTGGTCAGCGTCCACGCCCTGCTTCTTGGCATTGCGCTTCTCAAAGAACTTGGGTGCGACCTGCGGGAACATTGCGTAGGTCAGAACATCCTCTTCCTGCGTTGCCCACTTGGCGGCCTCAGCCTTCAGCTTGTCCATCTCGGGAGCCAGGGTGTCGGCAAAGCGGCAGGTGATGGGCTGCTCGTCGCCCAGGATCTTCTTGGTGAACTCGGGGCTGATGGGAGCGGGAGTCTTGCCGTAATCGCCGTGGACCAGGCCCTTGAACTCCTTGGTGACCATCTTGTAGCGCTCGCCCAGGATGACGTTGAACACAGCCTGCGTGCCAACGATCTGGCTGGTGGGGGTGACCAGCGGAGGATAGCCTGCGTCCTCACGAACGCGGGGGATCTCGGCCAGCACTTCGTCCAGCTTATCTTCCTTGCCTGCATCCTTCAGCTGCTTGAGCATGTTGGAGAACATGCCGCCGGGCACCTGATACAGCAGGGTGTTGGCATCCACGCCCAGGCTCTTGGGGCTGATCTGCCGTTGGCGATGTACTTCTCGCGCAGCTTTGCAAAGTAAGCGCGGACAACGTTCAGCTGCTTCAGATCCAGGCCGGTGTCGTAATCGGTACCCTGCAGGGCAGCGACCAGGCTCTCGGTGGGCATGTGGCTGGTGCCAAGGCTCAGGGGGCTCATGCAGTATCGATGATATCAGCACCTGCCTCGATGCCCTTGAGGATGGACATGGAAGCCAGACCTGCGGTGTAGTGGCTGTGGATATCCACGGGGATGCTGACGGTCTCCTTCAGCTTCTTGACCAGATCATAGCAGGTATAGGGAGTCAGCAGGCCAGCCATGTCCTTGATGCAGATGGAGTTTGCACCCATCTCCTCGAGGGTCTTGGCGTAGGCTGCAAAGTACTCGTTGTTGTGCACGGGGCTCAGGGTATAGCTGATGCAGCCCTGAACATGTGCGCCTTCCTTGTTGGCAGACTTGATGGCGGTCTGCAGGTTGCGGGGATCGTTCAGTGCGTCGAAGATGCGGATGACATCGATGCCGTTTGCAACAGACTTCTGCACAAAGTACTCGACAGCATCATCGGCGTAGGGGCGGTAGCCCAGCATGTTCTGGCCGCGGAACAGCATCTGCAGCTTCTGGTGGGGCAGCTCCTTGCGCAGGATGCGCAGACGCTCCCAGGGGTCCTCATCGAGGAAGCGGATGCAGCTATCAAAGGTAGCGCCGCCCCAGCACTCGACAGAGAAGTAAGGGATCTTATCCATTTCGGGCAGGATGGGACGCATCTCATCCATCGTCATACGGGTGGCCAGCAGAGACTGGTGAGCATCACGCAGGACGACTTCCGTAATCTTGATCGGCTTTTTGGCCATGGTTGTCACCTCTTCCTCAGTTCTCAGTTCATGGAACCAGAACGTCACCGGAGTTGACGGTGTCGCCCTTGTTGACGTTGACGGAGGCCACAGTGCCATCCTGAGGAGCAACGATCTCGTTCTCCATCTTCATGGCCTCGAGGATGACCAGCACGTCACCGGCCTTGACGGAAGCACCGGCTGCGACCTTGACATCCAGGATGTTGCCGGGCATGGGAGCCTTGACGGCGACAGCACCGGCAGCACCGGCGGGAGCAGCAGCCTTGGGAGCGGCAGCAGGAGCAGCCGGAGCCTTGGGTGCGGCGGGAGCAGCGGGAGCTGCAACGGGAGCAGCGCCTGCGGCGGTCTCCTCAACGGAAACGCTGTAAGCAACGCCATTGACGGTAATATTGTAGTACTTCATGGAAGGATCCTCCTGAACAAAATCAATGTATGGATTCGATGTACGGTTTACGTTCCGGAACCGCTTACAGAGCCATGTTGCCGTGCTTCTTGGGCAGGCGGGCGGCACGCTTGGTGCTCAGCAGCTCAAAGGCGGCAACCACGCTTGCACGGGCGTGGCAGCGTCGCAGGTCATATCAGCGGCACCGGCGGCAACGGCGTTGGCAGCGCTGCACACCTCAGCGGTGTACTGGGCAGCTTGGCGTTGGTGGCGGCAATGATGTTGTCGGAAGCGTCGATCTCGGCCTTGTACAGGACGGAGACGGCAGCGTTGGGCTCCAGAGCGCTGACGGTGCAGTCGTTGACGGCGATCTTCAGGTCAGCGTTGGCCAGAGCGGTGTAGACAGGGCCCACAGCCTTGCCGGACAGCAGAGCCACCTTGGCGGTGGTAGCATCGGCATAGGTAGCAGCCAGACGGGCAGCCTCACGGATGCCGCCTGCGATGTCATCGGTGGCGCTGGGTACAAAGCCGTTGGTGTTGACGATGGTCAGCACGGGTACACTGAAAGCATCGCACAGGCGGACAAAGCGGGAAGCCTTGGCCACGCAGTTGTGCACAGGGTCTCGCCGGTGGCCACAATACCCACAGCGTTGCCGCCGATGGTTGCGAATGCGGTGTAGACGTGCTTGCCGAAGCCTGCGTACAGCTCCACAGCGCTGTCCTTGTCGATCAGGCAGCGGCAGCCTTCTCGGGAGCAGCACCGGCGCTCAGAACGCTGGTGGGCTGCTCGAACTCGAAGATGGCGGGGCCGGTCAGGTTGTTGGCGGGCAGCAGACCCACGATGTGGGCACCTTCTCGGCAGCTTCCTCAGCGTTGGCAGCCACGATGGCAGCCACACCAGCTTGGCAGCAGCCTCGGCAGTGCTGCGCCGGGGACCTTGTCGCCCTTGGCGGCGGAGGTGAACGGAGCGGTGAAGAACAGCTCTGCATCCTCAGCCATGACGCACACGTCAGCATTGGCAGCGCTCAGTGCGCTGGTGCCGCCGCACACGCCGGTGACGACTGCGATCTGGGGGATGACACCGGAAACCTTGGCGATGGTGGCGTTCAGCTTGGCGCTGGCGGTCAGAACGTCCAGACCCTCAGCCAGCTTAGCGCCGACAGAGTTGTAGAACGTGACCACCGGGCAGCCGGTCTGAGCAGCCATCTCCAGGACCTTGATGTTCTTCTCAACGTCCTTGACAGAGACAGCCTCGCCGTTCTGGTAAACAGCATAAGCCTGCTGACCAGCCGCATAGCCGCAGGCAGCACTCACTGCGCCGTCCGCAAACAGTGCGGTATACTCCCCGTCATCGAAAAACTTGGCGAGGATTTCTCCTTTGTTACTCTTTGAAGCCATGGTAAGACCTCCTGCTTTTCTATTTTGAGCTTTTTATTTTGAGCTTTCAAAATTAGTATCATTATACCTTATTTTGAGAGCGTTCACAAGGCTGAAAGGCCCATTTTGCGGAAAAATTTCACAATCTTTTCCAGAATCAGACGGTTTTTGCGCCGTGAAAGCTGAAAAAACGATCACTTTCTCCGTTTTGCGGTGGCATTGCCGCTGCCCACAGGCCCTTGGGACGGCGGGCGGCAGCCTTGGACTGCAGCGATGCGCTGCGGGTCTGGGCACGGCCCTTGGCGGCGGCGGCACGCAGACCGTTGACCTCTGCCTTGGTCAGTTCACGGTAGGTGCCGGGCTTGAGCATTCCCAGCTTGACCACGCCCTCGGCGTTGCGCTTCAGGCGGACGACCTCCAGACCAACGGCCTCGCACATGCGGCGGATCTCGCGGTTCTTGCCCTCTTTCAGGGTCATCTCCATCACGGTGCGGCCAGGCTCATCGGTGACGACGTTGATGCGCAGGGCATGGTCTTGGTGCCATCGTCCAGCACAACGCCGGAGCTCATCTTCAGGATCTGGCTCTCATCGGCCCGGGGCTGCACGGTGACGCGGTACAGCTTGGAGATGCCGCCCGACGGATGGGTGACAGCCTGCGCGAAGGCACCGTCGTTGGTCATCAGCAGCAGGCCCTCGCTGTCCTTGTCCAGGCGGCCCACCGGGTACAGGCGGGCCGGGATATCGCTGACCAGTTCCATAACGGTCTTGCGGCCCAGCTCATCGCTGGCGGTGGTCACATAGCCGCGGGGCTTGTACAGGGCCAGATAGTAGAGCTGCTGGTTCTTCTGGATGTAGATGCGCTCGTCATCCACATGCAGCACATCCCGGTTGGGGTCCATCTTGTCGCCCACCTTGACGGGGTGGCCGTTGACCTTGACACGGCCCTCGGCAATGATCTGCTCGGCCGCGCGGCGGGAGCACAGGCCCTGCTCGGCCATGATCTTCTGAATACGTTCTTCTGCCATAATAAAACTCCTTGTGCGCCTCCCGGCGCTCAAAAGCGCACGCCGGAGCATGCGCTGAAAAAACTGCAAGTTGGAAGCTTGCAGTTGCGGCGGTGTGTTGAAGACGGCCGGCAGTTTCCTGAGCAAGTGTCCGCTGGGGTGGGACCTGCTGCCGCAGGCAGTAGGGCGGGCGATGGAATGGCCTGCAACGACAGCGACCGCCGCCAGTGGCGGATGCAGGGAGCTGTTGTTGGGGCCGTGGCCAGCGATTTGTGAGTGCAGGCGCACGAAACAAATGCTGGGAGCCGCAACCCGTATTCACTTGCGAGGGAAAGCTGCCCGCCGTCCGTTACTGCTCGCTTTTAGGAGCAGCAGGCTCGTCCTTTTTAATGAGTGCGCTGACCTTTTCCACCAGTTCGGGGATCATGGTCAGGGCGCGGTCCACGGTGTTGCTGCCGTCAGAGAGCTGGATGGTGCGGACGCAGCCGTCCTTGACCACCAGGAATGCCACGGGCTGGATGTTGACACCCGCGCCGGAGCCGCCGCCGAACAGATCCTTGTTGGCGGCGTTCTTGCCGTCGAAATCGGTGCCGGCAGAGGCAAAGCCGAAGCTCACCTTGGACACCGGCAGGATGGTGGTGCCGTCATCGGTGGTGATGGGCTTGCCGACGATGGTGTTGGAATCCACCATCTGACGGATCTTATCCATCGTAACGTTCATCAGGTTCTGAATGGGATGCTCAGCCATAAAATTCGGCCTCCTTACTTCTATATCAGGGAGCGGAACGCCGCCCCCACGGAACCACTTCCCTGCCTGTACGGGCCGGGACGCGGACGCACCATACAAAAATATTATACCCGAGCTAGATAAAAACGTCCAGTACCTTTTCGCGCCAGAACGCATACAGAACGCGCAGAAGCGTGAAAACGATGGCATAGGCCCGGGCCGTGACCCGGAAGGAGACGTGATCCTTTACGGTGGGCTCGGCGCTGCCGAAATCCGGCAGGAGCCGGAGCTGCTCAAAGTCCAGATAGAGGAACCGGTCCAGGAAACCCAGCGTCGGGTAGAGCCAGGCGTTCAGCCTGCCATAGCTGCGGGCAGCCTCGGCAGGGTCTTCGCCCCGGACACCGAGGACAACATCGATCCGGGTGAAGCGCAGGGAGCCGATGATGGCCCGGGTGAGCTTTCCCGCCCCTTTTAAGATGGTGCAGACGATCTGCAGGGTCAGCTTCGCCTTCTGGCGGGGCGGGGCTTCCTTTTTGGGCTTCTGCCCGCCGGACGCTTTCTTCTTTTATCTTTTTTCTTTTCTCCGGCTTTTCCGCGCGGGATACCGGAACACCGGGAAGGTGATGCCAGTGCACCGGCCTTTACCTGAAAGATGCCCTCCGCCCACTGTACATCGGCGCAGAAGGGGCAGAACATGAGCAGCAGACCCAACACCAGCACCACCAGCAGCAGGATGCCCACCCCTTTTAAGAGGAACAGCAGCACCGTACCGATACCAGCGAGAACACTCCACAGGACGCTCATTGGGCCGCCTCACTTTCCGTGCCCCGCACCGGGGCAGATCCTCCAGACTGGACAGGCCGAAGCACCGCAGGAACACGTCCGTGGTGCGGAAAGCCACCGGTCTGCCGGGCAGATCGAGACGGCCTGCCTCTTCAATGAGCCCCTTTTCCAGCAGGCCCGACACACTGGAGGAGGAATCCACGCCGCGCACCTGCTCGATGAAGGCGCGGGAGACGGGCTGGTTGTAGGCAATGACGGTCAGGGTCTCCATGGCCGCCGGGCCCAGCGGGATGGAGCGGCGGGTGTCCAGCACACGGCGGACGCACTCCGCAAATTCCGTTTTGGTAGCCAGCTGCCAGTGGGTGTTCAGGTGGAGCAGGCACAGGCCGCTGTCCTCTTTCTGGCAGCGCTCGTGCAGCGCTTCCAGCGCAGATTCCACGCTGGCGGTGGGCAGCTGCAGCGCCTGGGCCAGCTTGTCGGCCCCGATGGGCTCCGCGTAGGCAAAGAGCATTGCCTCCACTGCGGCACGAATTTGTTTCTGATTCATTGCTCCTCCTTTGTGCGGTCGATGCGGCCCCGGCGCATCTTCAGCTCGCCCTCCGGGCCAAGCGTCACACGGCCACCACGCACCAGCTCCAGCAGTGCCAGAAAGGTGGCCACGTTGGCCCCCCGGGTCTGGCGGCGGGAAAACAGCTGGTCCAGCTTTTTCGCACCGCCTGCAATGAGCTGGCGCAGGATGTAGACCACCCGGCTGCTCACCGAGACCTGCGGGGCCGACACCAGCGGCTCGAACTGCTGCTGGGTGGGCATTTTGCGGACGGTGGTGCGCCCCATCAGGGCCTGCCAGCAGTCTGCCAGCACCTGCGGCGCGTGGAAGAGATCATAGGTGTTGTCCCATTCCAGCCGGGCCGGGGTGCGCACGAACACAGTGTGCTCCTCTCCCCGCTCCCGCAGACGGGCGGCCATCCGGCGGCACTGGTCATATTCAATGAGCTGGCCAGCGAGCTCCTGCTTCATCCGCTCGCCCTCTTCACTGCGGGGCAGCAGCAGGTAACTCTTCATCTCCACCAGGTGGGCGGCCATCTCGATAAAGGCGCTGGAAATTTCAGGTCGGTGCTCTCGGCCGATTCCACCGCGCGGGTGTACTGGTCGATAAGCTCCAGAATGGGGATGTTGTGCAGGTCCATCTTGTGTTTCTGCACCAGCGTGAGCAGCAGCTCCAGCGGGCCCTCAAAATCCTCTAGACGGAAGGTCAGTTCTTCTGCCACTCAGATCACCGTCCCGATGGCTGCATAATACGCAGAATAGGCGATCTGGTCGATGTAGCCGGTGCCGAGATCCAGCAGATCCCAGACCACATCGTTGAAGGTGCCCAGCACGCCATCCAGCACACCGGCCCAGACAGCCGCCAGCAGGATGACGAAGATGACGCGCTCGTACCGCATGATCTGGAAGTAGATGCGCTGGGGCAGCACCACCAGCAGGATGCGGCTGCCGTCCAGCGGCGGGATAGGGATGAGGTTGAACACCGCAAGGCCCACATCCATCATCACTAAGTATTGGAGGAAGCGGGCTGCGAAAATCGTGATCATGGTGGTAGGGGCCCAATAATACAGGATCTTCCACGCCACCATGCCGAGGTAGGCCAGCAGCAGGTTGGCCGCCGGGCCTGCCAGCGCGGTGAGGGCCATGCCCCACTTGGGGTTTTTGAAATTGCGGGGGTCGGTGGAAACAGGCTTTGCCCAGCCCACCCCCGCAAAGATCATGCAGAGGGTGCCCACGAGGTCAAAGTGGCGGAACGGGTTCAGGCTGATGCGGCCCTCCCGCTTTGCAGTGGGGTCGCCCAGCAGCCAGGCGGCCAGCGCGTGGCCCGCCTCATGGAACGGGATGGCGATCAGGGTCACCAGTGCCCGGATGAGATAATACATTCCTTGTGCGGTCATTCGTTTCTCCCTCAGTTGGATTTTATCCTATTGTACTATTTTTTCGCTTTTGGGGCAAGGGTTTGGCCCTGCAAGAAAAAGTTGCGGAAAAATCAAATTTACTCTTGCTTTTTCTCCGCATCTCTGGTAAAATAGTCAAGCTGATTATTTTGAATTCCATACTTCACTGTAGGAGGTGCAAGTACCATGGCTAAGTGTGAATGCTGCGGCAAGGGTGTTACCTTTGGTATCAAGGTTTCCCACTCTCATCGCCGTTCCAACCGTACCTGGAAGCCGAATGTCCGTCGTGTCAAGCGGTCGTGGAAGGCTCTCCCAAGTATATCTACGCATGCTCTCGCTGCCTGCGCGCTGGCAAGGTTACCCGCGCTGTCTAAGTAGCTGCATCTGCCGGTCACTTTGTCGAGTGGCCGGCTTTTTTGTTATCTTCTGGAGGGATCGACGATGGCTCTGCCAAATGACCCGATCATGCTGCTGAGCGTGATCAACCTGAAGCTGCGGGACTTCTACCCCACTCTGGACGCGCTGTGCGAGGATCTGGATGAGGACAAGGCCGCGCTGTGTGCCAGGCTTTCCGCTGTGGGGTACGCCTATGACCCTCAGCGCAATCAATTTGTGTGACAACAGGAGGATGCTGCCATGATCCAAGGGACGTATTATAAGGAATGGAGCCGGATGCTGGGCCGCGACATGGAGTTCAAGGTCTACGGCCATGCCGGTACGCCGGTGCTGGCTCTGCCCGCGCGGGGCGGCCGCTTTTACGACTGGGAAAACAACGGGATGCCCGATGCCATTGCCCCGCTGCTGAATGAGGCAAGGTGCAGCTGTTCTGCGCCGACAGCATCGATGCCGAGAGCCTGCTGGCCGGGGACACGGCTCCCCGCCGCCGGGCCGAGATGCAGGAAAAGTATTTCAATTACCTGACAAGCGAGCTGGCTCCCCGCATCCTGACCCTGAACGGTGCCAAAAAGGACACCCTGCTCTGGGCGGTGGGCGTGGACACCGGTGCGTATCAGGCAGTGAACTGCCGCCTGCGCCGCCCCGAGGTGTTCGCGGGTGCCATCGGCCTTTCCGGCCTGTACGATGTGCGCCGTTTCCTGGGCAATGCAGCAGATGACCTGGTCCTGCGCAATGCCCCCCTGGCCTATCTGGCAGAGGAGGGCCTTGTGGACAAGAAGCTGCTGGCAAAGGCTGAGGAGAATGCCCTTCTCCTCTGTGCCGGTCAGGCAGCTACGAGGGCGACGCGCTGGCGGATACCCAGGCCATGGCCGATGCACTGACCGACTGCGGTCTGCCCGTGCATCTGGAGGTATGGGGCAGCGATGTCTCCCACGACTGGTACTGGTGGGGCAAGGAGCTGAATCTCTTTGCCGCCCGTGTGTTCGGCTGATGGAGGTGCAGGATGCCTGAATTCATTCTTGGTGCGCGCGGCCACGATTTTGGCCGCCATGACCCAGAGACCCTCTTTTCCTCCATCGGGCAGGCAGGCTTTGCCTGCACCCAGCTGGCTTTACCAAGGCGGTGGAGAGCGTAAAGAGCTATGCCGATGTGACCCCTGCGCTGGTGGAGCGGGCAAGGGCGGCTGCGGCAGCGTCCGGCGTGGGCATTGCCGTGGACGGCACCTATGTGGAGCTGAGTTATGCCGACGAGGACAAGCGCCGTGCCGAGGTGGCAAAGGTGCTGAGCCAGATCCCTGTTGCCAGGCGCTGGGGGCAGGCTGCATGGGCAGCGAGACCACCAACATGGCCAAGCAACCCGGTGTGACCCGGAGAGAGGCACAGGAAGCGCTCCTGTGCAGTCTGGGTGAGATCCTGCCCGTCTGTGAGGAGCAGGGAGTGCTCTTTGCCGTGGAGTGCGTCTACTACCACGCCATGAATACCCCCGAGGCGGTACGGATGGTGCTGGACACCATGGCAAGCCCCAACCTGCGCGTCATCTGCGATTTTGCCAACTATGTGGGCCCGGAGGCTGCGTCTGTGGATGCACAGCGCCGCATCTGGGATAAGGTGGGCAGCTGGTACGGCGACAAGATCACGGCGGTCCACTTCAAGGGCCAGAACTTCCAGCCGGATGGAACGCTCTATTCCACCAGCCTGGAGGATTCCTGCGTGGACTACGCCGGCGGCTTTGAGATGCTGCGGCAGATGCCGCAGACTTCCCTGCCCGTGCTGCGGGAGGAAGCTGTGCCCGCCCGCGCCGCAAGCGACCTTGCCTTTATGCGCAGATTCGCCTGCTGATCGTTTTGGATGCTTCAAAGGCTCTGTTCCCCGTTTGGGGCGCAGAGCCTTTTGTTTTATCTTCTGTGTTCATAAAAAATTCACAATAATACCCCCCAGCCCTACTTGCAGAAACAGGACAGCCGTGCTATAATGCAGCTATGGAGTAAGATACCCCCAAGGGGTAACGAAAGGAGAATGGACCATGAGCGATGTGAGCAAGATCCCGGAGGCAGCTGCCCCCACTGCCTCCCCTGCCCCGGCAGAAGCGCCTGCTGTGCCCCGGCTGAGGGAAGCACCGGCTGCGGCTGCCGCCACAAGCAGCGCACCGAGGAGGAGTACAAGCACCTCATCACCCGGCTGAACCGCATCGAGGGCCAGATCCGGGGCATCCGGAGCATGGTGGAAAAGGACGTGTACTGCACGGATATCCTGGTGCAGGCCGCCGCCGCCAGAAGCGCCCTGAACGGCTTTACCCGGGAGCTGATCGACCAGCACCTGAGCACCTGCGTGGCGGAGGACCTGAAAAACGGCGGCGAGGAGAAGCTGCAGGAGTTTTTGTGGATCCTGAACAAGCTCGTTTGATCCCATTCACGCAGCGTTTTTGATCGGAGGGAAACAATGGAACAGTATACTGTTACGGGCATGAGCTGCGCGGCCTGCTCTGCCGGGTGGAAAAGGCCGTAAAAGCTGTGCCCGGCGTGACCAGCTGCTCGGTGAGCCTGCTGACCAACTCCATGGGAGTGGAGGGCACCGCCAGCGCCTCAGCCATCGTCAAGGCAGTGCAGGAGGCGGGCTACGGCGCAAGCCCAAGGCTGCTGCCGCCGAGACCCCCAGCGCCGAGCTGGACGCACTGGCCGACCACGAAACACCCAGACTGAAGAAACGGCTCATCGCATCACTGGTCTTTCTGGCGGTGCTGATGTACTTCTCGATGGGCCACATGATGTGGGGCTGGCCGCTCCCCCACTGGTTCGACGGCAACCACGTTGCCATGGGTCTGGTCCAGCTGCTGCTGGCGGGCATCGTAATGGTCATCAACCAGAAGTTCTTCATCAGCGGCTTCAAGGGCCTGCTCCACCGTGCCCCCAACATGGACACACTGGTGGCGCTGGGTTCCTCGGCCAGCTTTCTCTGGAGCACCTACGCCCTGTTCGCAATGACCCGCGCCCAGGTGGACGGCAACGACGCGCTTGTCATGCACTACATGATGGAGCTCTACTTTGAATCTGCCGCCATGATCCTGACCCTGATCACCGTGGGCAAGATGCTGGAGGCCCGCTCCAAGGGCAAGACCACCGACGCGCTCAAGAGCCTGATGAAGCTGGCACCCCAGACCGCCACCCTGCTGCGGGAGGGGGCCGAAGTGACCGTGCCCATTGCACAGGTGAAAAAAGGCGATCTCTTTGTGGTGCGCCCCGGTGAGAACATCCCGGTGGACGGCCTTGTGCTGGAAGGTTCCAGCGCCGTGAATGAGAGCGCCCTGACCGGCGAGAGCATCCCGGTGGACAAGGCTGCGGGAGACAAGGTCAGCGCCGCCACCACCAACCAGTCCGGTTCCTGAAGTGCGAAGCCACCCGTGTGGGCGAGGATACCACCCTGGCCCAGATCATCCGGATGGTCAGCGATGCCGCCGCCACCAAGGCTCCCATTGCCAAGATCGCCGATACCGTTTCCGGCTTCTTCGTGCCTGCGGTCATCTCCATTTCGGTGCTGACCACCCTTGTCTGGCTGCTGCTGGGCCGGGAGTTCGGCTATGCGCTGGCCCGGGGCATCTCGGTGCTGGTCATCAGCTGCCCCTGCGCGCTGGGTCTGGCAACGCCTGTGGCCATCATGGTGGGCAACGGTCTGGGGGCCAGGAACGGTATCCTGTTCAAGACTGCCGCCTCGCTGGAAGCCGCAGGCCGCACCCAGATCGTGGCGCTGGACAAGACCGGCACCATCACCAGCGGCGAACCCCGGGTCACCGACATCCTGCCCGCAAAGGGTGTTTCTGAGAGCGAGCTGCTGACGCTGGCGGCCTCGCTGGAGCAGAAGAGCGAGCACCCGCTGGCCAAGGCGGTGCTGGCCTATGCCGAGACCGAGACCATCGCCTGCCCCGATGTGACCGATTTTGCCGCCCTGCCCGGCAATGGCCTTTCCGCCCGGCTGGACGGCATGGAGATCTACGGCGGCAATGCGGAGTTCATCGCCGCCAAGGCATCCGTACCCGCCGAACTCCAGGCCGAAGCCGCCCGGCTGGCCGCTGAGGGCAAAACGCCCCTCTTCTTTGGCGGTGCAGGCCGCCTGATGGGCGTGATCGCTGTGGCGGACACCCTCAAGGAGGACAGCCCCCGTGCCATCCGGGAGCTGCAGAACATGGGCATCCGGGTGGTCATGCTGACCGGCGACAACCAGCGCACCGCCGATGCCATTGGCCGACAGGCGGGCGTGGACGAGGTCATTGCAGGCGTTCTGCCCGACGGCAAGGAGGCCGTGATCCGCAGGCTGCAGGAAAGCGGCAAGGTGGCCATGGTGGGCGACGGCATCAACGATGCCCCCGCCCTGACCCGCGCGGACACCGGCATCGCCATCGGTGCCGGTACCGATGTTGCCATTGACGCAGCCGATGTGGTCCTGATGAACTCCCGGCTCTCCGATGTGCCCGCCGCCATCCGGCTGAGCCGCGCCACCCTGCGCAACATCCACGAAAACCTGTTCTGGGCGTTCATCTACAACATCATCGGCATCCCGCTGGCCGCCGGTGTGTTCATCCCCTTCGGCCTGACCCTGAACCCCATGTTCGGGGCTGCGGCCATGAGCCTTTCCAGCTTCTGTGTCGTGAGCAATGCCCTGCGGCTGAACCTGTTCGACCTGCACAGCACCAAACACGACCACAAACCCAAGTCTGCCGCCCTGCCCGCTGCCCCCGTGCAGCCTGCAGCGGCTGAAAATACTGCCGAACCCGTTTCGGCTCCCGTTGTCAAGGAGGACAATGCCATGAAAAAGACCCTGCATATTGAAGGTATGATGTGCGGCCACTGCGAGGCCCGCGTGAAAAAGGCGCTGGAAGCCCTGCCTGCCGTGGACGAGGCCGTGGTCAGCCATGAGGCCGGTACCGCCATCGTCACCCTGAACGCCGAGGTTTCCGATGCAGACCTGAAGAAGGCTGTTGAGGATCAGGATTACAAGGTGACCGGCATCGAATAACGGATGCGCAAAAAGCAGCGCCCTGTTTCCCATTGCGGGAGACAGGGCGCTGCTGCTTTTTCTGGATTCTTTGGGGATTGGGATCACACCCAGCTGAGGATGCTTCTGTGCTCCGGCTCGTATTGCTTCAGTGCAATGGCCTGCTGGTAAGCATCCAGCACCTGCTGGGCGAAATGCTCTGCCGAGTAGCGGGCGGCGGTGGCCAGAGCGTTCTGGCGCAGCTGCCGCGCAGGGCGGGGTCCGAGATGATGGTGTTCAGTGCCGATGCAAACTCGGCTTCGTCCTTCCACTGCCAGCCGTTGAAGCCGTTTTCCACCACGCCATCCAGGCAGGGGTCCGCACGGCAGAGCACCGGCAGACCGCAGGCCATGCCCTCGAAGTAGGTCAGGCCCTGGGTCTCGCTCTGGGAGGCGCTGACGAAGATATCGCCCACACGGTACCACCGGGGTACCTCATCGGGCTTGACCATGCCCACAAAGCGGACACGGTCGGTCAGCTTCAGCTCCTTTGTCAGTGCTTCCAGGTCAGGCCGGGCGGGGCCGTCGCCCACGAACACCAGCCACGGGCGGCTCTGCTCCGGCTGTGCGGCCAGCAGACGCACCAGCTGGGCGTGGTTCTTCTCGGCAGCCAGACGGCCCAGCGAGAGCAGGACGGTATCCCCTTCCGGGATGCCCAGCTCTGCCCGCATCCGGGCCTTTTCCTCGCCGTTGTCCTTCGCCGGGCCAAAGGCGGTCAGGTCAATGCCGGTGGGCACTGTGACCACCGGGCAGCTGACCCCGTAGCGGTTGAGCATGGCGCGCACCTTTTCGGTGGGGGCCAGCATGAGGGAGCAATAGCCCGAGAGGATGCGGGTGGCCTTTTCGGCGGTCATCCGGCCCAGACGCTCACTGAAGAAAAGGTACTGGGTATAATCCTCGTAGACAGTATGGTAGGTATGTACCACCGGGCAGCGGCACCGGCGGGCCACCCGCTGTGCCAGCATAAAGGTAGAAAACTCGCTTTGCGTATGGATGACCTCCGGGCCCAAGCTTCCAGCTCGTCCAGCCAGTGGGAGATGGGCAGAGCGCCCGCCGCACTGATCCGTACGCCCGGGTAGACCCGCTCCGCGCTGATGCTGCCCACATACAGGATGCCGTTTTCCTCATGGGAATGGCCATTCTGGGCAAGGGTCACCACCCGCACGTCATGGCCCAGTGCCAGCAGCTGGTGGTACAGCAGCTCCACCGAGCGCACCACACCGTTGACCATTGGGGACCATGTATCTGATGCAAGAAGAATTTTCATTGGAACACCTCAGATTACCGCATAGAATAGGGGTTATGTTCTCTGCTCTATCTTTAATACGTTTCAGAGCCGCAGTTTCTTGCAGCTCCGCCCTGATTTTTTCAAAAAATTTCCGGTTTCACCACCGAGACCGTCTCCACGCCGTAGGTGCGAAAAGCTCCAGCGCCGCCGGGCCGATCACCTCGCCGCTGACCACGATGGGAATGGCGGGCGGGCAGGACACAGTGGGCAGAGCGCAGACCCTGCCCAGCGCAGACCTGCCCGGGATGGTCTCCTGCGGGGCAAACACAGCCTGCCGCACGGTCAGGCGCGGCTCCGCCTGCCGGGCCAGCGCACAAAACGCCTCCCGGTGCTCGGCAGGGGGTTCTGCCGGGGGGATGCCCCCTGCACAGAGTTCTGCCAGAGCCGCTTCCAGCCGGGCCATGTCCTCCGCCGGGTTTTCCGGGGTGAACATCAGCACAAGGTAGCGGGGGTCGGCATATTCGCATTCCATCCCGTTTTGCCGCAGATAGTCGGCCAGTGCCTGCCCAGTCAGGCCCAGCGCCGCCGCGTCCAGCGTCAGCTTCATGGGTTCCCGGGCGGGGCTGTCCAGTGCCAGCGGCAGGGCCGTGCCCTGCCCGGCAGCCAGCGCGTTCAGGCGGGCACGCAGAGCAGCCAGCCGGTCACAGCATTCCTGCAGGCGTGCCGGGTAATCGGCGGAAAGCAGCCGGTTGCAGGCATCGAGAGACTGCAGGATCAGATAAGACGGGCTGGTGGAGCCGAACAGCGCCAGTGCGCTGCGCACAGCGCTTTCCTCCTGCACGGGGGCCTTGGGGCCCAGATGCAGGTAGGCTCCCCCGGTGAGCACCGGCAGGGTCTTGTGGCCGGAGTCACAGCAGGCCGCCGCGCCCAGGTCGATGGGATGGCGCTCCCGCCGGGCAGAAAGCGCAGGTAGGCCCCGTGGGCGTATCCACCAGCAGGGGCACGCCGTGAGCATCGCAGACGGCAGAGAGGGCCGCGATATCCTGCATCCCGCCCAGATAGTCCGGGCTGGTCAGGTAAACGCCGAAAGGTGCTCTCCCCTGCCCGGCCAGCTCCTCAAGGGCGGTGGAAAGGGCCTGCACCGTTACCGGGCAGCTGCACAGCGCGCCGGTATCCTCCGGCGCGGGCCAGAGCCACCGGATGTCGAAGTCCAGCAGAGCCGCTGCATAGAGCAGGGCTTTGTGGGCATTGCGGGCCGCCAGCAGCACCGGACGCTTGCCGGTGTGGGGCGCACCCTGCAAAGCAAGGCAGAGCATGGCCCGGATGCACTGGGAAGAACCTCGGTGCTGTAATAGGTGTGGGCCGTGCCGAACAGCCGGGTGGCGTTGGCCTCGCTCTGCGCAATGATGCCCTCGGCCTCGTAGAGCTCATCGGCACCCCGGATCTCGGTGATATCCCACGGCTCACAGCCCAGCAGGCTCTGCCCCTTATGCCCCGGCATGTGGAGCCGGGCAGTGCCGGACCGGGCGTACCGCCGCACAAAATCGACGATGGGGGTGGTCATTTATTCGCAGGCCTCGCCGTCGGCGCAGGCATTGCAGGTGGAACCCAGCTGGATGGGCACTTCGATGCCCTGCGCGGCCAGCTCCTGATTCTGAGCCACCTGGATCATAATAGCGCACTCCATCCGCTTGCGGAACAGCTCACAGCCGTACTCGTACACGCCGGTGATGCTGCCGGTTGCGTGGTAGGAGTTGGCTGCACAGCCGCCGGAGCAGTAGAGCTTTGCCCAGCAGTCCTGGCACTCCTTGCGGGCGTAGGCGTTGCAGTGCTTGAACTCGTCCCGGACTGCCGTGTTGGTGACACCCTTCCAGATATCGCCCATCAGGTACTTGGGATCGCCCACGAACTGATGGCATGGATACAGATCGCCCCAGGGGGTCACAGCCATGTACTCAGTGCCGGAACCGCAGCCCGAAATGCGCTTGTAGATGCAGGGGCCGCCGGTCAGGTCGATCATGTAGTGGTAGAAGGTGAAGCCGCGGCCCTCACGGTTCCGCTTGATCATCTCCTTGGCCAGGATCTCATACTGCTCCTTCAGGATGGGCAGATCTGCCTCGGTCAGAGCGCTGGGGTCACTGGGGTCGCAGACCACGGGCTCCATGCTCAGCTCGGTAAAGCCAGATCTGCCATGTGGAAGATATCATTGGTGAAGTCGGTGTTGTAGTGGGTAAAGGTGCCGCGCATGTAGTAGCCTTATCGCCGCGCTTCTTTACAAACTCCTGGAACTTGGGCACAATGGCATCGTAGCTGCCATGGCCGGCGTAGTCCTTGCGGAAGCGGTCGTGGACTTCCTTGCGGCCGTCAAGGCTCAGGACCACGTTGTGGCACTCCTTGTTGCAGAAGTCGATGACATCATCGTCAATGAGCATGCCGTTGGTGGTCATGGTGAAGCGGAAGTTCTTATTGTGGATCTTCTCCTGCTCACGGCAGTAGGCCACCAGCTTCTTGACCATATCAAAGTTCATCAGAGGCTCGCCGCCGAAGAAGTCCACCTCGAGGTTGCGGCGGCTGCCGGAATTCTCGATGAGGAAATCCATTGCACGCTTGCCCACCTCAAAGCTCATCAGGCACGCTCGCCTGATAGCGGCCCTGCGAGGCGAAGCAGTAGGAGCAGTTCAGGTTGCAGGTGTGGGCCACATGCAGGCAGAGGGCCTTGACCACGGTGTTGCGGTTCTTGAAATCGAACGCGAGGTTCTCATAGGTATCGGGGCTCCACAGCTTGCCGGATTCCTTCAAGCTTGCCACATCATCGATGCACTGGCGCAGGTCGGCCTCGGTCACGTCCTCACGGTCGCCGTACTTTGCCATCATGGCGGCAACGATCTCGTCGGCGGTGTGGTCGGGGTACATGGCAATGACATCATACGCCACCTCATCCACCACATGCACCGAGCCGCTGCAGGTATCCAGCACGATGTTATAGCCGTTCAATTGATACTGATGTACCATTTTATTCTCCATTCCATTGTTACATAAAAAAATGCCGCCCGGCAAAGGCGGCATCCGATTTGCAGAAATTACTTGTTGCTGTTCTCGCACTTCTGGTTAGCCACGCCGCAGGAAGTCTTGCAGGCAGACTGGCAGGAAGTCTGGCACTCGCCGCAGCCACCGGTCACAACGCTCTTGGTCAGGTCACGAGTAGCGATCGTCTTAATACGTTCCATAATTAAAAACCTCTCTAGCTCCAAATAGTTGATACGCAGAACCACCTGCGCATTGTTATCTTGATATAGGATAGCACGGTTCAGGGATTCTGTCAAGATTTTTGTCGCATCTTCTGTGGGCAGTATTTTATAAGCTGTACAAAGACAAAGCCTTACCCCACCGGCTGATACTTTTCCAAGATTGTATGCAGCCCCAGCTCCCGGGCTTTTCCCAGCAAGTACCGGTAGCGGGCCAGAAGGGCCTGCCGCTCATAGATGTGCTGTTCGATGAGGTCGGTGTCCACCTCAAGGTCGAACATCATCTCGTTCCGGTGCAGGCAGAACAGGCACTCTTTCAGCTCCTCCTCCAGCTCCGGGTGGTAGCGCTCGTGTTCGGTGTCCCTCGGGATGCGGGGCGAAAGCAGGGTCTTTTCCTTTTGCGTGGTCTGGGTCATAGCAGTTCCTCCTCTTTGTGCGTCTTTGCTTCTTCTGATTTCCAGTATATGCAAAGAGCATGAGAAGGATGACGGAATCAAGCAGCCCGCAAGAACTCCTGCGAAAGTGCGTTTCTTTTCCGGTTTCTGCAAAAAAATTCAAAAAAGCGCTTGACAAAGCGGCGCTTTTTCCGTATAATAGCACACGTTGAGCGGCTCACCCCGCAAGACAGACCCAAGCTGATGGGGATTTGCATAGTGGTAGTGCGGTAGACTCTGACTCTACTTGTGGGAGTTCGATTCTCTCATCCCCAACCAAAAGACATCCGAACGCTTCGGATGTCTTTTTTGTTCTTTGTTCATAGAGAAAGCAAAAGAGCGATACAGCAAACGCTGTATCGCTCTTTTTACGTTAACGGTAATTAGTAATTCAGACCGAAGCCGCTGCGGTAGTAGTTGCCGTCGGCATCGCAGTAGGCGTAGCTGCCGCCCTTGACGTTGGCGAGGATAGCGGGATCGATGTACTGATCCTTATCGTAGCCGGGCACGTCGTTGGGAGAGGCGCAGATCTCGCGCACCACACCGTCGATCTCCTGCTCGGTGATGGCAATGACGGCGGGGTCAGAGACCATGGTCAGGCTCAGCTTGCCGGTGGGGGCAAAGTCACCGCTGATGACATCGACCTGAGCGTTCAGGGCGTTGTTCAGGGCAACGGCGCTGACGGTGTACTGGATGGTCAGTGCATCGCAGTAGGCTCCAGCTTGTCCAGCAGCCAGGGGTTGCAGACCACGCAGGTGCCAACCACCTTGCCGCCGCGGGCATGGATGGCATCGGCCAGTTCCTTGATCTTCTCCACGTCCTTCAGGGTGACAACGGTGACCTTGCTGCCGGTCTTTTTCTGGCTCTTGTTGCGCTCGCGCTCGTCAGTGACGATCTCGCCCATCTCGATGACGGGCATTGCGTACTGGTTGAACACCAGACCGTTGCTGATGGGCCAGACGTGCAGGTAGAGCACATCGCTTCCTCCGGGTGGCCACCACGGTGTAGCCCTTCTTCTCAAAGGCTTCCGTCAGGGTCTTGCGCAGAGCGGCATCCTCGTCCGTGTTGCCCAGACCGGCACCCATGGCCTGTGCCATCTGTGCAAAGCCGGAGTCCACACCCTTGAAGGTGACGATGCAGACCTTCTGGCTCTTGGCCAGAGGCAGGAGCTTCTCGTGGTTCTTGACCAGAACAACGGCCTTCTGGTTGGCCTCGTAAGCCTTCTTCTTGGCACCATCGAAGTTGTCCACGCGGGCCTGATCGGCCTTGTCGGGGTCGAGGTAGGGGTTATCCACTCGCTTGGTGCGGAACAGGCTCAGCAGACGGTTGTAGCTGGCGCGGTCCAGATCTGCCTTGGGCAGCAGACCGTCCTCCACAGCCTTGACGATGTTCTCGGGGTCGGTGTTGCCGCCGATGACATCGGTACCGGCAGAGATGGCCTTGGCGTAGCGCTCAGCTCGGTGAGGTTCTCCACGCCGTAGATCTGAACGGTGGTGATGCCGGAGTCGGAGTTGACATAGCCGTCAAAGCCCATCTTGTTCCGGGCCAGATCGGTGATCAGCTCCTTGCTGTAAGCGCTGGGCACTTCCTCGGTGCTGGTCACCTCGCCCCGGTAGGTCTGGGGCACAGCACGGCCATCGGTGGCAATGCGGGAGTAGTCCGGCATGATGGAAGAGACCTTGTGGTCAAAGGCGCGCTGGAACGGGGGCAGATGATACTTTTCCATCGAGCCGGGGGTGCGGTAGATGCGCCACTGGCCGATGGGCACATGGGGCTCAAAGCCATTCTCAGAGGGGGCATCGCCGGGGAAGTGCTTGATGGTCAGAACAACAGAGCCTTCGTTCAGGCCGTTGTCGCCATCCTGATAGCCCTTGACCAGAGCCTCGGCAATATCGCTGGTGACATCGGGACGCTCGCCATAAGTACCGGAGGTACGGGGCCAGCGGGGGTCAGAGGTCACATCGACCTGAGGGCCATACATGATGTTCAGGCCCTCAGCCTTCATCATCTTGCGGTCGGTCTGGGCCATCTCATAGACCATGTCGGTGTTGCCGTCGCCAATGACAGCCGCGCCGATGCCCAGAGAGTCCGGGTAACCAATGTTGATGGGGTTGGTGTGGAGAGAGTACGGAATGGCCACGCCGCCCTTGCAGGCCTCGTATTCCAGCATCTGGGTGCCGGCGTTGTGGTACAGGGCCACCATGCCGGCCTCGCAGCGCATGTCACCGCGGTAAACACCGGCGGCGATGTGCTTTTCCAGAACATGGCTGTCATCAATGCTGACGGTCATGCCGGGCAGAGGGCCGGGCATGGGCTTTTCACCGGGGTTGTGGTGCTTGTAGATCTTGCCCAGCTCCAGCTTGCCTTCGGCGTTGGTGGCCTCGGCACGGGTGGGCACCACAGGGGTGTTGAACAGGGTGTTCAACACAAGGCCTGCCTGCTGATCCAGCCGCAGGTGCTTGACCATATCCTCAGCGCGCTGCTCAGGGCTCAGCCGCCAATCCTTGTAGGGGGCCAGCTCGCCGCTGTTGTCCAGATCCTTAAAATACAGGCCGTCCTTGACGATCACGCCGCAGGTGGTCACACCGATGTCGGGGCCGTTGACGTTGTGGAAGATGACCGGCTCAAGATACTGGTCAATGATCTGCTCGCCCTCTTCCAGAGCGTAGGGTGCAGGGATCACGCCGTCCTTGGCCTCTGCCCACTGGTCGGCGCTGGTATACCGTGTCTGCATAATGTTTCTCCTTTGTCTCTGTGCCTGCCACAGCACAGCTGATATATTACTTGCCTGTTTATTATACTTCCAGCGCAGATCGTTCGCAAGCAAACAAATAAAAAAAGTTACAAACTTTGGCGTAGTATACAAGGATGTTCTGCCGGATTTGTGCAACTTTCCCCTATCCTGATCCACAAACCGGGTTCGTTTCCTGCTGACAATGCTGCTTAAAATAACCCTCTCCGCACGCCTACGACGTTGACGGAGAGGGTCGTATCCTTAATTTACCAGATCATCTGGATGCGGCCTGCGCCGTACGGATCCTCGTAGTTGATCAGGTAGCCGGGGTAATCGGCCAGCGGGCTGTTGGCGCTTGCCAGATGCGGCAGACCGTTGGCATCCACGCCGCCGAACATGGCTGCGTAGCTGGACATGACAAGGTAGTCCTCAGAGACATAGTCTTTGATGAGGGTCGCGCCATCGAACATGGCAAAGCCATCGCCCAGATTGCGCAGGGTGTAGTTCATGCCGGCCAGAGCGTAGGTGGCGTTCGGGTCAAGGGGCTTATAAGTACCGGTGGTCTTGTCGTAGATCTCCACATTGCTGACACGCGGGGTGGCGGCGCTGCCGGTCCAGACATTCTTATCGTCGGTCTGAACGGTGTTGGGGATCATGGGGTGGATCGTGTACCTGGCACCTGCCACCTGCAGGAAGCCGCCGTTCTCCTTGCCCTCAGCACCGGCAAAGCGGGCACCAAACTCCAGAGCGTCCTGGATCTGCTGGCCAGTCACGGACATCAGGCAGGCCACGTTGCCAAAGGGGCTGACGGTCTTGCAGGTCTTGAAGCTCCAGGGGCCAGCCTCCACATCGGTGCGGATGCCGCCGCCGTTCATAATGGCGATATCACAGTGGAGCTCCTCGATCTCGTTGAAGTAGGTGTAGATGCCGTCGGCCACGAAGTCGCCGAGGTTGGTCTCGCCGGAGCGGATGCGGCGCTTGCCGGTGGCGGGATCGTTGATGTAGAATTTGGTATCGCCCACTGCGATCTCCTCGCCCAGCATATCGTCCACTGCGCTGATCCAGTTGGAGGCAGTGGCGGCCACGGCAGCATCCAGACCCTCGTAGGTGTTGATGAGCTCAGTGGTGATGGTGCCGTCCGCGCCCACAGTCATCTTGCCGATGTTCTTGAAGTAAGAACCGGTCTGGGTCAGGGTGACTGCCTTGCCGGAAGCATCGGTGACCTGCTTGTTGGCCATCACGGTGTGGGAGTGGCCGTCGATGAAGGCGGTGAAGCGTGGGTGTGTGCAATGACTTCCTCACTGGTCCAGGGAGAGGAGGAGGGGTCAACGCCCAGATGGCCCAGACCGATGATGGTGTCAGCGCCCCAGAACTCAGCCTTGTCGATGGCCTTCTGAACGGCATCGTAGAGCTTCTGGCCATCCTCGCCGCCCAGAATGTCGTAGATGTACTTGGTCTGGGCATCGTTCATAAAGTAGGCCGGGGTAGACTTGGTGAAGGTCTCGGGGGTGGTCACGCCCACAAAGGCGATCTTGCGGCCGCCCACAAAGAAGAACTTGACGCTGGGCAGAACGTTGAAGCCGGTGCGCAGATCGACCAGTTGCAGGAGACATAGGGGAAGTCGGCTTCCTGGATCACAGCCTTGGCACGGGCCATGCCGTAGTCGAACTCATGGTTGCCGGGGGTGGCCAGATCGTAACCGGCCTCGTTCATCAGCTCGATGATGGTAGCGCCGTCATCCATGGAGCCGTAAGCGGTGCCCTGGATATGGTCGCCTGCATCCACCAGCAGCACATCCCGGCCGGTGTCCTCGATGCTCTTTTTCAGGGCAGCAATGGCAGCATAGGTGGGCTTGGGGGACTTGTTGTCGATATAGGTGTGGACATCGTTGGTGTAGAGGATGGTCACATCCGCTTTGTCACCAAAGAAGCAATTGGTCTCCTCCGCAAAGGCGGCGGGTGCACCGACAGAAACTGCGGTCAGTGCCGTGGCAGCACCGGCAGCTTGATAAAGCTGCGACGGGTAATGAACTGTTTCACAGGGAAAGACCTCCTTTGATTCAATACGCTCTTTCAGCCCTCTCCGTCAATGCTGTGCTGCGTTGTTTTCCCTTTTGGGGAACTGGCAGGCTTCAGCAAGACCGAGAGGGCTGTTTGTTACCTAAATCTTAACATAGAACCCCAGTTTCCGCAAGGGATTTTTGTAAAATTCGTGTCAAGAAATCCCACAATAGTCATACTGTTTTGGTAAAACGTTTGAAAATTCCGAGAAAAAGGGCAAAGCCCCGCATCCCATGGAAAGGGTGCAGGCTTTGCCGCATTCAGAAAAGAGGGTCAGAGGATCGGGGGACGATTCTCAGACAGCATCAGATGGCATGGTATTCCTTGAGGAACTTCTCAAGGTCGGTGCCCTCGATCTTCTTGAGCACTTCCTTGAGGGCCACCCGCTGGATGAAGGCAGATCCATATCAGTGATCTTCTTGCCGTCACGCAGTTTGACCGTTGCATCGATCAGGCTGCGGACATCATAGGTGCTGCCCCAGACCTCGGGCACGCCGCGGTCGATGTTGAGCAGGGTGTAAACCGCTTCCATGCCGGTGCGCATGGAGTACTCGGTGGTGAAGATTGTGTCACGGCCGGTCTCGGCAAACTGGCCCAGGAAGGCGAAGTTGACAGCGCCCTGGGGCACGATGTCGGGGCGGTCGCGAAGGCACGGGGCATGAAGAAGGCATCGATATAGGGCATCATCACAGGCACGGTGTTGGCGCTGTGCTCAGCCAGCTCGGCAATGTCCTCTTCGGGCACACCGATGTGGTACAGCCACTCCATGCAGATCTCGCGGCCGGTGCAGTCGCGCATGGGCTTCTTGACGTAATCGCCGGGCTTGTCGCTGAACAGGCCGTAGACCCAGACGCAGAGCTGGTTCTTGGGCTGGTCACGGAACTGCTGCTGACGGTTCAGGGTCCAGCTGAGCAGCCAGCTGGAATCCTTGACCGTGACGATGCCGCCGGTGACGGTGTGGCCGCTGAAGGGGTCACGCTTGCAGATCTTCTTGATATACTGGGGGATCTTGTCGTCCAGGGTGGTGATGGTGGCGCTTTCCCAGTTGGACAGCTCCGGCTGAGAGCAGAACTTTCGGGATGGCCGAAGGAAGGATCCTGCGCGGCGATCTTCTTCCACAGATCCCAGCCGTTGCCCGGCTTGATGGTGGGATCAAAGCCTGCGGCCTTGTCCTGAGAGCCGATGGTGCAGCTCTCCACGCAGCCGCCGTTGGTGATGAAGAGCAGGTCGTTCTCGGTGAGGTCGATGATCCTGCTCTCACCCTTGTGATCCACGGTCACGCTGCTGGCCTGCTTTTTGCCGCCCTCGATCCTGAACTGGACATCGGTGACCTTGGTCTCGTACTGGAAGTCCACGCCGTGATCCTTCAGGTAGGTGACCATGGGCAGGATAATGGATTCATACTGGTTGTAGCGGGTAAAGCGCAGGGCGGTGAAATCGGGCAGACCGCCGATGTGGTGGATATAGCGCTTGAGGTAGAGCTTCATTTCCAGCGCGCTGTGCCAGTTCTCAAAGGCGAACATGGTGCGCCAGTACATCCAGAAGTTGGAGGAGAACACCTCATCATCAAAGATATCGGTGATCTTTTTGTCCTGCAGCTGCTCGTCCGGGGTGAAGAAGAGCTTCATGATCTCCATGGCACCCTGATCGGAGATGGCGAACTTGCCGTCGGTGTGGGCATCCTGGCCGCGGTTGACGGTGGCACGGCAGAGGGACTTGTTGGGGTCCTCCTTGTTCAGCCAGTAATACTCGTCCAGCACGCTGGCACCCTCGGTCTCCAGCGAGGGGATGGAGCGGAGCAGATCCCACATGACCTCGAAATGGTTGTCCATCTCACGGCCGCCGCGCATGACATAGCCGATATCGTACTTGTAGCCGTCGCAGGCACCGCCGGGCAGCGGGTCCTTCTCAAACACATGGATGTGGCCGCCCTGCATCTGGCCGTCACGGACAGGTAGCAGGCGGCGGTCAGGGCCGCCAGACCGGAGCCGATGAGGTAAGCAGATTTATTGTCAACGCCCTCAGGCTTTTTGGGGTGTGCAAATGCTTCGTAGTTGCCACTGGAATAATACATACCGGGAACCTCCTGTAAATCGTATTGGGAAGACTGCGTTCATGGTTCTGTGTCGTCTTCCCTTTCGTTGTGCTTAGTATACCCCAGCGGTTTTTCCAGAACAACAAACAAATCCTGAACAGTGTATAAAATTTATACAAACACCGACCATTGTCGGAAATATGGAGAAGTGTGTATAACCCCGCACGAAAAAGCGCCCGCTTCCGAAGAAGCAGGCGCTTTTGAACGTTCATTGATTATTTTGTTTCGGGTGCCACCTCAAAATCGACCTTGCCAAGGTTGATATCGGCGCGGACGATGGTGATCATCATGCTGTCGCCCAGGCTCCAGGTCTTGCCGGAGGCGGGGTCAGAAAGGCGGATGCCTCGGTGAGGGTGGTGCCGGTGGCGGTCAGGCTGGAAGCGGGCACAAAGCCCTCCACGCCGTTCTCCAGCTCCACGAAGATGCCGCGCTGGGTCACGCCGGAGATGATGCCCTCGTAGCACTCACCCAGATGGCGGCGGGCGTACTCGGCCTTGTAGTAATCCTCGGCCTTGCGCTCGATCTGAACGGCCAGCACTTCCCGCTCGCTGGACTGCTTGGAGGCCTTCTCCGCGAAATCGGTGTAGCGGACGATCATGGTCTCCTTGTCGGTGCCGCTGAGCAGGTCGGTCATCATGCGGTGGATGGCCAGATCCGGGTAGCGGCGGATGGGGCTGGTGAAGTGGGCGTAATCCTTGAGCACCAGACCATAGTGGCCCTTGGGCTTTTCCTCATAGCAGGCCTTGGACATGCAGCGGAGCATTCCGGTGTTGACGATCTGCTCAAACGGGGTGCCGCGCACGCCCTCCAGAATGGCGCTCAGCTCCTTGGGGGTGGGCACTTCCTTGGCAAAGTGGTCGTTGATGCCGCAGGCCTGCAGCAGGCTGTGCAGGCGCTCCAGCTTCTCGCCGTTGGGCTCCTCGTGGACACGGTAGACAAAGGGGATCTGCTTGACCCGGGCAAAGTGGGCGGCGCACTGGTTGGCCAGCAGCATGAACTCCTCGATCATGGCCTCGCTCTCGCCGGAGGTGCGCTTTTTCACATCGATGCAGTGGCCGTTCTCATCCAGGATGAGCTTGACTTCCCCGCTCTCGAAATCGATGCAGCCGCGCTCCTTGCGCAGGCGGGCGCGGTGGGCGTACAGCTCCTTCATGGCGGGCAGCTGATCCAGCACCTCGGCGTACTTGGCCTGCGTCTCGGCATCGGCAGTGCCGGCCAGCAGGGCGTTGATCTCAGAATACACGCCCTTGACCCGGCTGCAGATGATGGACTTGACGAACTTGTAGTCGGTCAGATTGCCGTCCTGATCCAGACGCATCAGGCAGGAGAACGCCAGGCGCAGCTCCTTCTCGTTCAGGGAGCAGATGCCGTTGGAAAGGCTCTTGGGCAGCATGGGCACGACCTGATCCGCATAGTAGACCGAGGTGGCGCGGTTGAAGGCTTCCTCGTTCAGCTCACTGCCGGGCTTGACGTAGTGGGAGACATCGGCGATATGAACGCCCAGCTCATAGCCGCCACCGGGGAGCCGGGTCAGGCTGACAGCATCGTCGATATCCTTGGTCTCGGCGCTGTCGATGGTGAAGATGGGCAGAGCGCGCAGATCCATGCGGCCCTTGCAGTCCTCCTCAGACACGGTCATGTCCTCGAACTTCCTGGCCTCGTCCCGCACCTTCTCGGGGAAGCGGGTGTGGATGTCCTTGGCATAGAGCAGGGCCTTGGCGCAGCGCTTGGCCTCCTCGCAGCTGCCAAAGCGCATGGAAACGCCCACGCGGTGGTCCTCCTGCCGGGTCCCGCGCTGCAGGATCTCCACAGCCACCTTGTCGCCGTCCTTCGCGCCGCCCTCGCAGTCGCGCTGGATGGTCATGGAGATGGCCGGGCAGTCATCGGGCACGAACTTCAGGCGGCCCTCGATGCGGCGGGCAGTGCCCACCATGTCGTTCTTCTGCTCGAGCACGGCAAGGATCTCGCCCTCATCGCTGCCCTCCACCCGGGGGTGGGCAAACTTTTCCACCAGAACGGAGTCGCCGGGCATGGCACCGCGGGTGAAGCGGCCCGGGATGAAGATATCGCCGGATTCATCCTCCAGCATCACAAAGGCAAAGTTCTTGCCCAGCTTGACCACCTTGCAGGGCAGGGCCTTTTCGGCACGGCCGGAGCGGGCAGTGAAGAACACGCCGGACTTCTGGCAGACCACAGCGTCGTGCACCAGCTCGTCCAGAGCCTCCATCACCTTGCGGTCCGCGGCACGGTCGCCGCCGAACTTTGCCTTGAGGTCCTTGACCATACAGGGCTGGTTCTGGATGGCATGTTCAATTTTATCGCGTAATGACATATTTTTCTCCTTAACACTTTTCCGGCATTCTCCAATGGAACCCGGACAACTTCTTTCCCACGAGAGGTTTAGACAGAAAAACAGCCCCGCCTTACACGGGGCTGTACACGGTGCTCAGGCCAGACGGCTGGCGAACACACAGGCCAGGATAGCCACCACAAAGAACACGATGCCTGCAATGCGGGTCACCTTGGCCAGCATCTGATCCGCAGGGGTCAGGCGTGCATTGTTGGCACCGCCCACACCACCGTTGATGGCACCGGCCAGACCCTGACCGTGGGTGTGCTGCATCAGGGTGAGGAGGATGATGACGGCCGAGACGACCAGCAGGATGGCACCGCCGACGATTTCAATGACAGACATGGATGGAACGCTCCTTTTATCTTTAGTTTCATAGAGACTGCATACAAATACAAGTGTATGATAGCACAAAAACCCGGGAAATGCAAGAAAAACCGTGGGCTACGGGGCCAGAATTCCAGCCTGCCGCCACCCGGGCAAAGATGGCCGCGCTGGAAAAGGCAGGCTCGGCCTGCGTGTCCTGCAGCACCACGATGGTATAGCGGGGCTGCTCTGCCGGGACAAAGCCCGCAAACCAGTAATTTTTCAGCTCTGTGCCGCCGGAAAACTGGCCGGTCTGGGCCGTGCCGGTCTTGCCTGCCGCGGTCTGGCCGGGCAGGGCGGCCTCATGGCCGGTACCCCCGGCCACCACACCCGCCAGCAGATCCTGCAGGGCGGCGGCGGTGCGCTTTGTGAGCACCCGCCTGCTCCGGACATGGGAAAGCGCCGTGAGGGGCGCGCCGGTGGTCTCGTCCAGAGTGGTCTCCAGCAGCAGCGGGGTGCGGCAGATCCCCCCGCAGGCAATGGTGTTCATCATGCGGCGACCTGCAGGGGGGATGCCAGCAGCTCCCCCTGCCCGAAGCAGAAATTGGCGTAGGCCCCGCTGGACGCAAGAGCCTCCCGCTCCGGCAGGACCCCAGCCGCCGTGTGCAGGGCATCGGTGAGCGGGATCGCCTGCCCGAAGCCCAACTGCTCTGCCATGCACGGACGGCATCGGCCCCCAGCACCTGCCCCAACCGGATGAAGTAGCCGTTGCAGCTCTTTTCCAGCGCGCCGGCCAGATCCACCTCACCATGGGGGATGCCGCCCGCACAGCGGAAGATCCGGCCATCCACCGCGCACCAGCCGGGGCAGGTGTAGACAAAGCCGCTCTCCCCTGCCTCCAGCGCCGCTGCCGCCACCACCGGCTTGAACACCGAGCCCACGGCATAGCACTGGAACGCCCGTTCCAGCAGGGGGCTGTCCGGGGCGTTCAGGCTGGCCGAAATGTTTTCCGGATCATAGCCGGGGCGGCTGACGCAGGCCCGCACCTTGGCGTTGGCGGTGTCCAGCACCAGGATGCAGCCGCTCTGCATCGTCTCGTTGGCCACGGCTTCAGCGGTCTGCTGGATCTCCCGGGAAAGGGTCAGCTGTACCCCCACGGCCCCGCTGTCGGCGGGGGTGAGGACGGGCTCGGCCCGCAGCTTTCCCTGGGCGTTGACGGTGCAGAGCAGGGTATCCCCCGCCCCGCTGCCGGTGAGCAGATCATCAAAGGCGGCTTCCAGACCGGCAGCACCATGGCCCTCGCCATCGAGATACCCCAGCAGCTGCACTGCCAGCGGGGCGGCAGAGCTTCGCCGTGCCGCCGGCCAGCAGGAAACGCCCAGCGCGGAAACATCCCGGTCCACCTCCAGCAAGAACGGGGACGCGGCGTTCCGCTTCTGGTAGAGCGCTGCCTGCCCGGCGGCATCGGTGTAGGCGAACAGGCGGGCATAGCTGCCCTCCCCGGGCACGCAGAGGGCCATCCAGCGGGTGGTCTGCCCCGTGAGGAGCTGCCCCCTGTGATCATAAAAATTGCCCCGCCGGGCGGCAGGCGGAGGGTGACCACGCTCTGCGCCGCCGCCCGGGCCCCATAGGCCGTGTCGGAGCAGAGCCAGTACAGGCGGCAGACCACCGCCGCAAAGCAGAACAGCAAGGCCCCATACAGGACCAGCACCCGTTTGCCGGACATGAAAACGCCCCCTCTCCCGCTTAGGATGGGCAGGAAAGGGGGCATTGATGCGTTCAGGAGCAGATTTTTCGGACGAGCTCAGCGGCGCGGGCGGCATCCTCGGCCGTGGCGGTGCCGTTGTAGCGGGCTTTGAGGTAGATCTGGCGCAGCTCGGCCTCGGCGGCAAAGTCCATACCGAAAGCGCGGCCGGTCAGGTCAAGGCTGGTATCGCCCCGCAGGATGGTCACACCGTGCGCTGGCAGTGGTCCAGATAGATGGCATACTCCCGCCGCACCTTGTCCACCGGGCTGAGGAAGAGTCCGGGCCAGCGGCGGGCACGCTTGTGGGTGCTATGCCGCACAGTGGTGTCCGTGCAGGCAGTGTCCGTGTGCCGGAACTTCTGGCGCAGGAAATGCCGCACCACCAGCACCGCACAGAGGACCGCCAGCAGGATACCGAGCACAGTCAGCATCGACATCCCGTTGATGAGCGGTTCTGCGTCCTCGGCGGCCCTTTGGGCGTTGGCGATGACATCATCGGTAGAAACGATCTCGGTGCGCTCCAACGGTTTGGGCGGAAAGAGGGTGAAGAGCCAGTGGATGAACTGCAGGATGCCGTGGAACAGCCAAGTCACACCCTGCACCACAATGTTGTTCAAAAACAGCTGCAGCACCGGCACGATCCCGCCAAAGTAAACGGCAGACGCAGCCGCCTTTGCACCGGCAACCACAACACTGCGGCTGAGCAGGAACGGCCCTGCGCACACCGCCGCCAGCACGCCGCCGGAAAGCAGCAGATAGCCCGGCCGGGTGGAGATCTCCGGGTCCTGCCGGGTGGTGCGGTTGAACCCCACCAGAAGCACCGCTGCCGCCGTTGCAAAGGGCAGGGCCGCCGAAAGCACCGCGTTGGCGTTCCACAGCAGCATTGCTACTGCAAAGAAGGGCCATACCCGGCAGAGCCAGCGCAGGCGCTCGGCCTGCCGCACCGGCGAAAGGCAAAATCGCCGGTGTAGGCCAGCAGCACCGGGTAGACTGCCGCCGGGAAGTAGCAGAACTTGTCCGCCCCTGTAGGCAGGAGGAGCAGCGCCGCCGCGCTCAGGGCCGCAAGAGTGGTGCGGAGGGGACGGCTGCCCTCAAAGCAGGAGGCCAGACCAAAGCAGAGGGCAGGCCAGACCAGCACCAGCGGCATGGGTGTCCCACCGAAGCTGGCGGCAAAAAAGCCCGCAAAGGCATAGTAAAAGCTCAGATCACCTGCCAGGCGCAGGGTATGTAAGAACATCATGCGCCCGCCTCCCCTGTCTGGGCCGTCTCTATGGCCATTTCCGGAGTGAGCACCAGCAGCGGAATGCCAGGCAGGGGCTGCACGGCAGCACGCACAGCTTCTTCCGGCTCCGTTGTCACCACGATGCAGCTGACCTGCTCCTGCGGGTGGTAGTATTCGGCGCAGAACCGCGCGCAGGAAAGGGCGGTCTGCCCGGTGGCGCGGCCCAGAATTTCCAACACCCTGCGGTAGTGTTCGGGGCCGTAGCCTGCGGGGTTTCCAGCGGCTTTCTCCACTCCTCACCGGAGAGAGCCGCATTGAGCAGCAGGTCAAAGGCAGCGTTTGCCGCAAAGCGGTAGGACACCGCCTTTTCTTCCAGCCTCCGGCAGATTGTGCGGGCCATGGAGTAGCAGAGCTCCGCCGGTTCCGGGTGGTCGTAATCCTTGGTATCCGCATGGACTAGCACCACTGCCCGGGGCTCAGTGGTGTAATCCCACTTTTTGACCATAAGCCCCTGCCCCCGGACGCTCTGCTTCCAGGCGATGGAGCGCATGGGGTCACCGCTGGTGTAGGGGCGGTAACCCGCCGTGAGAATAGGATCCTCGTAGAGATAGCGGTTCACCGAAAGCTCGCCCAGAAAACCGCCCAGCATCTCTTCCAGTTCCGGCAGAGCGCACTCCCTGGTGGAACAATGAGCTCGTGGAAGCCCCGCTCGGTGCGGGACTGTTCCACAAGACCCAGAAAATCGCCGCCGATGACCTGCATCGGTTCCAGCACATAGCGGCCCCGGCGTTCCAGCCTGAGGCGGTGGAGAAATCCGCCTCCTGCCCCGGGCGCAGCCAGGTGGTGAACCGCACCGTGTGACCCCAACCTGTCTGATCCTGCGTAATGTGGTGCTCCGCGCAGGGAAGAAACTCCTTGTTCAGGTGGAGCTTTGCCGCCAGGAACATCTTCCAACGGGGGCCGCTGTTCCGGACAACAAGGTGGATCACGGCGGGCTCCCCGGCTTCCACAAGATGATCCTCCACTTCCAGCCGCCCCTGCACATCGTCAAGGCTGTGGACTGTGCTGTAACGCTCCAGCCCAAGGGCTGTGGCCACCAATAGCAGCGCGAAGATGACGGCGCTCATTCCGCACTCTCCAGCGGCACAGTGATCTCGGCCAACAGCTTGCGCATCCGCAGAGCGGCGGCTTCGGCGTTCATGCTGCTGCCCAGAGAAATGCGGTGAGAAAGCACCGCCGGGGCCAGTCCTTTGATGTCCTCGGGGATGACGTATTTCCTGCCCTGCAAGGAGCATACGCCTGCGCAGCCTGATAGAGCGCCAGCGCACCGCGGGTAGATACACCGCTGACAAAGCCGCTCTGTGTGCGGGTAGCTTCCACGATGTCCATAAGGTAGTGCTTGACCTCTCGGAGACCTTGACCTCCCGGTAAGCCGTGCGGACGTATGCGGTCTCCTCGGGAGTGACGACGGCCTGCAGCTCGTTCAGCACGGTCTGGGCCGAGGGGCGGGAGAGCACCTCCAGCTCCTGCTCCCGGGTCATATAGCCCAGCGACAGCCGCATGAAAAAGCGGTCCATCTGGGCATCTGGCAACGGAAGGTGCCAAAGGATTCCAGCGGATTCTGGGTGGCCAGCACCATAAAGGCTCAGCCAGGCGGCTGGTCACGCCGTCCACGGTAATCTGCCTTTCCTCCATGGCTTCCAGTAGGGCCGACTGGGTACGGGGCGTGGCACGGTTGATCTCGTCCGCCAGCACAAAGTTGGTGAAGAGCGGGCCGGGCCGGAACTCGAACTCACCGGACTTCTGGTTGTAGAAATTGATGCCGGTCAGATCAGAGGGCAGCAGGTCGGGCGTGAACTGCACCCGTTTGAAGCCCCCGCCCACCGTGCGCGCAAATGCACGCAGGAGCATGGTTTTGCCGGTGCCGGGCTTATCTTCCAGCAATACATGGCCTCCGCAGAGGAAGCTGACCAGAATTTTCTCGGTAGCATCCTCCTTGCCCACAATGACACGGGCACAGTTGGACACAACTTTTTCGCGGTAGGCGGTAAAAGCGGCAGTGTTCATTGGTGTTTCCTTTCCCAAAAACAATTTTTCTAAGTGTACTCTTGTTTGGAAAGGGTGTCAACAAAAAAGAAGGCAGAGCCTCCCGGGTGGGAAGTTCTGCCTTCTGCGGCGTATTGAATTGGTACGGGGAGCCGGTGCGGCTTAGTACATGCCGCCCATGCCGCCCATGTCACCACCGGCTGCAGGAGCAGCGGGGGGTTCGGGCAGGTCAGCGACCAGGCTCTCGGTGGTCAGCACCATCTCAGCGACGGATGCTGCGTTCTCCAGAGCGGAACGGGTGACCTTGGTGGGGTCAACGATACCGGCGGCGATCATATCCTCAACAAAGACCTCGTTCTGAGCGTCGAAGCCGTAGTTGGGCTTGTTGGCAGAAACGATCTTGTCGATGATGACACTGCCCTCCAGACCGGCGTTCTTGGCGATCTGGCGCAGAGGTGCCTCCAGAGCCTTCAGGACGATCTTGCACCGGTGCGCTCGTCGCCTTCCAGCGTGTCGCACAGGGCGCGCACAGCGGGGATGGCATTGATGGGAGCGGTGCCGCCGCCAGCGACAACGCCTTCCTGAACAGCAGCCTTGGTTGCGTTCAGAGCGTCCTCGATGCGCAGCTTCTTATCCTTCATCTCGACCTCGGTAGCGGCACCGACCTTGATGACTGCAACGCCGCCGGCCAGCTTTGCCAGGCGCTCCTGCAGCTTCTCGCGGTCGAAATCGCTGGTAGAAGCCTCGATCTGGTTGCGGATCTGTGCAATGCGGGCTGCAATGGCATCCTTATCGCCTGCGCCGCCCACGATGGTGGTATTCTCCTTGGTGACCTTGACCTGACGGGCATGGCCCAGCATCTGGACGGGTAGCGTCCTTCAGCTCATAGCCCAGATCAGCGGACACAACGGTGCCGCCGGTCAGGATAGCGATATCCTGCAGCATCTCCTTGCGGCGGTCGCCAAAGCCGGGAGCCTTGACAGCGCAGACGTTCAGGGTGCCGCGCAGGCGGTTGACGATCAGGGTGGACAGAGCCTCGCCCTCGATGTCCTCAGCCACGATCAGCAGCTTCATGCCGTTCTGCATGACCTGCTCCAGCAGGGGGACCAGATCCTGGATGACGCTGATCTTCTTATCGGTGATCAGGATGGCGGCGTTGTCCAGAACAGCCTCCATCTTGTCGGTATCGGTGACCATATAGGGGGTCAGGTAGCCGCGGTCAAACTGCATGCCTTCCACGATCTCGTTGTAGGTCTCGGCGGTGGTCTTGTTTTCCTCGATGGTGATGACACCGTCGGAGGTGACCTTCTCCATAGCCTCGGCGATCAGGCGGCCGATCTCAGGGTCACCGGCAGAAATGGTGCCGACGCGGGCGATATCGTTGCTGTCCTTGACCTTCTGGCTGTGGGCCTTGATGGTCTCAACAGCTTGGCAACAGCCTTGCTCATGCCGCGGCGGATATCCATGGGGTTGGCACCGGCGGTAACGTTCTTCATGCCCTCGGTGACCATGGCCTGTGCCAGAACGGTTGCGGTGGTGGTGCCGTCGCCTGCGGCATCATTGGTCTTGGTTGCGACCTCACGCACCAGCTGTGCGCCCATGTTCTCGAACTCGTCCTTCAGCTCGATCTCCTTGGCAATGGTCACGCCATCGTTGGTGATGACGGGTGCGCCGAACTTCTTGCCCAGCACCACATTGCGCCCTTGGGGCCCAGGGTGATCTTCACGGTATTTGCCAGGGTATCAATACCGGCACACAGTGCCTTGCGGGCATCCTCGCCCTGCTTGATCTGTTTTGCCATAATCAAATCGCTCCTTCAAAGCTCAAATTTCAATTTCAGAGGGGAAACTTACTCCACGATGGCCAGGATATCGCCCTGACGCACGATGGTGCACTCCTCGCCGTCCACCTTGACCTCAGTACCGGAGTACTTGCTGGTCAGGACCTTATCGCCAACCTTCACGGTCATCTTGACTTCGTTGCCGTCCACGATGCCGCCGGGGCCAACAGCCACGACCTCAGCCACCTGGGGCTTCTCCTTGGCGCTGCCGGTCAGGATGAGGCCGCCCTTGGTGGTCTCCTCGACTTCAACGGCCTTGATAACAACACGGTCTGCAAGAGGAATGATCTTCATAGTTCTTGCCCTCCTATAATAAAATATAATGAAAACTTTTTTGGCACCTTCGGCCCGTTTCTGCCGGGCCTTTGGTTGTTTAGCACTCCTTTTCTCTGAGTGCTAAGTGTATTGTACTCATCTCAGGGGTAAAAATCAAGGGTTTTCTCAAAATTTGTTTGTTAAGAATTTATGACAACGCAAAAGCGCCCGGATATCGTACTTTTTCGTTGCGATACCCGGCGCTTTTTCTCCTGTTTCAACCTGCTTTCGGCGTGAGCCATTCCTCCACCTTCTCGGTGCTGTACTCCACCATATCAGCGATCTCCTCAATGGAGTATCCCTTTCGGTACAATTTCTGTGCCATCATTCTGGCCTGTTCTTCCCGGCCTTCCGTATAGCTTTCCACTCTCAGGTCTTCCATCACTTTACACATTTCGCTCACTCCTTTCGGGTTTTCTTTCAGATAGCGTGTTCTCTCTGCCAGCAGTTCAAAATTCATTTCATCCGCGCTGGTGCAATTGAAATCGTGCATCAGCCTGCCGATCTCTGAATCATCCCGGTATTCCCCATTCACATACAGGATATGGGCACCATCATTGAACGGGCGGTTCAGCGTCAGATTCATGTTCTGGATCGTATAGACCGGCTCGCCAGCCTTGTAGTAATCATTTTCCGTGATGAAAATAACATAGGTATCCGGCAGTTCTTTATAATCCTGCTTTTCGTCCAGATTTTCCACGTCCATCACACTGGAATGATATCTTGCCCGGTGCGGGTCTGCGCCATTGTCCGCGCGCTGGACCTCAATGTCATACTTCTTGCCCGCACTGTCGGTTGCATAGGCATCCAGACAGATTGAACGCGCACCGGTCACTCGCTTCATATCAGCCTGTGTCTCGCATTTTGTCAGGATCAGATCAGGCTTTCCGGTAATGATCCGAAGCACCAATCTGCCAGCGGAAGATTTTCCTTAAAGAGCCCTCGCATAAAGGTATCATCCATAGGGCGAAAACTGCGCAGACGGTCAAGGTCTTCCTGATGCTGCTTTTCTTTTTTCTCTGCATCCGACCAGTTCATAGCCCCATCCCTCCTGCTTTTTTCCAAACACCTTCTTACGGCTTCATCTTATCATAGAATTCTTCATAAATCAAGCGTATTTCTGTAAATTTCATACCACAGCGTGTTTCGCCACAAACCGCTCATACGCCGGGACGGGCAGGAGGATGCGGCCGCTCAGGGGGCGCAGAACAGCCTCCACCGCATCACAGGGGGCGCACTCGCCGTCGGCGGTGGCAACGATG
>ENA-OQJH01000172-OQJH01000172.1-human-gut-metagenome-genome-assembly--contig:-NODE-172-length-38816-cov-3.579286_pt1 | contig 38816 bp, 39 predicted proteins | sample MGYA00242597_ERZ504763 | MGnify/ENA primary metagenome ERZ504763 (study PRJEB26092, sample SAMD00036359) | human gut metagenome | host: Homo sapiens | study: EMG produced TPA metagenomics assembly of... | reverse complement strand
TTTTTATTTTGTTCTCTTTCGAGTTACGTTCTGCCTCTTTGGCGGCTTTTTCTTTCTCTTTATCTTTGTTCTATCAGCTGTTTCACTTTGTCTATCAGTTCTTTGCCGCGTATATCTTGCGTGATGACCCGCTTGTCAGGACCTATAAGTATATTGGCAGGAATCCGGGTTATGCCTTGCTGTTTGACAATGGAATTGTCCCAGCCTTTGAAATCGCAAACTTGTTTCCATTGTGTGGTGTCTCTTTGAATGATTTTCTCCATCCATTCCTTTTTGTCCAAGTCAAGGGAGAGCTGATAATAACAAACTTATTTTTTTCAATGCCTTTTGTACGGGTACTAAAGAATCTTGTGTGGCAATGCTTTCTTTGTTCCAGCTTGCCCAAAAATCCAAAAGGACATATTTCCCTTTTACGCTGTTCCAGTTGATGGTCTTTCCTTCTCTGTCCGTGCACGAGATGTTGGAAACGTAGCGATGATCTGTCAGTTCTTTTTTCTCACTTAATTTATTCTGGAGATCTATAATATAAGGTGTGTCTTTTATGATACCGCTTAATCCTTTTATCAGTTGATCTATGTGGTTATAGTCAGGAAGCGAGTCCTGTACATAATATTTGTCTATCAGATAGATATTGCTATACGAGTGTGGATTGGTTTTAATTAATGAATCCACAGCAGCCATAACGGCAGTTTTGTTATTTTCTAATGTGTTAAGGTACTGGATATGTTTTGCCAGTTGTGCGTTTTCTCCCTTTCCTTTAACCTCTATCTCTCCGACCATTCCGTTTAGGGTGACACTTTCTCCTTTATCAGCATATATCGGCAAGATTTGTTTTTCTCCTAATAGTAATGAAAAGATAGTAAATGTGTCAGGGGTAATAGTGTAAGTGAATTTGCCTTTTGAGAGGAGTATGGTATCTAGCTTGTAATCGGGCTCTTGATAAAATACTAATATAGTGTCTGAAGGGAGTCCTTTAATGCTTCCTTCTAAGGTGAATGTATTTTTCTTGCCGCAGCCGCTTGCCAGCACAACAAGAGTGAAAAGAAAGAATAGTAATTTTTTCATTTCAAGATATTTTTTGCGAAAATACGCATTTTGTGGCTAAAGGCAGGTATAAATGAAGGTTATTTTACATAAAAAAGCCGGAAGCTTCATCACGAAGCCTCCGGTTACAGTAATAATCATCTAAAAACTAGACAAGATGATATCTAGTTATATTATTTGATAGCGTCGGCGTATTTAGCGAACTCGCGATCGTTAGCAGCTTTTTCAGCCATTGAAGGATCTTTTGCGATTGCGCTCTTGATGCTGCTGCTTACCAATGAAGCATTGTTTGTGCGAGCACCAACGATAGCCATCAAGTAGTCAGTCATTGCATCCGGATTCTTGATTGCAGACAAGGTCGCTTTTGCTTTGTTATAGTCTTTAGCCAAAATCTGAGCTTGAGCGGCACTGTTAGTCTTAGCGTCACCGAATGAGTTGACAGCTCTGTCATACTGGCCTTGTTTGATATACAAGTTACCCAAAGCTTCACCGGCAGCATTAGCACCTGTAGCTTTGCCTAAGTAAGTTTCAGCAGCTGCAACATTGCCCTTAACCAATTCGCAAAGACCAAGGTTAGCGTTTACTTCAGGAGCGCTAGCGTTCTTAGAAGCAGCTTGTTTGAAGTAGTTTTCTGCTTTAGCAGCATCACCGGCAGCGAATGCCAATTCACCCAGGTTGTTATAAGCACGGAAATCGTTCGGATAAAGTTGAGTTGTCTTGTTGAAGATAGCTTCTTTGCGGGCGTTGTCGTTAGTCAGTGTAGCAGCGTACAATAATTCTTCTACACTCAATACTTTAGGATCAGAGTTGAATGCTTCGTTGATTTCATCATCGCTACGACCGATGATGTCATAGTTGGCAGTTAAACGGGCACGACGTAACTGAGGCAGGATTTCGTCAGCCAAAGTTTTGTATACAGAAGAAATATTCTTGATTTCAGCTTCTCTTTGTTCAGGATCATTGTACATAGAAAGAACACGCAAGATCAAATCTTTATCCTGCAAGTTTGATTTGGATACCAGTTCTTGGAAACCTTCCCAATCTTGTGCAGTGTATTTTGCATCCAGGTTAGTATCAATCTTGCCTTTCTTCAACTGGCGTTCCATATATTTTTCTGTGTTTGCTTCACGGTTTTCAGCCAAACCGGTGTTCAGTTTCACACCACCATCAGGTGAAGCGTATGCAGAATTTCAATGTTATTCAGTTTGTAGTTCTTGGTGTCAGCATTAACTTCAGCCACTTTCTTATGGAATTCTTTGATATCGTCAGAATTCAATTCACTGTTGCGCAAGTTAGCTTGCTGGATCAAGAACATGATGTTAGCAGTTTGAGCATCTTTAATGATGCGTTGGAAAGCATCGTTAGCGTATGATGCGTTAGAGCTGGCAGCAGTAGGCAGTTCAGAAGTCGCGATAACGCCATCAGCGATTTTCACAGAAGGAATAGTGTATGATTTCTTTCCTTTTGTAATCTTGAAATCAAGATAAAGTTCAGAGTTTGCCATTTCGGGAACATAGTCGAAAGAAGCTTTCATCGTATAGCTACCACCTGCTTTGTAAGCGATAGTCTGATTGTTTCCTTCTACTTTTTCTCCTTGGAATACAGCAGCTGGCCTTTAGCTTCGCCACCTTTCCATCTCAGAACAGGGGTAACTTCAACAGTTGCGTTCTTCTTGAAATACTTCTCGGGGAATTTACCATTAATTGTCACAGGCACTTTACCACCGATTGCTTCAAGCACTTCAGGGTTAGTTGTGAAATAGTCAGAAGACAATTCTCCCATCTTGCCGCATGATGACAGGGCAAGGACCAATAAAGCCACTAAGGGCAAATACAACTTTTTAATCATAGTTACTTTATTAATTTAACGTTTGTAATGTAAAATTCGCTATAGTACGTTTTTGTGCGTCTCTTTGGGGACAAAGATAGGAAAAACTCTATTATGTGCTAGCTTCTTAGCCTGCTTTTTTTTCAATTTATCTTAAAATATTTTAGAATATAGAACCTTTATTTACCTTTTTCTCTGAATTTGATGTTACGGGGGTGGTGTTCTATGATTTCACTGCGTAACATATTGCGGTCTATGTGTGTATAAATTTCTGTGGTCCCGATACTTTCGTGTCCAAGCATACACTGTATGGCACGCAAGTTGGCGCCTCCTTCCAGCAAGTGTGTCGCAAAAGAATGGCGGAAGGTATGAGGACTGATTTTTTTTTCAAACCGATGCGCTCTGCCAGTTCCTTGATGATATGGAAAACCATGATGCGGGAGATGTTCTTCCCGAAATTGCTGATGAAGACAAAATCTTCAAATCCCGGCTTTATTTTCATCAGGTTACGGTCGGTGAAGTAGAGCCTGATTTCCTTGATGGCACGCGGTGAAATAGGGACCAGCCGCTGTTTGCTTCCTTTCCCTTCCACCTTGATGAAGCCTTCTTCAAAATAAAGTTCGGATAATTTCAGATTACAGAGTTCGGAAACACGTAGTCCGCAACTGTAAAGTGTTTCAATATGGCTCTGTTGCGTTGACCTTCTTTGGTTCCGCGGTCTATGCTGCCTATCAATAAGTCTATTTCTTCCACCGTCATTACTTCGGGCAGTTTGAAACCTGTCTGGGGGGATTCCAGTAATTCTGTTGGGTCGGATTCCAGATAATCTTCCATAATGAGGAAACGGTAGAAAGAGCGGATGCCTGACAAGATGCGTGCCTGCGAACGGGGGTGGATGCCGATATCATGTAATCCGGCTGAGAAATCTTCCAGATTTTCAAGCCGGACATCCAGAATGTTGATATTTTCTAATGTAAGATAAGCCAGTAACTTGTCCAGGTCAGTAAGATAAGCATCTACCGTATTGTCAGATAACGATTTCTCCAACTTTAAATATTGCTTGTATTTCACCAATATCTTGTCTGTTTTCTCGGTTCTTTTCATTTCTTTTTTCTACCTTTGTACCCAAATTCCCTGCAAAGGTAGAAAGTTCAGATATAGTATAAATATGAAAATACAAATTATTAATGGACCTAATATCAATTTATTAGGCAAACGGGAACCTTCCATTTATGGCGCTGTTTCATTTGAAGACTATCTGGTGGAATTGCGCCATACTTATCCGGACATTGAAATAGCGTATTATCAGTCGAATGTGGAAGGTGAGATGATCAACAAAATACACGAAGTGGGTTTTGATTATGACGGCATCGTGTTGAATGCAGGGCTTATACGCATACTTCCATTGCTTTACAGGATGCTATCCGCTCCGTGACAGCTCCTGTGATTGAGGTGCACATCTCAAATGTACATACCCGTGAGGAGTTTCGCCATAAGTCGATGATTTCTTGCGCTTGTGTGGGAGTAATTTGTGGGTTCGGGCTTCATTCATATCGTTTGGCGATTGAGGCTTTGTTGATGAGAAAATAAAAAGTTTAGGTATAATATAAGGTGATAAGATTATGATGTTGAAACAAACAAAAATCGTAGCGTCCATCTCAGATCAGCGTTGCGAGGTAGATTTATAAGAGATCTTTTCAAGGCTGGTATGAATGTGGTCCGTATGAATACGGCTCACGCTTCACGTGAAGGTTTTGAAAAATTGATAACCAATGTACGTGAGGTTTCCAACCGTATTGCCATATTGATGGACACAAAAGGTCCCGAAGTGCGTACTACTGCTATTGCAGGCGGCGAGCCTATTCCTTATCAGATTGGTGACAAAGTAAAGATTGTAGGCAATCCAGCACAAGAAACGACCCGTGAATGTATTGCTGTATCTTATCCCGGTTTTGTGCATGATCTTCAGGTGGATGGCGATATTCTGATTGATGATGGTGATCTGGAGCTGCGCGTGATTGAGAAGACAGACGAGTATTTGTTGTGCGAGGTGCAGAATGAAGCTACTTTGGGTAACCGTAAGAGTGTGAATGTACCGGGCGTGCGCATCAATCTCCCTTCTTTGACAGAAAAGGACCGTAACAATATACTGTATGCTATTGAAAAGGACATTGATTTCATAGCACATTCGTTTGTTCGTAATAAGCAAGATGTGCTGGATATCCGCCAGATACTGGATGCATACGGCAGCGACATTAAGATTATCGCCAAGATCGAGAATCAGGAAGGAGTGGACAATATTGATGAAATATTGGAAGTGGCCGACGGAGTCATGGTGGCTCGTGGTGACTTGGGCATTGAAGTTCCTCAGGAACGAATCCCCGGCATTCAGCGTTTGTTGATAAAAAAATGTATTCTGGCAAAGAAACCGGTGATTGTTGCTACCCAGATGTTGCATACCATGATTAATAATCCGCGTCCTACCCGTGCTGAAGTGACCGATATTGCCAATGCTATTTACTACCGCACGGATGCATTGATGCTGAGTGGAGAAACGGCATACGGCAAGTATCCGGTGGAAGCCGTGAAGACGATGGCCAAGATTGCAGCGCAGGCTGAGAAAGATAAACTGGCCGAGAATGACATCCGTATTCCTTTGGATGAAAACTCCAATGACGTAACTGCTTTCCTGGCAAAACAGGCAGTAAAGGCTACCAGCAAACTGAATATCCGCGCCATTATTACCGACAGTTTCAGCGGGCGTACCGCACGTAATATTGCTGCTTTCCGTGGCAAATATCCTGTATTGGCCATCTGTTATAAAGAAAAAACGATGCGTCATCTGGCTTTGTCATATGGGGTGGAGGCTATCTATATGCCCGAAAAGGCTAACGGACAGGCATATTATTTCGCTGCTTTGCGTAAATTGCTGGATGATGGCGTTTTGAGTGAAAGCGACATGGTGGCCTATCTGAGCAGCGGTAAGCAAGGTACTCAGACTTCTTTCCTTGAAATCAATGTAGTGGGAGATGTGTTGAAGTATGCTATGGACTATGTGCTGCCCAACCGCAACCGTTACCTATAAAAATAGAAGATAGGAATGAAAGAAACGGACGCTATTGACGAATATATCCTTCAGCACATTGACGAAGAAAGTGATTACCTGAAGGCACTTTATCGCGATACGCACGTCAAGCTTTTACGTCCCCGTATGGCTTCCGGCCACTTGCAGGGACGTATGCTGAAAATGTTTGTGCAAATGATACGCCCCCGTCAGGTGTTGGAAATCGGGACTTACAGTGGCTACTCCGCACTTTGCCTGGCCGAAGGGTTGGAAGAGGGGGCCATGTTGCACACATTTGAGATAAACGATGAGCAGGAGGACTTTACACGTCCCTGGCTGGAAGGTTCGCCTTACGCCGGCAAGATTAAATTTTATATAGGTGATGCGCTGAAGTTGCTGCCTGGCATGAACATTACCTTTGATTTAGCGTTTGTAGACGGTGATAAGCGGAAGTATATTGAATATTACGAAATGGTACTGGAGAAATTATCACCCGGCGGATATATCATTGCCGACAACACATTGTGGGACGGACATGTATTGGAGGAACCGCATCATACAGATCTTCAGACTATTGGAATAAAGAAATTTAATGATTTGGTAGCTGCCGACAAACGGTTGAAAAGGTGATTCTTCCCTTGCGCGACGGGCTGACAATCATAAAAAAATGTTGAATAATGTGCTCATAGCTTGCGCTATGAACCCTATGGCATATTAGCAAATTAGCAAACTGAATAATTATTAATTATGGAAACGACCAGACAAAATAAGATTTCTCGTTTGATCCAAAAGGAGTTGAGTGAGATTTTCCTGCTTCAGACTAAGTCCATGAATGGTGTTTTGGTGTCGGTAAGTGCTGTCCGCATCAGTCCCGATATGAGTATTGCACGCGTCTATCTCAGCGTGTTCCCTTCTGAGAGGAGCCAGGAAATAGTAAAGAATATCAATGATAATATGAAATCCATCCGTTATGAATTAGGAACACGGGTACGCCATCAGTTGCGCATCATTCCCGAGTTGAAATTCTTTGTGGATGATTCATTGGATTATGCCGAACGTATAGACGAACTGTTGAAAAAGTAGAACCGGACGGTGAATTTTCCCTTTTATATAGCGAAGCGTTATCTTTTTTCCAAGAAGTCGCACAATGCCATTAATGTTATTTCAGCCATTTCCGTCTGCGGAGTGGCTTTGGCTACATTGACATTGGTATGCACTTTGTCTGTTTTTAACGGCTTCCAGGATCTGGTAGCTACTTTCTTTACGGCTTTTGACCCGGAGCTGAAAATTACGGCTGTCACCGGAAAGGTTTTTGACGGACAAGAAGCGCGTATAGAGCTTTGCGCCGGATGCCGGAGATCGCTGTTTTTTCTGAGTCTTTGGAAGAGAATGCGATGGTTCAGTATAAAGATCGTCAGACCATGGCGGTGATTAAAGGAATTGAAGATAATTTCGAGGATCTGACCGCTATTGACAGTATCCTTTTCGGCCGGGGGCAATTCGTGTTGCATGATGAAGTGGTAGATTATGCCATTCCCGGCATAGAATTGGTTTCTATCTTGGGAACGGGTATCAAATTCCTCGATCCGCTAGAGATTTATGCTCCCAAACGGGGAGTTAAAGTCAATATGGCCAATCCTGCTTCCAGCTTTAACTCTGCCGATTTATATTCCAGCGGCCTTGTTTTTGCGGTGAACCAACAGAAGTATGACTCTTCTTACATTTTGACTTCCCTCCAATTTGCCCGTAGGTTGTTTCAGTATGACACAGAAGTGAGTTCGGTAGAATTGAAATTGAAGCCGGATGTAGATGTAGGGAGTGTAAAATCGAAGATACAGAAAATATTGGGAGATGATTTCCGGGTGCAGGACCGGTATGAGCAGCAAGCGGATACTTTCCGCATTATGGAGATAGAGAAGCTGATCTCTTATATTTTCCTTACCTTTATCCTGATGATAGCCTGCTTTAATGTGATAGGCTCATTGTCCATGCTGATTATAGATAAGAAGGCAGATGTAGTGACATTGCGCAATTTAGGGGCCAGCGACAAGTTGATTACGCGTATCTTTCTGTTCGAGGGGCGTATGATTTCATTGATGGGTGCGGTTATCGGAGTGGTACTGGGCTTGATCCTTTGTTTTATCCAGCAGGAATTCGGATTGCTTTCGCTGGGAGGTGGTAACTCCGGTGGCAATTTTGTGGTGGATGCCTATCCGGTCAGTGTCCATGCATGGGATATTGTTATAGTTTTGTCACTGTGCTGGTGGTGGGCTTTCTTTCTGTGTGGTATCCCGTGCGTTATCTCAGCCGCAGGCTGCTGGGCAGGTAATTTATTTATTATTGTTGATACGGCTGATGTTTGTTGGTTTGCACGGTACGATTTGGCTGCTTTTCTTTGGTTTTACTCTTTTCTTCTTTGTGGTTAACCCTATTTTGTTTTATGGTTAAGCTCTTTTTATGGTTGTGTACTATAGTCTCTTCCGGTGGTTTGTACAGTCTGATATAGTGGACTGTATAACTCTTGCAGTAGACTGTACAGTCCACTGCCGGAGTCTGTAGTAGTTAACTGTATGATAAGGGTTAGCTATAAGGAAAAACGACCTTAATCGTCGGAGTAATAGGGTTGGTACAAGCTTCTTTCCCGGGGGACAAATCTTCTACTTTCGGGATCCTCAAATCAGTTCATAACTGCTGATCTGGATTGGCATATCCAGATTGTGCAATACCTTCTCTAGCAGAATTCCTTCTCGGTTATCATATTCATATCCGAAAGTGGCGCGGATGCCTTGCAGGATGAACTGTGTGGCGCGGTCCAAGGCGATAGGCAGGCTGTCTCCCTGCATCAGTGAGCCAGTTATCACACTGGTAAATGTATCACCTGTGCCGGGGTAATGAGCAGGCAGGTAGGGGCAAGTAACTTTCCAATAACGGTCTCCTTGCCTGTCGTATGCATATACGGAAGTCTTGTGCGAGTCATCTTGTACGGGTACGCTGGTGATAATGACGATACCGGGACCGTGTTCTGATATTTCGTGCAGATAGTTTTTCAGTTCCGCGTCCGTATTCTCTGCTTTATAAGGTTTGTCAAGCAGATAAAAGAGTTCGGTCATATTAGGTGTGATAACATCGGCTTTCCGGATGAGATGGCGCATCTCCATAATCATTTGTTCATCGAAGTTGGTATATAATTTCCCGTTATCTCCCAAAACAGGATCTATCATAACCAGACTGTCAGGTTGTCGGAAATCATCAATAAACCGGGATACGATTTGTATTTGCTGGGGAGAGCCCAGATAGCCTGTATAGATAGCGTCAAACTGTATCTTCAGTTGCTTCCATTCGTTGATAATCTTGGGCATCTCGTCCGTGAGGTCCAAGAAGGAGAAGTGCGGGTATTGGGTGTGGCTGGATAATACGGCTGTGGGCAGAGGGCAGACTTGAAAGCCCATGGATGAGAGGATAGGGATAACGACGGTGAGAGATACTCGTCCTGCACCGGATAAATCGTGTACCGCAGCTATCTTCTTTACTTTATTTGTATACATATCTTCATGAATTAAGCGTTATGGATGGTATATATAACAGGTAAACCGGAAGAAAGTTATTCCAATGCTATGCTTTCTACTTTTATGTCCTGCCGACCTAAGAAGATGGAAGCGGATTCCTCGAACTTGTTTTCACTTTCGGTGGTAAGGAAGCGGCATTTTCCTCCTTTTTCGCAACGTGCGTCCATTTCAGGATGGCGGTTCAAATAGTCCTGCAGACTTCGGGCTACATATTCTCCTTGTGCGATGATGCGGATATGTCCGGGAGTAAACTGTCTTATTTTATCAAGCAGTAACGGATAATGGGTACATCCCAGTATGATGGTGTCAATCATCGGGTCTTTATCCAGCAGCCGGTTGATATGTTGTTTGACGAAATAGTCGGCTCCTTCCGATTGATATTCATTATTCTCTACTAAGGAAACCCACATGGGACAGGCTTCTCCTGTTACCACAATGTCGGGAGATAATTTATGTATTTCCAAAAGATAGGATTCGGATTTGATGGTACCGGCTGTGGCCAGTATGCCTACGTGCCGGCTTCGGGTGATTTCTCCTATACATTCTGCTGTAGGCCGGATGACCCCGAGTACTCTGCGGGTAGCGTCTATTACCGGAAGATTGATCTGCTGGATGGTGCGTAAGGCTTTTGCCGATGCTGTGTTGCATGCTAATATCACCAAAGGGCATCCTAGTTCGAACAGTTTGCTTACGGCTTGCAAGGTAAATTCGTAAACAACTTCAAAGGAGCGCGGTCCGTATGGACAGCGTGCGCTGTCTCCCAAATAGATATAATCATATTCAGGCATCAGTCCGCGTATTTTGTCCAGAATGGTTAGACCACCGTAGCCGGAGTCGAATACACCGATAGGGCCGGTTGAAGGGGGGAGAGATGGGATCATGGCAGTATAGCTATATAATACAGGCACGATTACACGGATGTTCACGTTTCGAAACCTATGAAATCTGTGTAATCCGTGCCTGTAAAGGTCTTTAACTTAATTATTTGATTCCTACTTTAGCTTTGACAGCAGCAGTTACATCTGTGGACTGCGCTTCATTTACGTAGGGAATTTCTGTTCTGTTCAAATCAAAGATATAAGTATATCCACCTTCCTGGCCTACTGCTTTGATGGCATCCTCAATTTTTTTGTAGATAGGTTCCATCATATCAGCGTATGATTTCTGCAATTGCTGTTGTGCGTCTTGTTGGAACTGCATTCCTTTTTCCTGTAATTCCTGCAATTCTTTCTGGCGTCTTTCCTGAATGTTCTTAGGAAGGTTGGCTTGTTCCTGTTGGTATTCAGTATATTTTTTGGTCAGTTCATCAGTCGCACGTTTCATTTCATCCTCATATTGTTTCTGCATAGCTTGGATGTCAGTCTGAGCCTTTGTAAATTCCGGCATGACAGTAAGTACATCTGCAGATTTAAGATGCCCGAATTTCTGAGCAAATACACTCATCGGAACGATGAGTAAAAGTAGTAAAGCAATTTTTTTCAACATAGTTCTATTTTTTATTAGTTATTGCAAATTTGGATTATCGGTTGCAAATGTAGGAAATTAATTTGAATATCCTAATCTTGAGAGCACTTCATTGCTGATATCAATGCTTGGAGACGCGAAAATAATACTTTGGCAGAGCCTCTGTCTACTACTGCCGCATATCCTTTTTGTTCTGAAATCTGTTTTACCGCTTCATAGATTTTATCTTGATAGGTGCGATTAATGCTTCTTGTTTTTTGGCCATTTCTCCTTCAGGACCGAAATATTTCTTTCTCAGTTCGGCTGCTTCCTTTTCTTTTGCCACAATTGCTTCTTCTCTTTGCGTTTTCTGTGCGGCCGACAGGGAAGCCGAGGCTTTCTGGTATTCTTTATAAAGTGTTTCCGCTTCTTTTGCTTTCGCCTCCACCTCACTTTGATATTGTTGTGAAGCTTGATTCAGTTGGGTATTCGCCTGTTCGTATGCAGGAATATTCTTCAGGATATATTCCATATCAATCAAGGCAAACTTTTGAGCGCTGGCTGTGAATACACAAGCCACAAACAATAGAGATAATAGGATAGCCTTTTTCATAATCACTTTGTTTTTAGTTATTAAAACTCTTGTCCTAGGATAAAGTGGAACTGGCTTCCACTATAACGGCTGGAGCCGTTAATCTTGTCGAAACCATATGCCCAGTCAATACCCATCATACCAATCATCGGCAGGAAGATACGGACACCGACACCTGCCGAGCGTTTCAACTGGAACGGATTGAACTTGCTTACATCTGTCCATGCGTTACCTCCTTCGATGAAGCCTAGCGCATAGATACTGGTCGAATTCTCCAGCATCAACGGGTATCTTAATTCTGCACCTAAACGTACGTAAGCGTAGCCTTCACTACCATAAGGGGTCAATGAACCGTTTTCGTAACCACGCAGTGCAATGGTTTCGGAAGCGTAGCTGGTGCTATAGCCTGTCATACCGTCACCACCCATGTAGAATGTTTCAAAAGGTGATTTTTTGTATTTGTTATAGTGACCCAGCAAGCCGAATTCTGCGCGTGTCATAATAACCGGACATTTCTGACCTCCTGTAAGGGCGGTATAGGTCTTTGATTTGAATTTCCATTTATGGTATTCAATCCAGTTGAACATGCTTGCAGCTTCATCATAATCATCTTTACCGTATACCGAGTAGTCCTTGTTACTGAACAATGAGTACGGAGGAGTCAACTGTACGGAAGCCGAGAATTCAGAACCGCGACGCGGGAAAATCGGGTTGTCCGTAGAGTTACGTGCCAGAGTTAGATTCAAACTCAAGTTGTTGCAATTACCGGTTGACATATACTCTCCGTTGTTCAACTTGATATACAGGTAGCTCCAGTCTTTCAATATAAATCGTTGGTAAGAGAGTTCGGCTGACAGGGTAAAGTAGTCATCCGGCCACCTCAAACGCTTACCCCAACCGATGGATGCTCCATACATCTGGATAGATTTGTCGGGGTCATAATAAGACTCGTAGTTGTTATATCCACCATAATAATTACCATAACCGCTGTAATAATTATAATAATTATTCATATAAGCTGAGTTATAGTAGTTACTGCTGATATCTGTCTGTATGGAGTAGAAAGCCGAAACAGAGAATGAATTCGGACGTTTCCCGCCAAACCACGGGTCAAAGAACGATACACTATATGACTGGTAGTAACTACCGTTGGTCTGTCCGCTGATGGTCAATGTCTGCCCATCACCTTGTGGCAGGAATCCTCGGTAGTTATCACTCTTATGGAACAAGTTTGCCATAGAGAAGTTCGTGAACTTCAAACTTAATTTACCGATAACACCGGTCTGTCCCCAACCTGCCGAGAACTCTACCTGGTCATTTGCTTTAGACTCCAGATTCCAGTTGATGTCTACTGTACCATTGGTAGGATCCGGTTGAACATCCGGCTGGATATTTTCAGGGTTGAAATGTCCCATTTGGGCTATCTCACGATAGGAACGTTCCAATGCTTCTTTGCTGAACAGATCTCCCGGTTTGGTTCTTAACTCACGGCGTACCACGTTTTCATACAAACGGTCGTTACCGTTGATGCGCACTTTGCTGATAGAGGCCTGAGGACCTTCCTGAATACGCATTTCCAAGTCAATGGAGTCACCGTCTATGTTTACTTCTACCGGGTCAAGGTTGTAGAATACGTATCCTTTATTATAGTAGTAGTTACCGATAGCGTCTTCATCACCGGTTAGACGCTCGGTCATTAATTTCTGGTTATAAACATCTCCTTTTTCATACGGAGTTGCTCGTTCAGCCAGTCCGAAGCATAAATGGTGTTACCTACCCATGTCACGTTGCGCAGATAGTATTTGTCACCTTCTTCTATTTTCATATACACATCGACGGTACGGTCATCGTATGGAGAAATGCTGTCCACAACAATTTGTGCGTCGCGGTAACCTAATTCGTTGTATTTGTCGATGATATGCTGTTTGTCTTCTTCGTATTTCTCTTCAATGAACTTTTTGGTACGGAAGAGGTTGACAAGTTTGTTTTTCTCATTCGTCTTCTTCATGACACGCTTTAACTTCTTGTCACTCAACACAGTGTTGCCGTCAATGGTGATCTTGTGGACTTTCACCTTTTCTTTCTTGTCAATCATTACATCAACATCCACTTGGTCTTTATTGTCAGCCAAATCACGCTCTACAATAGTCACTTCGGCGTTTTTAAAACCTTTTTCATCGAAATGTTTCTTGATTAATATTTTAGCACGGTCTATCAAGTTGGGAGTAATCTGGCTTCCTTTTACCAAACCTAGTTTGGCTTCCAAATCTTCACGCTCGCTTTTCTTTACGCCGTGGTAACGAATGTCGGCAATACGTGGACGTTGGGCAGGATGATTTTTAAATAGATCTTGTCTCCAACAATTTTTTCAGCTAGGATTTGTACATCCGAGAACAGTCCGTGTCGCCAATAACGTTTTACAGCTGTGGTGATGTCTCTCCCGGAACAACAATGGTCTGTCCTACCGATAGTCCTGAAAGTCCGATCAATACATAATCTTCATAGTTTTTTACGCCTTCTACTTTGATTCCGCCGATTTCATACTTCTTGGGCGTTCCGGAATAAAGTATGACTGGATTGTCGTTTTCTTCTACGTTTGCTTCTTGGGCGTAACTGCCTGTTGAAAAGCAAAATAGGCATGTAAGCGTTAATAGTATAAGTGAAATACGATATAGCATTTTATCTAACTTTATATTTGTTCACTGGTTTTGCCGAAACGGCGTTCTCTTTTCTGATAATCATAAATGGCTTTGCAAAATTCTTCTTCGCGGAAATCCGGCCAGAACGTTTCACAAAAATATAGTTCGGAATAAGCACATTGCCAAAGCAGATAGTTGCTAAGGCGGATTTCTCCTCCGGTACGTATAAGCAAATCTGGATCGGGCATATAGTTTGTACTTAAATGCGCATTTATCAAATTGTCATCGATGTCGTCAATGGCTAGTTTGTTGTTTTGAATCTTGATCGTTATTTGTCTTACCGCTTCTGTTATTTCCCATTTGGAAGAGTAGCTTAAAGCAAGTGTCAGACACATGCCGGTATTGATTGAGGTGTGTTCAATACATTGGTTCAATCGTTCCAGAACTTCTACCGGTAACTTTGCCGTATCACCGATAATGCGAAAACTGATGTTGTTTTCATGAAAGTTTCTTCTTCAATGGAGTCCATCAGAAGACTCATCAGAGCAGCGACTTCATCTACCGGACGATTCCAGTTTTCGGTAGAGAAAGTATATAGTGTCAAGTATTTGACTCCCAGTCTAGCCGCTTCTTCTGCTATGATGTGTACAGTTTCTGCACCGGCTTGATGTCCGAAGCTACGTGCCTGTCCACGTTGTTTAGCCCATCTTCCATTTCCATCCATTATAATGGCTACATGGGCAGGTATACGGCTTTTGTCTATTTGCTCTCTATATGGCATGTCGCAATCTATTTTATATGACTCTCTTTGACTTTATTCCTTGGAATCGAATCCCAACTTATTGATTCTTCCCTCCATACTTCTCCACTTCGGCTCCATATAATCCACAAAAAGTTATTTTTGTCTATAACATAAGAATAGTTGCCGTCTGCCTGATGGTATAGATCGGGGAATTCTGTTGGGAAAAATACATATCTAGAAACAGGTTTCCATGTAACGCCTTGATCTGTTGATTCATAGAATTGGCTGAAGGCGGGAATGTCCTTACCGAAACTTTTGCCCGGACCACCGAAAGCGTATAATTGGTCGTTGTAATGAATCATGGCTATATTAGCAGCTTGGGACAATAAAAACTATCGTATGCGGCTGTAGGATAATCTGCCCAACTGTCTTCTGTGGTCAGTCTGGTCCATACAGTAGAGGTCGTGTCGGTAGCAATGGGATTTTCCCCCATTAGTACCATACGGTCTATGGATTTATTGGTTACCAACGGGTAAGCTGTGTATGATATCTGATTTTTCGGGAAATTGGCCGGAACCTCTCCATTAGTATCCCACGCATAGCATCCGTACTTCCATAAAATGATTGTTGGTGTCTATGGCGTACAATTTGCGGTTATATTCTGAATGAACGCCGGCAATCAGCTTCTCGAATTTGGTGTTAGTGCCAATCTTGCTCCAGCTTTTTCCATCAGAGGAACAGTACAGGTCATTGTCGGCAAGTATGTATAATTTGTTTCCCCATGCCATGGCAGAAGAATAGTCCGCATTTAGCATATTTTCAGGTAAAGCCTGTAAGGGTGTCCAGGTTCCTCCATCATTGATGTGGGTGCTTGTAACAGCGGCACCATTGTCTTGCTGTGCGAAAACATAAATATAATCTCCTAATGTGACTGCTTTTTGTGCCTGGATGGTGTTGTCGAAACTACTTCCTCTATGGCTCCACTGCAATGAGTCGGGAACTTGTTTATGTACATTAATCTCAGCTTTATAAATAGGCCCATAGACTCCGCTCATTGCCATAACTTTAAATTGGATAGTTTTTCGAAATTCAAGGAGTCGGTTTCATTCCACAACGAATCTTTGTCCTCTGCAACAATAAAAACTCCGATACCATCTGATGTTATGCTGACTACAACTTTGCTGATGTCTGTACCGACTGGCAGGGAGTCTACATTGTAGATATGTCTTGTGCCTTGGTCAATGGCAAAAGGTATTTGGTACCATCAACGGTGAATGTCAGCGTTGTATCTTTGCCATTAACCTTTTCGGTATATTGAGTTTCAATTTTATCTTTTATAGCAAAAGCGGTAATGCTTGATTCTGAACTATATTCTGTTTCTACTTCGTTGTCGTCCAAGCAAGATGTAATCATAAAAGCTGCAGTAAGCAGACTTGTGATGACAGTCAAAAACTTTATTTTCATTTGCAAATGAGTCTATTGTTACAAGTCGCAAAAGTAGGAAGATTTTTTTCTATACAGAAGTTTTAGGGCAAGTTTTATATTAATTTATAGATAAACTAGCCTTTTTCTCTGTCAATCAGCCACATTTTGTCTTTGGTTTTGTGGATGGACGGCATGCATTATTTCTCTTCCAAAGTATATTTTATTCAATTTAAAGTATTTTTTTTGAATAGAAGGTGCCTCTATCCCATTCTTCAAACACAGTGGAACCTTTTCTATGAAGGCTTCATCCCATAGACTGGAATCTATGAAAGACTGTAATAAAATACTTCCTCCTTCTACTAGAAGTGATTGTATTTTTTTCTGATATAATACTTCCATTATTTGCGGCAGGATGTCTTTGCTAAAATCCAAAGATATGTATTCTGTTAATGTGTTTGGCTGATGGGGGGATTTTCGGGTGAACACGAATGTCTTTATCCTGCCACTGAAAAGTTCCAGGTCTCGCGGTAATGTCAATTCTTTGTCTATTACCAGGCGTACGGGATGCTTGCCGTACCAATTCCGGGTGGATAAGGAGGGATTGTCAAGTAATGCCGTGCGTCGTCCTACTAATATAGCGTCATGTTCGGCGCGTTTTTTGTGTACCAGCATGCTGGTCAGTGGATTGGATAGTTTGATCGGTTTTCCTCCTGTGCGGTTTATATCGATGAAACCATCGGTAGATTCTGCCCACTTTAAGGTTATGTATGGGCGTTTGAGTGTGTTGAATGTAATGAAGCGTCTTATCAGGTGCCGGCATTCCTCCTCTAATACACCTACAGTTACTTCAATACCGGCTTTGCGCAGTTTTTCGATACCTCTGCCGGCTACCAGAGAAAACGGGTCCATGCAGCCTATCACGACTTGGGGATTTTCTTCTCTATAATCAGATCGGCGCAGGGAGGGGTCTTCCCATAATGGGAGCATGGTTCCAGACTTACGTAAATGGTTGATTCCTTCAACAGATTTTCGTCTTTAACGGAACGTATGGCGTTTACTTCGGCATGTGCCTCTCCGCAACGGATGTGGTAGCCCTCTCCAATAATGGTATCGTGATATACGATGACAGCACCTACCATCGGATTAGGAGCTGTGTTACAGAGTCCGTTGTGTGCCAGTTGCAGACAACGGGAAATATATTTTTCATCTTTTGTCATAACAGTCTTGTTTAAATTCTTACTTTTGCATATAAAATGACACTATGAATCCTGTTGTATCTTACATAAAACAAACCTTGCAGGGGTATTACCCCGATACAGAACTTGTACCTATGGCTAAATTGCTGCTTACACAAGTCTTCGGTATGTCTGTTGTTGAATTGTATGCAGGCAAAGATACTACTTTTTCAGTGAATGAGCAGAAACGGTTGGATGATATTCTGGTCCGTCTGCAAAAACTAGAACCTATTCAATATATAATAGGCACTGAAGAGTTTTATGGTCTTACTTTTGAAGTGAATAAACATGTATTGATTCCACGTCCGGAAACGGGGGAGTTGGTAGATTGGATTATACGGGAACATAAGTATGGTCGGGTTAAAATATTGGATATTGGTACGGGGAGTGGTTGTATCGCTGTTTCTTTGACCAAGAATCTGGAAGAGGCGGAGGTCGTTTCATGGGATGTCTCAGAAAAGGCGTTGCAAGTTGCAGAACGTAATTGCAGGCGGAACGGCGTTCGTGTAACTCTTGAGCAAAGGGATGTGCTGCTTGCTTCTCCTGCCGGTGAGCAGTTTGATGTCATTGTCAGCAATCCACCTTATATTACAGAAAAGGAGAAAGCGAATATGAGTGCTAATGTCTTGGAGTGGGAGCCGGAATTGGCTTTGTTTGTGCCGGATGATAGTCCATTGCTGTTTTATCGGAAAATAGCAGAATTGGGTAGGGGTATGTTAGTGTCTGGTGGAAGGCTTTATTTTGAAATTAATCAGGAATATGGCCGGGAGACGGTGGATATGCTAGCTGGTTTGGGATACAAAAATATAGAATTGAGGAAAGATCTCTTTCAAAATGATAGAATGATAAAAGCGGAAAAATGAGATGAAAGGAGAATTAAGTGAGAATGAGTTGAGGTATAAGGCAGAAGCTTATTGTTCTTCAATGGAACGTTGTGTAACGGATGTAGAGGCTAAATTATCACAATGGGGGGCAACTCCGGAAGTGATGGAGAAAATCGTTCGGTATTTGCAGGATGAGAGATACATTGACCAGAAGCGTTTTTGCTCGGCTTTTGTTCGTGATAAATATCGCTTTAACCAATGGGGCAGAGTGAAAATCAGTCAGGCTTTGCGCATGAAGAAGATCCCTGCGGATGTTATAGCCGAAGGGTTGGAGGAGATAGATGAACGGGAGTATGTGGAGATTCTGTCTGGCTTGATCGAGCAGAAAAGAAGTAGAGTGAAAGCATGTACGGAATACGAACGGAATGGGAAATTGATTCGTTTTGCTGTTGGTAGAGGATTTGAAATAGAGGCTGTTTGCCGTTGTGTGAAACAAACCGGAGAAGATGATGTCTATTTGGACTGATCTTTGGAATTTATTTTTCCCACATAGTTGTCTGCTTTGTGGGCGGCAGCTTATATCAGGGGAGAGAGTGCTTTGCTTGAAATGCTTGTCAAGGCTTCCGCGTACTCAATTTCATTTACGGAAAGATAATATTGTAGAATGTAACTTCTGGGGAAAAATACCGGTGGAGCGTGCCACCTCTTTTCTTTATTATGCAAAGGGAGGGAATGTCCGACAGTTGTTGTATGAACTGAAATATCATGGTAATCAAGAAGTGGGTGAAGTGATGGGGCGGATGATGGCATCTGACTTATGTGTTCTCATTTTTTGATGGGATAGATTTGATTGTTCCTGTCCCGTTACATCAACGTAAAAAACGTTTAAGGGGGTATAATCAGAGTGAATGCTTGGCACGGGGAGTTTCGGTGGTGACAGGTATTCCTATGAACACTAAAGTTGTGATAAGAAGCAGATATACTGATACGCAGACGCATAAAGGACAATATGCAAGATGGGAAAACGTGCGAAATTTGTTTGCCTGTATTTTCCCCGATGGCTTGGAAGGAAAGCATCTATTGTTGGTGGATGATGTGCTGACAACAGGGGCTACGGTTGTTTCTTGCGCTGATGCCTTTCGTGGCATACCCGGATTACGTATCAGTGTACTTACTTTGGCATTGGCAGGGGAATCTTGATAACAACAACTATTTTTTAGAAAAATACCTTGTCCGATTTTTCATTATCTCGATGTATTTCTATATTTTTGCACAATATTTATCAGATATAGTTGAGTTATGAAGACTTTAGAAAAATTATTCGCAGAGAAATTACTGAAGATTAAGGCTATCAAGTTGCAGCCGGCTAATCCTTTTACTTGGGCATCCGGTTGGAAGTCGCCTTTTATTGTGATAACCGCAAAACTCTTTCGTATCCTTCTCTTCGTAATTTTGTGAAACTTGAGATTAGCCGTATTGTCCTGGAGAAGTTCGGTCAGGTAGATGCTATTGCCGGTGTGGCGACAGGGGCTATCCCTCAAGGAGCTTTGGTGGCTGAAGAATTGAATCTGCCGTTTGTGTATGTTCGTTCTACTCCGAAAGACCATGGCTTGGAAAACCTGATTGAAGGTGAACTTCGTCCTGGTATGAAAGTCGTAGTTATTGAGGACTTGATTTCAACTGGCGGCAGTAGCTTGAAAGCTGTTGAAGCTATCCGTCGTGACGGATGTGAAGTGATTGGTATGGTCGCTGCATTTACTTATGGTTTCCCGGTGGCAATTGAAGCGTTCAAGGAAGCAAAAGTGAACTTGGTTACTCTGACTAATTATGAAGCTGTATTGGATTCGGCCTTGAAAACCGGATATATTAATGAAGAGGATGTTTCTGTTTTAGATAACTGGAGAAAGGATCCGGCTCATTGGGAGGCAGGCAAATAAGTTATAGTTTTAAAACAAATATAATATGAAGAGAACCGTTCGGAAATTTTTATGGATTTCCGGATTGTTCTTTTCGTGTTTTTAGAGAGCAGGTATTATGGCACAATTTGAGAGTAGTGTGAAATATGTTCCTTATAGTCAGGAGCAGGTGTTTAATAAGTTGTCGGATTTAAGTAACTTGGAATCTGTACGTGATAAATTGGCTGACAAGGTACAAGGTATGGAGTTCGACTGTGATTCTTTAAGTTTTACGGTACAAGGCATAAGCATTACTTTGCGTATTATAGAACGTGAACCTTGTAAATGTGTTAAATTCGAAAGTGAAAAATCTCCGGTCCCTATGAATTTGTGGATTCAGATTTGCCTGTAGAGGCTGGGCAGGCAAAACTGAAAGTAACTATTCGTGCAGAAGTGAATATGTTTATGAAGGCGATGGTTACTAAACCTTTACAGGATGGGGTGGATAAACTGGCTGAGATGTTATCGATGATTCCTTATTAAAAAATAAAGAAAAATATGGCACAGAAACTTTGGGAAAAAAATGTCCGAGTAAATGAGGAGATAGATCGTTTTACAGTAGGACGTGACCGTGAAATGGACCTTTATCTGGCTAAACACGATGTATTGGGCTCAATGGCACATATCACCATGTTGGAAAGTATTGGTTTGCTTACGGCCGGAGAATTGGAAATGCTGTTAGCGGAATTAAAGAATATCTATGCTTCTGCCGAAAAGGGAGAGTTTGTAATAGAGGATGGTATAGAGGATGTACACTCGCAAGTAGAATTGATGTTGACGCGTAAGTTGGGAGATGTCGGGAAGAAAATTCATAGTGGACGTTCACGCAATGACCAGGTGCTGGTGGATTTGAAGCTGTTTACTCGTGCGGAATTAAAAGAAGTGGCCGAAGCAGTAGAGCGGCTTTTCCATGTGCTGATTTCTCAAAGCAATCAATATAAAGATGTGCTGATGCCGGGATATACCCATTTGCAGATAGCGATGCCTTCTTCATTTGGCTTGTGGTTTGGTGCATATGCAGAGAGTTTGGTGGACGATATGATGTTTCTGCAGGCCGCATTCAAAATGTGCAACCGTAATCCGTTGGGGTCTGCTGCCGGTTATGGTTCTTCTTTCCCGCTAAACCGTGAGATGACTACTAGTCTGCTGGGTTTGATTCGATGAACTATAATGTGGTATATGCGCAGATGGGACGTGGCAAAATGGAACGTAATGTAGCTTTTGCCTTGGCTTCTATTGCCGGAACCGTTTCTAAGATGGCTTTTGATGCTTGTATGTTTAGTAGTCAGAATTTTGGCTTCGTGAAACTTCCGGACGAGTGTACAACTGGTTCCAGTATTATGCCCCATAAGAAGAATCCCGATGTGTTCGAACTGACACGGCTAAGTGTAACAAGATACAGGTTCTCCCCCAACAAATTATGATGATAATGAACAATCTGCCTTCGGGTTACTTCCGTGATTTGCAGATTATAAAAGAAGTATTCCTGCCTGCTTTTCAGGAGCTGAAGGAGTGTTTGCAAATGGCTGCCTATATTATGGACAAGATTAAAATCAACGAGCATATTCTGGATGATGATCGTTACCTTTATATATTTAGTGTGGAAGAGGTTAACCGTCTGGCTTCTGAGGGCATGCCATTCCGTGATGCTTATAAGAAGGTGGGCTTGGATATAGAAGCCGGAAAATTTACTCACAACAAGAAGGTACATCATACTCATGAGGGTAGTATAGGTAATTTGTGTAATGACAGAATTGAAAATCTGATGCAACAGGTAGTAGATGGTTTTAACTTCTCAGTCATGGAGCAGGCAGAACAATCCCTTTTGGGTAGATAGAAACAATTATAAATCGCATGATCATGAAATATCAACCTTCAGCAGAGCGCTATGACAAGATGCAGTATAAATACTGTGGGAATAGCGGATTACTTTTGCCTCGTATCTCTTTAGGCTTGTGGCATAATTTTGGCAGTGTGGACGATTTCGGTGTGGCAACCGATATGATTAAATACGCTTTCGATAATGGGGTTACGCATTTTGACTTGGCTAATAATTATGGCCCCATTCCGGGAAGTGCTGAGATTAATTTTGGTAAAATCTTAAAGGAAAATTTTCAAGGTTATCGTGATGAATTGATTATTTCCTCAAAAGCAGGGCATGAAATGTGGGATGGACCTTATGGAGGAAACAGTTCGCGTAAGAATTTAATGGCCAGCATTGATCAAAGTTTGCGTCGTACCGGTTTGGATTACTTTGATATATTCTATAGTCACCGTTATGATGGGGTGACTCCTGTTGAGGAAACAATGCAGGCATTGATTGATATAGTGAAACAAGGAAAGGCATTGTATGTGGGTATTTCAAAATACCCTCCAGCACAAGCTAAAATAGCTTATGAAATGTTGAGGGCTGCCGGTGTGCCGTGTCTCATTAGCCAATATCGTTATAGTATGTTTGACCGTACTGTAGAGGAGAAATCATTGCCATTGGCTGCAGAACAAGGCTCCGGTTTTATTGCATTTTCGCCTTTGGCGCAAGGCTTGCTGACTAAAAAATATCTGCATGGTATTCCGGAACATTCTCGTGCGGCCCGTTCTACCGGATTTTTGAAAGTAGATCAAGTGACAGAAGATAAAGTAGGAAAAGCACGTCGGTTGGATGAAATAGCCGCTCGTCGTGGCCAGACTTGGCTGAGATGGCATTGGCATGGTCTTGAAAGACGAACGAATGACTTCTGTTATTGTGGGGACAAGTTCTGTGAAACAGTTGCAGATAATCTTCATGCATTGGATAATTTGAACTTTACTAATGAAGAATTGGCCGAAATAGAGGGAATTTTACGATTGTAAATAAAAAAATGGGTGCAAAGTTTGGTTGGTATTATAAAATGACTTATCTTTGCATCCGTTAAAACAAAAGGCGGAAATAGCTCAGTTGGTAGAGCATAACCTTGCCAAGGTTAGGGTCGCGAGTTCGAGTCTCGTTTTCCGCTCTCTCTCGTCGAGGATGCTCGAATGGTGGAATCGGTAGACACGAGGGACTTAAAATCCTTGGCCATTGCGGCTGTGCGGGTTCAAGTCCCGCTTCGAGTACAAAATAAAATCACAAATATCTAGTTATTAGATATTTGTGATTTTTATTTTAGTAAATTGCACCATATTTGCGGCTCAGTTTGAAAATTCTACAACGCTTCCCACATCTCGGTTCAGTTTGGAAACTTCGATTTCTACATACTAGAATTATTCTTGAAGTTAAAAAAGTGATACTTCTTTTATTAAATAATTTAGGCTTGATATTTCTTTTATTATGTAATTTTGCACAAAACACTTATCGTTTTAAAAAATATAAAGAAAAAAAGTGAATAAAGTTTTTATTCATCGATTATATTTAATATATTTGTTTCCATCATATTAAACCTATTAAAAAAAATCTAAATGGTATGGGAAAACGCATTGTTCTGTTTTTAATGTGCTTATTAGTTGTAATAGGCCATTTATCGGCTCAAGTAACCAAAATGTCGGGAATTGTTCTTTCCAAGGATGATGGATTGCCGGTAGTAGGAGCTTCTGTGTTGATACAGGGAACTACACATGGTACGATAACAGATGTGATGGTAAATTTGTGTTGGATAATATTAAACCAACTGATAAGAAAGTAATGGTTTCATTTATTGGTATGAAGACCCAAGTGGTTGATGTTAAATCTTTTGTCAAGGTAGTATTGGTTACAGAGTCTGAAATGATGGATGAAGTGATGGTTGTTGCTTATGGTACAGCCAAAAGGTCGGCATTTACTGGATCGGCTTCAGTTGTAAATGCTGAGAAACTTTCTAAAAGACAGACAACGAACGTCGTTCAGGCACTTGCTGGACAAGTGGCAGGCTTACAAATGACAAGTGGATCTGGCAGCCGGGAGGAGATGCTCCAACATTGATAATTCGTGGTATTGGTTCTATCAATGCGGATAATGATCCACTTATTATTGTAGATGGTATGCCCTATGAGGAGGATGGAACAATATCAACCCATCTGATGTTGAATCAGTGTCCGTTTTAAAAGATGCAGCATCAAATGCGTTATATGGTGCACGTGGTGCCAATGGTGTTATTATTATTACTACCAAGCAGGCAAAAGCTGGTGAAGCTGTTGTTACGGCTAGTGCAAAATGGGGAGTGAATACTCGTGGTACAATTGATTATGACTATATCAAAGATCCGGGTGAATATTATGAAGCACATTATAAGGCATTATATAATCAATTGAGGTATGTAAAGGGGCTTTCAGAAGGAGAGGCTTATGCTCAAGCTAATAAAAATATGGTGGGTAATACGAAGGAAAATGGTGGTTTGACTTATAATGTGTATAGTTATCCTGAAAACGAAAATCTTATTGGTATGAACGGAAAGCTGAATCCCAATGCAACTTTGGGCAGGGTGGTTAATGGATATATGCTTTATCCGGATGATTGGGTTGATGAAGCTTATAGTTCTGCCTTGCGTCAAGAATATAATGTGAATATTGCTGGAGGAACCGATAAGATGCAATCATATGGTTCTTTTGGTTATTTAAAAGATGATGGAATTGTTCCTAGTTCAAATTATGAACGATATTCCGCTCGTTTTAAAGGCTTGTACCAAGCAAAAAATGGATGAAATATGGTGCTAACATCAGTTATACACATAGTAATAGTGCTTCCTTGACAGAAAAGTATGATACGGATTTATCCAGCTTTACAGAGGGCATGGCACCAATCTATCCTGTATATGTGAGGAATGCTGATGGAAATATTCTGACGGATTTAAATGGGAAAGTATATGATTATGGAACAGCGACGGCACAACTGGGATTGGCACGTCCTAACCATCCTAATTCTTCTATTCAGTCATCTATGCTTAACCAAGAAAATAGGAATGGTAATACATTTAATGGTAATGCATTTGTAGATATTACTTTTTTGAAAGATTTTAAGTTTACATTTAATGTGGGAACCACAGTTAATGAAATCAGATATTATACTACAACAAATCCATATTATGGTTTTGGTGCAGAACAGAATGGCACAGTGACAATGTATCATTATCGTACTACTACATTAAACTTACAGCAGATATTGAATTATAGCCATAATTTTGGTAAACATAATATTTCGGTAATGTTGGGACATGAGAGTTATAAATATAATTATGCAGAATTATCCGCATCCAAGAAAAATATGTTTTCATATTGGGGAAACCATGAATTGAATGGGGCTGTTATAGATGGTTCAAGTGCTGCTTCTTATTCGAATGATTATAATACGGAGGGATATTTTTTCCGTGCTTTATATGATTACGATGCAAAATATTATTTTTCGGCTTCTTATCGTCGTGATGCTTCTTCGCGTTTTCATCCTGATCATTGGTGGGGTAATTTTTATTCTGTAGGCGGTGCTTATCTAATGTCTAAAGAGGACTGGTTTGATGTGAAATGGATTGATATGCTCAAAATAAAGTTCTCCATAGGACAGCAAGGTAATGATAATATAGGTTCATATAATTATACAGACAGATATAATATAGTGAATAGTAATGATGAACTTTCATTGTCTTTTAATAGTAAGGGGAAAAAAGATATAACTTGGGAAACGAATACTAACATGAATTTGGGAGTTGAGTTTGAACTGCTTAAAGGAAAACTGAATGGTGGTGTTGAATTGTTTTATCGTAAGACTACTGATATGTTAAATTGGTTCAATGTTCCTCTTTCTTTGGGTTATCCTGGGTACTATGATAATATCGGCGATATGGCGAATAAGGGTGTTGAACTGGAACTGAACTATATTCCTGTTAATAAAAAGAATTTTACATGGAAAATAAATCTGAATCTGACACACTATAAGAATAAGATTACTTATTTGCCAGATGAGAAAAAGACTACTGTTATGGATGGTCATGGAGGATATATGAATGGAAGCAGATATTATGGTGAGGATCTGCCTATCAATACATGGTATATGAAACGTTTTGCCGGTTTGTCTGAGGACGGACTTTCACTGTGGTATTATACGGATAAAGAAACCAATGAGGAAAAAACAACGACCACTTATTCTACAGGCGACTTTTATTTGTGTGGAGATCCTAATCCGGATTTGTATGGTGGTTTTGGCACTTCCATTACTTTCCATGGTTTTGATCTCTCTACTCAATTTTCCTATTTGGTTGGTGGTTTGACTTATGATTACGGTTATGCAGGTATGATGGGTAACCCAACTGCAACATCTGTAGGTAACCGTTGGCATAAAGATGTGCTAAAGGCATGGTCTCCAGAAAATCCCTCATCAACCATTCCACGTTGGTATTTCAATGATCTGAATACGACTGGTTCGTCAGACCGCTTTCTGATTGATGGAAGCTATTTGAATCTACAAAATATTCAAGTGGGGTATACATTACCTGATAGTTGGACTTCTCATTTGAAAATTAAAAATTTACGTTTATATTTTGTTTGCGATAATGTATACTATTGGTCAAAAAGAAAAGCTTGGATCCTCGCCGTTCCATTTCAGGAGTAGGTACATCAGGAAAGATAGCTCCGTTCCGTACTTATTCCGGAGGTATCAGTCTTCAATTCTAACTTAGTTATAATCAAAAATTTTAAGACGATGAAAAAGAAAAATATATTATTTCAAACAGCGGTAGTTGCCTGTCTGCTTTTCGGTACAGGTATAAATATGAGCAGTTGTATCGAACAGACCTTTCCCAAAAGCTCTACCGCTATTTCCGAGCAGATTGCAGAATCACCAGCTGCTATGAATGCTATGTTAAATGCCGTGGTAGGCTTTGTTAATGCATATAATACTTATGGACAAGGTTATACTTGGGACTTGGGCTATACCTCATACGGTATTATAAGAGAAGTTATGTGTGAGGATTTTTATATATATAAATCTGGTTATGATTATTATAATTCTTTCGGATTGTGCCGTAGCTTGGCTGATAATTCAGAGGTGAATTCTATTTATTATTACTACTATAAATTTTTTGAATAATGTCAATAATTTAATCCGTATTGTGGATCTTGATAATACTACAGAAACAAATAGGCAATATGTAGGAATAGCCAAAGCCTTTCGTGCGATGATTTACATGGATATGGCTCGTCTGTTTGAGTTTAAGAAGACTGGATTTTCTAAGCTGGATGACGAGGCTGCTACCAATGGGGTATATGGATTAACAGTCCCTATCATTGGTGAGAATATAACGGAAGCAGAAGCACGTAATAATCCGCGGGTTCCTTTTATACTATTTACAGATATATCTTGGATGATTTGGAGAATGCAGAAGTTCTATTAGCTGATTACTTGAGGCCTACTAAGAATATGCCTGATTTGTCCATTATATTTGCATTAAAAGCTCGTTTTTGGCTAGAATTGGGTACGCGATTTGAAAAGTATTCTAATGATTTGGCAGCACTGATCCAGAATGTGGATTTAGATATAGATTCGGATAAGGATTGTTATATTAAAGCTGCCGATTGTGCAAGACAGGCTATAGTTAAAAGTGGTGCTGCTCCATTGACAGAATTGGAATGGTATGGTGGAAAAGACTATTTTACGGCCTTTAACTCTATTCAGACAAGTGCATGGATGTGGGGAGGAATCATGAATAAAGAGAATATTCACAGTGTATGGCTTAATTTGGCAGGGCACTTGTGTACAGAACAGACATTTGGGGTAGGAGGAATTTCCTATGGGGCACACAGAATGATCAGTAAGGTTTTATTTGAGCAAATCTCGGATGATGATTGGCGCAAAGAAACTTGGATTGCTCCTGAAGATGCTGGAAAGGCTCCAGGTACTAAATATCATACATTGTTCACCGATGAGAATTTTAAAAAGGTGCCTGCATATGTTCATTTAAAATTCAACCGAAAGAAGGCAATATGATTGACGCCAATGTAGGTGCACCGATAGATAATCTTTTAATGCGTGTTGAAGAAATGTATTTTATTGAGGCTGAGGCAATAGCCGCTAGTCAGGGGGTAAGTGCTGGAATTTCTGCTTTAGAGAATTTTATGAAAACTTATCGTTACAGTTCCTATCAATGTACGGCATCTACTATGGAGGATTTTCGTAAGGAATTGATTTTGCAAAAAAGGATAGAATTTTGGGGAGAGGGTATTATTTATTGGGATTATAAGCGTTTAGAATTGCCTGTTACACGGGGGTATCTAGGTACCAATTGTCCGGTGGGGTATCGTATGAACTCTAAAGAAGGATATTGCTGTCCATGGTTCAATTTATTTTTAGTAAGTTTGAATCTATTAATAACCAAGCTATTATATTGAATCCGGATCCTTCGGCTATAGTGGAGGACTGGACAGAATAATGAATTGTTAATTTTTAAAGATCAGTTTATGGTTTAGCATTGTGAATGTCTGGATAGACGTTCATCTTGTTCTTTTCTCTGCCGAAGCTATACTTCGGCAGAGTTCTTTTGAAAGGGGAGGTTATGGTGTGATATTGCTACTTATGGTAGAATTTCTTATAAAAACAGGTCTAATCATTGTAATAACTATTCAGGCTATTGGTTTGTGACATCTTTTTCCGATATTTGTGTGGTTGAAAAAGGTAAATACTATGTTGAAACAGATTCTTCTTATATGGTTGTATTTTTCTGCCTTGCCTTTGTTTGGTCAGAGTTTGATTGATATTAAATATTATTCAGTTCAGGATGGGTTATCACAGAAAAATATTCAGAATTTCATTCAAGATGATAATGGTTATATATGGATGGCTACGTGGAACGGACTAGAGCGTTTTGATGGATATTCTTTTACTAATTATAAAACTTATCCTGAAAGTGATGTACGTATAACAAATCATCGTTTTACCAATATTGAAAAAAGTTCTCTGAATAATATTTGGTGTCAGACGTATGATAAACATTGTTATCTGTTTAATACCCGTACTTGTCAGTATGAAGATCCCTTTCTTTTCAACAAAGGGTGATAAACTCAGTTGAAAAACTGTATGTATTGCGTAAAGGGATAACATGGGCCGTAGGTGTACAAAATGAGTTATTCCGTTTGGATGAAAATAGATTTCCTGCTACGGAGTCAGTGCAATTATATACTGGAAAAATAGAAAATAACATAGGAGACAGTATCTATATTGTGATGCAGGACAAGGATGGAGATGAATGGATTCTGACAAATAAAGGAGCTACGATTGTAGGAAAGAAGAGTATGGCAAATCTTATGCCTTTTAAGTTTATGGTAGAGAATGCAGATGATATCTATCTTGCTACTTCAAAAGGCTTTTTTGCCCGATATGACTATCAGAGTCAAAATGTTGTTCCATGTGTCCCCAATGAACCTATGTCTGAGATTATCGGACTGAAATCTTTATCTGATCATAAAATCGCTATTTTACAGAGAAAAGAGATTCGGTTTTATAATCCGAAAACAGGCAAGTTTACTCTTTATAAAATGCCTGTAGAGATCAGTCCTGATATATATCAAGATAGAAAAGGTATTTTTGGTTGCTGGGGGGCACGGGTGGGGTTATTCGTTTAGATTGTACTACTGAGGATATTATCTTATTAAGTTATCCTAAGTTAAAGGAAGTTCCTTTTACCAAGCCCTGTACTTTTATACATGAGGACGAGTATGGTTGTATTTGGGTGAATCCTGTAGAAGGTGAGTTATACTTTTATGATCCGATGACTAGATCTTTGGAACAGGCTTATGTTTATGAAAAAGGAGTGAGAGTACCAATCTCATTTCAGGCTTTCAGCTATTTTATTGATCATCATAAAAAATCTGTGGTATACCACTCCAGGAAGTGAATTAGGATATCTTTCTTTTCATCAAAGTGGGTTGGATTATATAATCAACAGACATAAAGAGTCTGCTCGTTCGTTGATGGAAGATCATCGCAAACGTGTATGGATTGGTTGGAAACGGAATCATAAAACTCAACCGGGAAACATCTGTCTTTATGATTCGTTAGGACAGTGGATAGGAAATATTTCGCAAAAAGGAAAAATAGTGGCGGATCAGTCTGTCTCATTTAATGCTGACGTGTACTGTATTTACGAAGATAAGGATCATAACATCTGGATGGGGACTAGAGAAGACGGTTTGTTTTTATTCCGTTTTCAAGGGGAGGACAACTATCAGGTAACTTGTTACCTGCCTGATAAAGATAATCCTTACAGCATTTCTTCCAAGTCTATATTCTCTATTTTGCAAGATTCGTCTGGAAGAATATGGATTGGCACTTTCGGTGGAGGTATCAATTGGTTGAGTCTGCTTCCGCAGGAGGAGATTTGAAGTTTGTTCATTACGGTAATATTCTCAATAATTACCCCATTCATGTATGTGAGAAAGTGCGTTGTTTATATGAGGTGGCTGATGGAGTGATTTTGATAGGTACTACTGGCGGATTGCTGTCCTGTTCTACAGATTTTTCCCGTCCGGAAGAGATTCGTTTTTTTCATAATGTTTGTGATGAGCGTTATTCCAGTTTGAGCAATAATGATATATTGGATATAACCCAAACTAAGGGTGGTAAACTGCTGGTAACTACTTTGAGTGGTGGTATTAATATTTTGGATGATGGTAGCAGTTTATCTGAAAGATTGAACTTTAAACATTACAATGCCACTAATGACCGATTACCGGATTTGTCACTGTCCAGCATAGAGGATCAAGAAGGAAATATATGGATAGTTTCAGAAAACAAGATTTCCAAATTTGATGCTGGCCTGAATCTGCTCGAAGAGTATAAAGATCAGATACAGATGGCAGAGACTAGGCCTGTTTTGCTATCTTCTGGTAAATTGCTTTTAGGGTCACTATATGGTGCGTTATGTATAATTCCCGATGAGTTGCATAAGAGTGATTTCGTTCCTCCTATCGTTTTTCCCATCTTGACATTTATCAGAATAATACTTCTCGCAGGCAGGACATATATAGTAACGATGAGGCTCAGTACCTGCAGCCGGATGAACGTAATTTCACTATAACTTTTGCTGCCTTGGACTATGTTAACTCTCCGGCTATAAAATACGTATATCGAATTAAGGGACTGAATGACCAATGGATAGAGCTTGGAAATAATCGTTCTGCCAGTTTGGTGAATGTACCTGCCGGCGATTATCTGTTTCAAGTCAAATCCACTAATGCCGATGGGGTATGGGTTGATAATGTGGCATCTTTGTCCGTACATATTGATCCTGTGTTCGGTGAAACTGTTTGGGCGGTATTGCTCTATATCACCATGCCGTGGTGATTATGTTGGTAGTGATCTGCATTGTGTTACGCATTACTAACCTGCAAAGAAGGATAGATTTTGAACAACAGATTTCCAACTTAAAACTGCGTTTCTTTACTGATATATCCCATGAGCTTCGTACACCGTTGACGCTTATAGCCAGTCCCATTGACGAAGTCATTAGTAATGAGAAATTATCTGATGCAGGCATGGAGAATATGCAAGTGGCCAAAAGAAACACAGACAGAATGTTGCGGCTCATCAATCAAATATTGGATTTTCGCAAGATACAGAATGACAAGATGAAAGTATTGATGGAACAAGTAGATATAATCCCTTTAATTCTAAAAATCTACGGTAATTTTGTTCCTATGGCTCATACGCATCGTATTGATTTCAGGTTGTTTTGTCCTCTCGATTCCTTTGTTATGTATACGGATGTGGACAAATTGGAGAAGATTCTTTTTAATTTATTGTCCAATGCCTTTAAATATACTCCTGATGAGAAAAGTATCTCCCTATCTGTTACTTGCGAGAAACAGATTTTGTGTTTGCAGGTGAAAGATGAGGGTAGAGGTATTAATGCCCAAAAGCTCAATCGTCTGTTTACCCGTTTTGATACTTTGGATGAGATTGATCCCAATATGTCTACCGGTATAGACTTTCATTGGTCAAAGAATTACTGAATCTGCTTCATGGTACTGTCAGAGTAGACAGCAAACTGGGTGAAGGTAGCAGTTTCTTTATCAGACTGCCGGGTAACCGTGATGTTTTCGATGCCGATGCCAATATTGAATTTATTCTAGCGGACAGCAAGAATTCCGGACAGGAGGTGGCAATACCCGATAAGCTTACAGAAGAGGAAGAAGATAAGGAAACACGGATTCTCATTATTGAGGATAATGAAGAACTTCGCCATTTTATCTGTGGTGTGCTTGCTAGGGAGTATGTGGTTCTTGAAGCGGGTAATGGTTGTCAAGGACTTGAAATGACGTTGAGAGAATTACCCGATATCGTGATCAGTGATATTATGATGCCCGAAATGGATGGAATAGAATATCTGAAACGGGTTAAAGGAAACAATGATATTTGTCATATTCCTATTATTTTGTTATCTGCCAAGTCTTCTTTGAATGACCAAATCCAAGGACTGGAATACGGGGCAGATGAATATATAACGAAACCTTTTAGTTCTGCTTATTTGAAAGCCAGAGTAGATTCCTTACTCAAACAACGGCAAATATTGTATGATTATTACATTTCAAAGATGAGAGAAGGCGAGAAAGATACTAGTCTTATGGAACAACTTACTCCTTCTACTCCTCAAGTTACTCATTTTGATAATGATTTCATCCGGAATATTCTTCAGAGTGTGGAGGAAAACATTCAGAATTCTGAATTTAAAATTGACGATTTGGCAGAAGCTATGAGCATGAGCCGGACTGTATTCTACCGGAAGGTGAAATCTTTGATGGGAGTTTCTCCTGTAGATTTTGTAAAGACGATGCGGATTAAACGGGCTGTCCAACTTTTGGAACAAGATGAATTTACTGTATCTGAAGTAGGATATATGAGTGGATTCACTACTCCGCAATATTTCAGCAGAGTATTCAAAGAAGCAATGGGATGTACACCAAAAGAGTACAGATTAAAGCATAAAACGATTGTTGAACAAAATGTATAATTAATGCCCCAAATACTGCAATGGTGTATAGGTATCTTGTCCTATTTTTGCATAGAATTATAAACATAATACAATACTATGCAGACAAGAACCGCTCAAATTTTGGTATCTTTGCTGTTTCTGACAACAGCCATATCTTCATGTGATAAAAAAGAAGTATCTCCGTGGAATCAAATGACCGAGGTTAATAATCAAATTGTACCTCCTGTCTTCCCTGAGGGAAGTTTCGTGATTACGGATTATCACGACGTAAAAGACACGCTTTATACGAATGCCATTAATAGGGCCATAACTATTTGTTCTGAGCAGGGAGGTGGGAAAGTTATTATTCCCGATGGAGAGTTTCTCACAGCCCCCATCCGTTTGAAATCCAATGTAAACCTTCATTTATCTGACAGTACGGTACTGAAGTTTACTACAGATCCCTTCTTCTTCGACCTTGTGCAGACTCGCATAGAAGGAATAGATTGTTACAATATCTCTCCGTTGATTTATGCCTATGGAGAAACTAATATTGCCATCACTGGTAACGGGGTGATGGATGGCCAGGCTGATAGCAGTAATTGGCTCAGTGAAAACAGAATTCGTGGTATTGTACAGGAAGATGGTAAGAAAATAAATGAGAAAACTTTGTTGTATGAAATGAAAGAGGATTCTATTCCTTTTAAAGAACGTGTCTTTATGAGAGAGAATGGTATACGCCCCCAGTTTATCAACCTCTATAAATGTAAGAATATTCTATTGGAAGGATTTACTCTCAACCGTTCTCCGTTCTGGCTTATTCATCCGTTGTTGTCCGAGAATATCACTGTCAGGAAAGTCAAAATGCAGAGTCATGGCTATAATAATGATGGTTGTGATCCGGAATCATGCAGGAATGTATTGATTGAGGATTGTGATTTTGATACAGGTGATGATTGTATCGCCATCAAATCGGGACGTGATGAAGATGGCCGTTACTGGAATATCCCCAGTGAGAATATTATAGTCCGTCATTGTAGAATGAAGGATGGTCATGCCGGAGTAGCTATTGGCAGTGAAGTGACCGGAGGATGCCGTAACGTATGGGTGGAAAATTGTACCATGGACAGTCCTGAACTCGACCGTATTATCCGTATAAAATCAAATGCCATGCGAGGAGGCGAAGTAGAAAATATATTTATCCGGAATATTAGGGTAGGTGAATGTAAGGAGTCTATTTTAGGCTTTGAATTGAAATATTGGCATGTGGATGACGGACCGTATCTTCCTTATTTTCACAATATTCATTTGGAAAATATCACAAGTAAGAAAAGTCAGTATGTTTTGCATCTGGATGGTTTTGAGGATAAAATACAGGCGCGAGATATTTTTGTGAAAGATTGCACTTTTGATGGAGTGATGAAACCGGAAATAAATAAGGTGACTGGTGTTGAAAACATTCACTTTGAGAATGTAACAGTAAATGGACAGGATTTTAAAGGAGTATAAAGTAATGAACAGATTCGTATTTTTATTAGGTTTTCTTTTGATGGCATTGATGACGGTTACTCTTCAGGCTCAGAAAATAATTCCTTTGTGGCAGAATAATATGCCCAATAGCAAAGGTATAGTTCTTAAAGATTCTGTAGTCAGGGAACGTGTGGTACAAGTCGGAATTCCTGCTGTTCATGTTTATGAACCGTCAAAAGCCGAGCGTACCGGTACGGCGGTATTGATCATTCCTGGTGGCGGATATGTGAAACTGGCGCATGAAATCAGCGGTATCGCATTGGCAAAATGGTATAATACCTTGGGAGTAACGGCTTTTGTCCTGATACATCGTTTCCCGCAATCACCGGATGTAATAGAATCTTACAAAGCTCCTTTGCAGGATGGACAACGTGCTCTTCGCTATATACGTGCTCATGCGGAGGAATATGGAATAGATATTCATAAAGTGGGAGTGATGGGTTGTTCTGCCGGCGGTCATCTGGCCGCTTCATTGTGTGCTATTGATGAAGACTGGTCAAAAGTGGGCGATGCACTGGATGCATATAGTTGTAAACCTTCTTTTGCTGTATTGATATCTCCGGTTATTTCTATGGATGACGCTATTGTTCATAAAGGGAGCCGGACAAATCTGTTGGGAAAGCGGGAACAGGATATCGCTCTCAGAAACTTGTTTTCTTTGGAAAAACAAGTGGATGGTAACACGGCACCGGCTATCTTGTTTCATGCTTCTAATGACAAGGCTGTTTCTCCTTTGAACAGCATCGCTTATTATACAGCCTTGTATAAAGCGGGAATAGAGAAATCTTCGTTGCATCTGTTTCCTGTCGGCGGGCATGCCATCTCTTTGCGTGCACAAAGGGGAAGCACGGTCATGTGGCCGGAGTTGGCTGAAGCTTGGTTGATAGAGAATGGATTTCTTTCTCCATTATAAAAGTCGATGATATTTATTAATTTAATTATAAAATGACACGTAAGTTATTAAAAATAGCACTTGTAGTTTTGCTATCTGTAGTCAGCATCAGCATAGACGCTCAGGAAAAACCTGTATTATGGTATGATAAGCCTGCCAGATATTGGGAAGAGGCATTACCTTTGGGAAATGGACGATTGGGAGCCATGGTATATGGTAATCCTGTAACCGAAGAGATTCAATTGAATGAGGAAACAGTATCGGCAGGTTCTCCTTATAAAAATTATAATCCTGAGGCTAAAGGAGCGTTGGCGACCATCCGTCAGTTAATTTTTGCTGGTAGATATCCTGAAGCTCAAGCGTTGGCAGGTGAAAAAATCCTCTCCAAGAACGGTTTCGGGATGCCATATCAGACAGTGGGCAGCTTGCGTCTGGACTTTCCTAGTCATGAAAATTATACAAACTTCCGTCGTGAATTGGATTTGGAAAAAGCTGTAGCCACGACTGCTTATACTGTAAATGGAATAGATTATAAGCGTGAGGTCTTTACCTCTTTTGTCGACCAGCTGGTCATTGTCCGCCTTACTGCTTCTCAACCGGGAAAACTTACTTTTTCCGCTTCCCTGACTTGTCCTCAGAAGGTGGATGTTACCGTTTCTGGAAAGAATGCCTTGATTTTGGAAGGCACAACTAAAGGAGACGATTTCACAAAAGGTTCTATTTGTTTCCGTGCAGATTTGAAGTTAGATTTACAGGGTGGAAAGAGTGTGGCAGGAGATACATTATTATCCGTGACTAATGCTAATAGTGCTACTATTTATATCGCCATGGCCACTAATTTTGTGAATTATAAGGATATATCCGGAAATCCATCCGGGCGTAATAAGGTATCCATGAAGAATGCCGGAAAGAATTATGCCCGAGCTTTACAGGCTCATATCAGTGCATATCAAAAATACTATAACCGTGTATCTCTGAATTTGGGACGCACTTCGCAGGCTGATAAACCTACTGATGTCCGGATAAAAGAATTCGCTATTTCCGATGATCCCCATCTGGTTGCTCTTTATTTTCAGTTCGGTCGTTATTTGCTTATTTCCAGTTCTCAGCCGGGAGGACAACCTGCTAATTTACAAGGTATTTGGAATCAGAAACTAAATCCTGCTTGGAAATGCCGTTATACCACCAATATCAATGCGGAAATGAATTATTGGCCTGCCGAAGTTACCAATTTGCGTGAGATGCATGAGCCTTTCCTACAAATGGTGAAAGAATTGTATGAGAACGGTCAGGAGGCTGCCCGGGAGATGTATGGTTGCCGGGGATGGGTATTGCATCACAATACGGATTTGTGGCGTATGAATGGTGCTGTAGATAGGGCTTATTGTGGACCGTGGCCTACCTGTAATGCGTGGTTATGTCAACATTTGTGGGACCGTTACCTCTATTCGGGTGATAAGGAATACCTGGCTTCCGTGTATCCTATTCTGAAGAGTGCTTCAGAATTTTTTGTTGATTTTTTAGTAAGAGATCCCAATACCGGTTATCTGGTAGTCACTCCTAGTAACTCTCCAGAGAATTCGCCTAGTATTTGGAAAGGGAAAGCCAATCTGTTTGCAGGTATCACGATGGACAATCAGTTGGTATCCGATTTATTTTCAAATACTCGTTCAGCAGCACAGATTTTGAATCTGGACAAGCAATTCTGTGATACCATTCTGTCATTAAAAAGGCAACTTCCTCCCATGCAAGTAGGGCAATACGGACAGTTGCAAGAGTGGTTCGAAGACTGGGATAACCCTAATGACCATCATCGTCATATCTCTCATTTATGGGGACTTTTCCCCGGTTATCAAATTTCTCCTTATTCATCACCTATACTTTTTGAAGCTGCCCGTAATACATTGATACAGCGTGGTGATCCTTCTACTGGTTGGTCTATGGGATGGAAAGTCTGTTTTTGGGCAAGATGTTTGGATGGGAATCATGCATTTAAGTTGATTGCCAATCAGTTGAATTTTGTTTCTCCTGAAGTACAGAAAGGTCAGGGAGGAGGTACTTATCCAAATTTATTCGATGCTCATCCGCCTTTCCAGATTGATGGAAATTTTGGTTGTGCAGCCGGAATTGCTGAAATGTTGATGCAGAGCCATGATGGGGCTGTTCATTTACTTCCTGCTTTACCTGATACCTGGAAAAATGGAGAGATTAGGGGGCTTCGTGCACGTGGTGGTTTCGAAATCGTTTCTCTGAAATGGAAAGACGGCAAGGTAGAGTCGGCAATTATCAAATCTACTATCGGTGGTAATCTTCGCTTACGTGTGCACAATACTTTGGCGATGGATGGTATGACATTGGTTAAAGCGGAAGGAGATAATCCTAATCCCTTGTTTGAAAAGCAAGAAATCAGTCGTCCGCTGGTTAGTGAGAAAGTTCCATTGAAAGGAGTGGAATTGAAAGATTCTTATTTATATGATGTAGCTACTGAAGCGGGACAGACTTATACTTTTATTTCAAGTTGTCTTTGATTTTACAAGAATATTTTCTGATATAAATTCAAATATGAAAAAAATATCAATTTACTGTTTTATACTAATATCTTTAGGATTTATCGGTTGTACTTCTAAAACCCATGAAAAAACAATTGAGGATTTCGACATTCGGGAAATGAGCCTGCAAGTAGATACGCTTTATAGTAGGATGACACAAGCCGAAAGAGTTGCACAATTGTATGGTATTCGTCCGAAAGAAATAATGGAGGATGGAAAATTGTCATTAGAAAAGTGTAAAGAGAAGATACCTGACGGTATAGGGCATATTTGTCAATATGCTTGCGCTTTAGATATGGAACCAAATGAACTGCGTGATTTTGTGCGTGATCTTCAAAATTATCTGATACATGAGACTCCCTCAGGTATACCAGCCATATTTCACGAAGAGGCCATTACCGGACTGGCTGCCAAAGGAGCGACCGTTTATCCCCAACAATTGGGTATAGCCTGCACATGGAATCCGGAACTGGCTACAGTAAAAACGGAACAAACGGCGGAAGTCATGCGCTCTGTTGGCGCTACTCTTGTCTTTGTCACCCCATGGTCCGATCTCATACGTACCGCTCATTGGCCACGTATAGAAG
>ENA-OQJH01000171-OQJH01000171.1-human-gut-metagenome-genome-assembly--contig:-NODE-171-length-38829-cov-9.927756_pt1 | contig 38829 bp, 52 predicted proteins | sample MGYA00242597_ERZ504763 | MGnify/ENA primary metagenome ERZ504763 (study PRJEB26092, sample SAMD00036359) | human gut metagenome | host: Homo sapiens | study: EMG produced TPA metagenomics assembly of... | reverse complement strand
ACGATTCTGGAGGCTTCAAAAACGCAAGTCAAGACCCTTCAAAATCACGATGTAATAAGACTAAAGAGAATGATACTGAAATGAGTGAGACTGATCCATTCTATTCTGAAGAAGCGGATGGGATGAGCAAACGCACCCAACTGGAAGAATATTTTTCTCAGTCTTTGGAGATAGACCTTCTGCTCCGGCTCTGCCCGGATGATGAGGACATCATCTACCAGATCGTTGATTTGCTGGTGGACACCTGTGCGACCAAGCGAAAGATACTGCGGATCGCCGGGGATGACAAGCCCGCCGAAGTGGTACGCAGCCGGTTTATGAGCTGAACGCTGACCATATCCGCTTTATGCTGAAGTGCCTTGCAGAGAACAGCAACCCAATCCGTAACATGAAGCAATATCTGCTGGCTTCTCTGTACAACGCACCCACACCATGCAGCTTTCCTATCAGAACCAAACCAACCACGACTTAGCGAATCGGAGGTGATGAAAATTTCAAAGAAAGCAACCACGATAGCCATCGTCAATCAGAAAGGCGGCACTGGCAAGACCACCACCTGTGAAAATCTGGGCATCGGGCTGGCGATGGAGGGCAAAAAAGTTCTGTTGGTGGACGCTGACCCGCAGGGTTCACTCACCATTAGTATGGGCTGGCAGAAGCCGGACGAACTGCCCGTTACTCTTTCTACCTGATGCAGAAAGCCATGAACGACCAGTGCATTCCGCCCGGTGAAGGTGTGCTGCACCATGCAGAGGGTGTAGACCTCATCCCGGCCAACATTGAGCTGGCAGGCTGGAAGTTGCCCTTGTCAATACCATGAGCCGGGAAAAAATGCTGAAGCAAGTCTTGGACAGTGCAAAGCAGGACTATGACTATATTTTGTTGGACTGCACTCCCTCCCTTGGGATGCTGACCATTAACGCGCTGGCGGCGGCAGACACTGCTCTGATACCCGTACAGGCACAGTACCTTTCCGCGAAAGGTCTGGAACAGCTTTTGCAGACCATCAACAAGGTGCATCGGCAGATCAACCCAAAGCTGAAAATCGAAGGTATCCTGCTGACGATGACAGATAACCGCACCAACTATGGCCGACAAATCGACACGCTGATCCGGCAGGCATACGGAAAGCACATCAAAGTGTTCGGTCAGACGATTCCCCACTCCGTCCGTGCAGCGGAAATCAGCGCGGCGGGTAAGAGCATCTTTGTCCATGACCCGAAAGGCAAAGTGGCAGAAGCCTATAAATCTCTGACGAAGGAGGTGCTGGCCGATGCCGAAAAGCAGCGTAAACGCCAGTCTGAGCAGCTACGATGATATTTTTTCCACCGAAGAATCCCGGCAGGAAGAACAGCGCGAGCAGGTGCAGCAGATTCCGATTGGAGAGCTGTTTCCATTCAAGAACCATCCCTTCAAGGTTCTGGACGATGATTCTATGAGCGATACCGTGGAAAGTGTCAAGCAGTACGGTGTGCTTTCGCCGTTGATTGCCCGCCCCAGACCGAAGGGCGGCTATGAAATTATCTCCGGGCACCGCCGTCAACACGCTGCGGAGCTGGCCGGACTGGAAACCCTGCCGGTCATTGTGCGCCAGATGGACGATGATGCTGCCATAATCCTCATGGTAGATAGCAATTTGCAGCGTGAGCATATTCTGCCCAGCGAGAGAGCGTTTGCGTACAAAATGAAGTTGGATGCCATGAAAAATCAAGGTACAAGGTCAGATTTAACTTCGACACAAGTTGTGTCGAAGTTGCGGAGCATGAAAAGCTGGGCGCAGAGAATAATCAAAGTCGTGAGACTGTTCGACGTTTCATCCGTCTGACCAACCTCATTCCCGAACTGTTGGACATGGTAGATAACAAAACGGTGTCCTTCAACCCTGCCGTGGAGCTTTCCTATCTTTCTCCTGAACAACAGCAGGAAGTGATCCGGGCAATGGATGATACCCAGAACTTTCCTTCTGTCTCACAAGCAAAGCGTATCAAGAAGCTGGCTCAGGATGGAACTTTTACAACGGAGACGGTCATTGCCATTATGGGCGAGGAGAAAAAGAGCGAGCTTGATACGGTGACCATCAAAAATGACACCCTGAGAAAATACTTTCCCCGCAGCTATACGCCCAAACAGATGGAAGATACCATCATCAAGCTGCTGGAGCAGTGGCAGAAAAAGCGTCAGCACAGTGAAGAACGCTGACAGGATATGAATTGGAAAGACCCGGTTGGGTCTTTTTCTTTAGAAAAAAGGAGAAAATGCCTATGAAAAATGATTCTAATCCCATTATTCGTTCCGAGGAAGTCACCATTGATATGCACATCTGTGCGGCACTGTCGGAAAGCAGGAGCAGTGGCGAGATCTATTTTGCTGCCATCGCCCCGGATATGGAACTGACAGTCATCACGCTGGACGAGGCTCCCGACATTCTGCCCTGCTTTGACGAGGATGATGCGTACCTGAACATCCCCGACAGCTCGCTGCTGCTCAGCTACAACCCGGCGCAGGTGCTGAAACTGGCGGGCAAGCACTATCTGACCGGTCCGGTCATTCTGGTGCGCATCAATATGGATGGCGAGTTCATCTCGCTGACGATCGATCAGGTCTACCTCTTTCAGAAGTACCTGATGCGCCACAGCGTCACCCTGATGGCCGATGGCCAGAAGCTGCCCTGCGTCTGCATGGAATGAGGTGCTGCATGAAAGAATTTGAAATCGAAATCACGGAGACTCTGCAAAAGACGGTCAAGATTCGTGCGGAATCCCGCGAGGAAGCAGAAGCCATTGCACAGGAAAAATGGAATCGGTGCGAGATCGTTCTTGATTCCGAGAACTTCATAGAAGCTGATTTCTCCACCATAAGCGAAAAGGAAATCAAGCCCAAGCGAAAGGATGAAATGGAGCGATGATGAGCTTTTTCATCGGCTTTGCATTTTTTGAGGCAGGCGCGCTCTGCGGCTTCTTCATCGCAGCCTGATGAATGCGGCGCGTGCCAGACAGGAAATCACCATCAAATTTGAGGGGGACAAGCATGGAACAGGAAAAGAACACCCTGACGGTGCTGGAGATCGCACCGGGGCAGTACCCGAAGCAGGTCGAGAGCGACCCTGACCTGAAATCTTTGCAGCAGGCAGTCGGCGGCAACATCGGTGCCAGTTACCCGTTCCGTGACCCGGTAGCCATCGTCTACAACGATGAGGGGAAGCTGATGGGTCTGCCGCTGAACCGCGCCCTGCGGGATGAAAACGGCGAAGTCTATGATGTGGTCGCTGGAACCTTTCTGGTGGTCGGTCTGGGTGGGGAAGATTTTGCGTCCCTCTCCCCAGAGCTGGCGCAGAAGTATGAGGAACATTTTCATCAGCCGGAAGATTTTATCCGGCTGGGCCATCGGATGATGATTGTTCGTGTGCCGGATGAGGCAGTCTGCCCGGAAGAAAGCAAGACTGCACCGCCGAAGGATGCCGGACTTGATCGCTGAGCCTGACTTTCTCTGCACTGGAGGTGATGGAAATGCAGGAAGAAATCGAGCATAAGACGATAAACTTTGCCATCTCTACCGCAAAGCTGTCTGCCCGCACACTCCTGAGAGGGGCGCAGTTCTTTCTGCGCCAGTACGACAAGAGTGCGTCGCAGGGCAAGCAGTCCATGAAGCGGCTCATCCGGCAGAACCGGGGCGTGACCAATCTGGAAATCGAAAAGACCGGCATCAAGGACTTTAACCGCTATGCCAAGCGATACCACATCGACTACGCCATTCAGAAAGATTTGTCCTGCACTCCACCCCGGTATCTGATTTTCTTCAAGGCGCAGGACACGGACGCTCTGAACGCTGCATTCAAGGAGTATTCGGCATCGGTGCTGAACAAGGCCAAGCGGCCCTCTGTGATGGCGAAGCTGCATGATTTGGCACAGGCCATTGCCAACCTCCCCGACAAGGTACGGCACAAAGAGGAGGAGCACGGCTTATGAACCAGAAAAAGTTCACCAAGCTGCTGGCTCTGTACCTGCCCTATCTGCTGATCGGACTTGTGGCGACCAATCTGGGCGAGGCATGGCGGCTGGCCGAGGGTAAGGAGTTGGGCGACAAAATCGTATCCCTGATGGGTACACTCCCGGTTGCATTTGCAAACCCTCTGCCCAGTCTGCACCCGCTGGATTTGCTTATTGGCATTTCCTGCGGCGCAGGACTACGGCTTGCCGTATACTTGCGAAGCAAAAATGCAAAGAAGTACCGGCACGGCATGGAGTACGGCTCTGCCCGGTGGGGTACTCCGGCAGATATTGCACCGTTTATGGCTCCGAAGTTTGAGGATAACATTATCCTGACAAAAACGGAACGCCTGATGATGAGCAATCGCCCAGCAGACCCCAAGAATGCACGAAACAAAAACGTGCTGATTGTTGGCGGCTCTGGTTCCGGCAAAACACGATTCTGGCTGAAGCCGAATCTTCTGCAAATGCACAGCAGTTATGTCGTCACTGACCCGAAAGGTACAGTCCTTGTGGAATGCGGAAAGATGTTGCAGCGAGGCACACCAAAGCTGGACAAGGACGGAAAGCCTGTGCGTAATGAAAAAGGAAAGATCATCTATGAGTCCTATAAAATACGGGTATTCAATACGATCAATTTCCAGAAAAGTATGCACTTTAACCCGTTCGCCTACATTCATTCCGAGAAAGATATTCTGAAGATCGTCACTACCCTAATCGCCAATACCAAAGGCGAAGGAAAAGCCGGAGACGATTTCTGGGTCAAGGCAGAAACCCTGCTCTATACGGCACTGATCGGATATATCTATTATGAGGCTCCGGCAAACGAACAGAATTTTGCCACACTGGTAGAAATGCTGAACGCAATGGAAGTCCGTGAGGATGATGAGTCGTTCAAAAATGCCGTTGACCTTCTCTTTGACGCGCTGGAACAGAAAGACCCGGATCATTTTGCCCTGCGTCAATATAAGAAATATAAGCTCGCTGCCGGAAAAACAGCCAAGTCGATCCTTATTTCCTGTGCTTCCAGACTGGCTCCTTTTGACATTAAAGAAGTCAGGGAAATTACCATGTATGACGAACTGGATCTGGATATGCTGGGAGATGAACGGACTGCTCTTTTCCTTATTATGAGTGATACGGACGGGACCTTTGCATTTTTGATCAGTCTGATCTATTCCATTTTGTTTAACCGCTTGTGTGAGCGGGCGGATGATGTATATGGTGGAAGGCTTCCCATCCATGTGCGCTGCCTGATCGACGAGGCGGCAAATATCGGGCAGATCCCGAACCTGGAGCGTCTTATGGCGACCATCCGAAGCCGTGAGATCTCTGCCTGCCTGGTGCTGCAGGCGCAAAGCCAGCTCAAAGCCCTGTATAAAGACAACATGGACACCATCATCGGTAACTGTGACGCCTCCCTTTTCTTAGGAGGCAAAGAAGAAACCACCTTAAAAAGCTGGAACTCCCTATTGGGGAAAGAGACCATCGACCTGTATAACACCAGTGTCACAAAGGGCAATCAGGAATCCCACGGACAAAATTTTCAAAAGCTGGGAAAGGATCTGATGTCGGTGGATGAACTGGCAGTCATGGACGGGGGTAAATGTCTGTTGCAGATCAGGGTGTGCGGCCGTTCCTCTCCCGGAAATACGATATAACCAAACACCCAAATTACAAACTGCTTTCCGATTTTAATGAGAAGAACGCTTTTAATATCGAAAAGTTTCTTTCTACGGATGCCGATGCGTCCCGGTGAACGATACCGCAATTATGAAGTCACAGCCGAAGATCTGGCTTCCCAGACTTTATAAAGTTGTTCCTGCCTGTCAAAGCATGACGCCCTGGCAGGCTTTGTTTTTGTCACGATGAAAGGAGGATTTTTTGAGGATTCGTGATTCTCCCTGAAAAGTAAATAACCGCAGGATTTTTCCTGCCCCATGCCGCCGTGCTGTTTGAAACAGATTTTTTCTAAAAACAGTGCGGCGGCTTTTTTTGTTTCCGGCCTGATACGGTCATATCACAAATTAAAATTTCTGAAATTAAAGGAGGAACATTATGGCATTTTTTGCAAGCGCGATTGATACTTTGAAGATCCTTGTGATCGCCCTGGGCGCAGGTCTGGGCGCATGGGGTGTTGTAAACCTTCTCGAAGGTTACGGAAATGATAACCGTGCGACACGTTCGTAAGTGAAAAGCTTACGCACAGAGTCGAAGGACTATTACAAGTCCGAAACTTTGGAGAACTGATATTCCGATGAGTGAAATGAGGGAGTAACGCCCTGAAGCGCTCACACTGATACTCCGACTGGCATCAGCGTGCAACCGCCAAAGTGTCAGAAGCTCGGTAAAGTCGGCAGAGAGTAGCCGTAAATATGGCTAACTACCATATACGAAAGCTGTCCAGGGGTGGATGGTGCTACCTATATGCCGGGTGTCGGTTACTCATGGTCAGAATGTACGAAAGTACTGACGAACTTCCGAATGTACGAGTCTAAACGTTGATACTGTCGAAAGGCAGTAGCCTTGCATGGGCGTGTCCGTGGATTAGTAAGATTGGTTGTTATGAAAGTCCATGCATTGTTACAGGCAATGCGGTTCTGCAGGACTGGACACAGGCTTAGAGGAAGGACCTAAAGGTAATCAAAGATAGGAATATCGGAACGTGGAAAGCTGGGAATGTGGAGGCTGTTGCAAGCCAATGATGCAGTAGACAGGAAAGGGTACACACCCATAACTGTCTTTTATCCCAGTGAGAGTAGGGGCACAGTACCGATGAAGCGGTGATAACAAACCGTGGAGGGATAGCCCCAAGTCGAATTCAACAAAACAAATGAATATACGATAAACGCAGCTTCGAGTATGACAAAGAAAATCCAAACCGAAGGGAGAGGATGCCTGTGTTGACTTCGAAACAGCAAGAACAGAAATCTAAACAGAGAAAAATCCGTAATTCTGAGTATTACGATATGGTAAGTACTTTTGACGGACTGCATGCAAACAGTAAGAAAGGCAAGATATTTAATCATCTCATGGAAATCATTGAGAGTGAGGAGAATATCAAGCTGGCATATAGAACGATAAAGACGAATACAGGAAGTGATACCGCAGGTGTGGACAAAAGGACAATTAACGACCTTGCTAAATTAAGTGAGGAAGAATACGTCCGTCTCATAAGAAAGCAATTCAGTTGCTATCATCCACGCCCAGTAAAGCGTGTGGAGATACCAAAGCCCAATGGAAAGACCAGACCTCTGGGAATTCGACTATCGTTGACCGAGTGGTTCAGCAATGCATCTTACAGGTCATGGAGCCGATATGTGAGGCCAAATTCAGTGATAATTCTTACGGATTCCGTCCTAACAGATCCGCTGAACACGCCATCGCACAGTGTATGCGATTGATACAGGTACAGCATATGTATCACGTAGTAGACCTCGATATTAAAGGATTCTTCGACAACATCAATCACACAAAACTGATAAGGCAGATATGGGCATTAGGAATAAGAGATAAGAAACTGTTATGCATCATTAAGGAAATGCTGAAGGCACCTGTTATTCTGCCAAATGGAGATAAGATATTTCCTACTAAAGGAACTCCACAAGGCGGTATCCTGTCACCATTGCTTGCAAACATTGTTCTAAATGAGTTGGATTGGTGGATTACTTCCCAATGGGAAGAAATGCCAACGAAAACAGATTTTACAACAAGAAGCAATAAGCAGGGAACAGTTATCAAAAGCCATGCTTACAGGGCTTTACGCAGAAGCAAACTGAAAGAAGTGCATGCGGTGCGATATGCCGATGATTTTAAAATCTTCTGCCCCACACACGCAGAAGCTGTCAAAGTCTATAAAGCTACAGAAATGTGGTTAAAAGACCGCTTAGGTCTTGATATAAGCCCCGACAAATCAAAGGTAGTCAATCTGAAAAGGCAGTATTCTGATTTTCTCGGATTCAAACTGAAAGTGCGGAAAAAGGGAAAGAAATATGTCGTCAGGTCACATATGTGTGACAAGGCATATAAAAAGGCTCATGAAAAGCTGACAGAGGAAGTGAAAACTCTGGCTCATTCGTCAGATGACACAGCTCAGTTTATGCAGTTGCAGAAATATAATTCTGTAGTCGCAGGATTACACGAATACTACTGCATTGCAACAGAAACAACAGCAGACTTTGGAAGGCTTGCCTTCAGTATCAACAAACAGCTTAGAAACAGGCTGAAAGGCGATGTATCCCGTAATGGTGCTCTAAGAAATGGTTTCATCAAAGACAAGTATGGTAAAAGCAGGCAATTGAGGTTTCTGCATGAACGTCCCATTGTTCCAGTGGGAGCCGTTCCGCAGAAAAATGCCCAAAACAAAAGGAAAGTCATCAATAAATACACAGCCAAGGGACGAGAACTGATTCATAAGAATCTTACTATCAATACCGACGCAATGTTATGGCTGATGCGTAATCCTGTTAAAGGCAGGTCGATTGAATATGCAGATAACAGAATATCACTATTTGCGGCTCAATATGGTAAATGTGCAGTCACTGGACTTCCTATGGAAGTGCATGACATACACTGTCACCATAAAATGCATCAAGCAAAGGTGGTACGGATGCATATGAAAATCTGATATTAATCTCAAAAGCCGTCCATGTGATTATCCATGCAACGTCTGAAATCACAATCAGAGAATATCTAAACCCACTGCAATTAGATGATTCTAAACTTGCAAAACTTAACAAACTTCGAACTATGGCAGAAATGCCTGTAATCATTCTTTGATAATTATGCTGTTACGAAGTGTGTAAATCGTATATGAAAAGCCCTGGCGGTTGAATTCGATGGAACGCCGTGTGCGGTGAAAGCTGCATGCACGGTGTGGAGCGGGGGAAAATCCGGAGATTATATCAAAGGATTACCTATCGCTATCAGGTGCAAAATCCCAGGGGATCAAGCAGCTTATGGCAGGCGGAGGTATCGCTCTGGTTGGTGCAACGCTGATCCCGCTGCTTTCCGGCCTGTTCGGTTAAGGGCTGACTTATGGGCAGTCTGTTTGAATGGATAACAGACTGGATTAAAGAGGGCCTGATCGATGCGATCACCGGACAGTACACCAGTATTTTCAACTCCGTCAACAACCAGGTTGCGGATGTGGCAAATCAGGTAGGACAGACCCCGCAGGGCTGGAATGGCGGCGTGTTTTCCATGATCCAGAATCTTTCGGAAACCGTCGTCATTCCCATTGCGGGCATGATCCTTACCTTTGTTCTGGTGTATGAACTGATCCAGATGATTCTCGAAAAGAACAACATGCACGAATTCGATACATTCAACATCTTCAAGTGGATTTTCAAGACTTTGTTGCCACTTACCTGCTCACCAACTGTTTTACGATTGTGATGGCGGTCTTTGATGTGGCCCAAAATGTGGTGTCGCAAAGTGCCGGTGTCATAAACGGGAACCTGGATGTGCAGGCGGCATTGTCTGACCTGGAAACCAGCTTGAAGCAATGGGAATGTGGGAACTGATTGGATTGTGGCTGGAAACCAACATCATCAATCTGTGTATGTGGGTACTGTCCATCGTGATCTTTGTCATTGTATATGGCCGTATGATCGAGATTTATTTAACCGTGAGCCTTGCACCGATCCCGTTTTCCACAATGGCAAACCGGGAATGGGGACAAATGGGAACCGGGTATCTGCGTTCCCTTTTTGCCCTGGGTTTTCAGGGTTTTTTGATCCTGATCTGTGTTGCCATTTATGCAGTGCTGGTCCAGTCTATCCCATCGTCCGGCGACGTGCACGGCGCGATCTGGGGAACGGCGGGTTATACGGTACTGCTGGCTTTTGCCCTGTTTAAGACAGGTTCGTTATCCAAATCCATATTTAATGCAAGATAGCATGAACAAAACCAATTCTAAAAAGGAGGATTTTATATATGAGTAAAACCAATACAGAAAAAATGGCGCCGGAAACACAGACGCCGGAAATGGCAAACGGCATGAAGCTGGATGTCCGCGTGCGTCCGATTGCTCCAATGGGAAACCTGCTGGCGTTTGCCAATGTTACGATTGGCGGATGCTTTAAGATTGACGGTTTCCGTATCTGTTCCAGTGAAAAGGGGCTGTATGTCAATATGCCCGCAACCCAGGATAAGGGCGGCAACTGGAAAGATGTCTGCTGGCCGGTTACGGCAGAGTTCCGCAAGCAGCTCAACGATGCTCTCATTGATGGGTACGGCCAGGCTATTGAAAATTTGCAGGCGACTCTTGAAGCGACAAAGGGAGCTGCGGAAAAACCTTCCCTGACCGGTACATTGAAGGAAAATGCCGGTAAGGTCAAAGAACAGCCGACTAAACCTGCCCCATCTAAGAATGAGCAGGCTCGCTAATGCCGGAAACGAAACAGTACGGCATTATCTATGCCGATCCGCCCTGGCATTATGACAGGAAACATGGAAGCGGCGTTGCGGAAAACCATTACCCCACAATGAGCATTGAAGAAATCTGTGCCCTGCCGGTATCGGAACTTGCCGCAAAAGACAGCGCCCTCTTTCTGTGGGCAACCTTTCCGCAGCTTAATGAAGCCTTCCGGGTGATCGACGCTGGGGGTTCAAATATAAAACGCTAGCTTTTCTATGGCTCAAACAGAACCGGAAAGCGGATAGCTGGTTTTATGGCATGGGCTTTTGGACCCGCTCAACGCGGAGGTCTGCCTGCTGGCAACCAGAGGCCGTCCGAAACGCCAGTGTGCGGGAATCCATCAGTTTGTGATCTCCCATATTGAGCAGCACAGCAAGAAACCGGACGAGGTGCGGGATAAGATCGTAAAACTCATGGGCGATCAGCAGAGTGGAACTGTTTGCAAGACAAAAGACTCCCGGCTGGGATGTATGGGGCAATGAAGTGAACTGTACGCTGACTATGCCGGAGCGAAAGGGGTGATTTTGATAGAACAAGATGCAAAGCGGCTGCTTATGGAACGGCTGGACGAGTGTTTGAAGGTTCATGCGGATATGCTGGATGCACAGAACATCGGCAGCATTTACGAGTTGCAGGGATTTTCGGAACTCCACTATTATCTGAAGGTTGAGCATGTATTTACTCCGGCGGAAGTAGAGGCACTTCTTTCTTTTCAGGACCCGTTGGATGTAGCCCGATGGTGCTGGGAAGAAAATAACCATGAACACAGTTTCCCGATCTGCGATCTTCTCAAAGAAATTGATGCAGAGCAAAAATTTGAACATTTCACAAGCGAACCTTCCGCACAGGACAAATATACGCTCCTGATGAAACGGCTGGGACAGAATTACTTTGCTTACAGGGAAAGCCTTATGTCAAGAGATAAGGAATCCTTAATTGAAAAAGCTGCTGAAATTACAGCCATGCAGGAGGCGTATTCCTATCTGACAACAAAGTTTGAGTTCAGGGATGAAATGCTGGATGATGTGCTGGCGCTTGAGAATCCTTTGAAATACTTTGCAGACCGTTGGCTTATGCCGGTTTCAGATGTGTTCGACGTGGATATGGATATTCGGGAAAATATTGCCGGAATCCGAGACAGCCAGGAATACCTGTGTCAGAGAGAGCCGGCTGTTTCTGTCCTGGCACGGCTGCAAAATGCGGCTCAGGAAGTGCGGGAATGTCCGGCTGCGGAGAAACCGGTACGCGATTTCGGTGCACGGTAATGGGCCGGAAATTATATTACGATGGGAGGTGTATAGATGCCTTATGTACCTGTACCAAAGGATTTAACCAAAGTTAAGACTAAGCTGGCCTTCAATCTGACGAAGCGCCAGCTTATTTGTTTCAGCCTTGCCGGACTTGTCGGCCTTCCGGTGTATTTCTTTACCCGCGGGGCGATCGGCAATTCGGCGGCTGTACTTTTGATGATCGGGCTGATGATGCCCTTTTTCTTCTTCGCCATGTATGAGCGTGACGGGCAGCCGGCAGAAAGATCTTGAAGAACCGGCTCCGTTATAAGCTCTGGCCGAAGGACCGTCCATACAGGACGGATAACCTGTATAAATCTATGTCAAAGAAGGAGGTTACAAAGATTGCCAAAAAACAAGCAGCAGGAAGCTCAGGAAAAGCGTCTGCAAAAAAATATCAGGCAGGCCAAAAAGACCAGAGCCGATGCAAAGCAGGGCAAAACTAAGTCTGCCCGTTCCAAGCCGTCTAAAAAAGGCGGCTTTTTTGCCGGGCTGAAAGCAGATGCCCCGCAGACGGTCCAGCAGAGCATCCCCTACCGTGAAATGTACCGGGATGGGATCTGCCGGCTGACTGATACCCTTTACACCAAAACGGTGCAGTTTTTTGATATTAACTATCAGCTTGCACAGGCAGATGATAAAGCACAGATCTTCGAGGGTTACTGCGATTTCTTAAATTACTTCGATGCCTCGATCCATGTGCAGCTTACCTTTATCAACCAGCGGGCCAATATGCAGGATTTTACCAGAAGCATTGACATCCTCCCGCGGCGACGAGTATGACGGAATCCGCAGGGAATACGGGGATATGTTAAAGAACCAGTTGCAGAAAGGAAATAACGGTCTCACCAAACGCAAATACATTACCTTTGGAATCGAGGCAGATGACCTGCGTACTGCGAAAATGCGTCTGGAACGCATTGAAACGGATGTGCTGGCAAATTTCAAGACCCTGGGAGTTCAGGCGAGATCCTTAAACGGACTGGAACGTCTGGAACTTCTTCACAGCCAGCTTCACCCGGACGGTCAGGAAAAGTTTCATTTCCAGTGGTCGGATCTGCCTAAGACTGGTCTTTCTACCAAAGACTTCATTTCCCCATCCGGGCTGTCTTTTTCAAAGGATGGAAAGACATTCCGGGTAGGCGACCATTCCGGTGCTGTCTCCTTTTTGCAGATTTTGGCGCCGGAGCTTACCGACCGGCTTTTAGCGGATCTTCTTGACTTAAACGACGCCGTGACCGTCAACCTGCATATCCAGTCTATCGACCAGGCGCAGGCGATCCGAAACATCAAGCGTAAAATGTCGGACCTGCAGAAAATGACCATTGAGGAACAAAAGAAAGCGGTCCGATCCGGGTATGACATGGACATCATTCCCACCGACCTTGCCACCTATGGAGAGGAAGCCAAAAATCTTTTGCAGGATTTACAGAGCCGCAATGAGCGCATGTTCCTTGTGACGGTACTGGTGGAAAATATCGCTGCCAAACGTCAGAAGCTGTTTAATGATATTTTTGCCGCTTCGGGTGTGGCACAGAAATACAACTGTGCCTTAAAACGGCTGGATTACCAACAGGAACAGGGGCTTATGTCCTCGCTTGCTCTTGGCACGAACCAGATTGAAATTGAGCGCGGGCTTACGACCAGCAGCACAGCGATCTTTGTACCGTTTACCACCTGTGAATTGTTCCAGGAGGGCGAGGCGTTGTATTACGGTCTGAACGCCCTTTCCAATAACCTGATCATGGCGAACAGAAAAACGCTGAAAAATCCCAATGGGCTGTTTCTCGGTACCCCAGGAAGCGGTAAATCTTTCTCTGCCAAGCGTGAGATCGTCAATGTGTTTCTTCTGACGGAGGACGACATCATTATCGCTGACCCGGAAAATGAGTATGGGCCGCTGGTACAGCAGTTCGGTTCCCAGGGGCAGGTCATTGATATTTCTCCTACTTCCACGAACTACATCAACCCGATGGACATCAATCTGGACTATTCCGATGATGAAAACCCAATTACTTTGAAAAGTGATTTTATCCTGTCGCTGTGCGACCTTATCATCGGCGGCAAAGAAGGGCTTTCCCCTATTGAAAGGACGATCATCGACCGTTGTACCAGACTGGTGTACCGGGAATACCTGCAGAACCCATGCCCGGAAAATATGCCGATCTTAGGCGATCTTTACGAGCTGCTTTTGAAACAGTCTGAACCGGAAGCACAGAATATCGCAACGGCACTGGAAATCTATGTCAATGGTTCCCTTAACGTGTTCAACCACCGTTCCAATATCCAGATGGATCAACACCGGGTACTGTGTTTCCAGCTTAAGTCACTGGGAAAAGCCTTAAAGGAAATCGGGCTTTTGATCATGCAGGATGCGGTGTGGAACCGTGTCACGGCCAATCGCTCCAAACATAAAACAACCTGGTTCTATATCGACGAATTCCATCTTCTTTTGAAAGGGCAGACAGGAAGTTTCAGCGTGGAGATCTGGAAACGCTTCCGTAAATGGGGCGGAATCCCATCAGGTTTAACGCAGAATGTCAAGGACCTTCTGGCTTCCCGTGAGATCGAAAATATTTTTGAGAACTCGGACTTTATCTATATGCTCAACCAGGCCCAGGGAGACCGTCAGATTTTGGCAAAGCAGTTGGGGATCTCCCCGCACCAACTTTCGTATGTGACCCATTCCGGTCCCGGCGAGGGGCTTTTGTTCTTTGGAAATGTGATCATCCCCTTTGTGGACCACTTCCCGAAGGACACACTCTTGTACAGCGTGCTTACCACAAGACCGGATGAAGTGGCGGGGACCAAAGCATGAGGCAAAAATTAAAATGGATCGGAGGTGAGAACAATGGCACACGACAGGGAATTTCAAAGGAAGCGTAAAGATACCCGGATGCCGGTGCGTGATTCCCACGGGGAGGATCAGCCGGCAGCCAGGCAGACCGAACAGGATTTTGACCTGCGCAGGGCACGGGACACCCCTTCTTCTGTCAACGGCAAGACACACAGGCAGGACATCCCTGTACAGACGGAATTTTCCCATCTGTCACCGGAAACACCGGAGTCCTTGTTGGAACAGGGCGAAGCGTATGCAACCGCTTTGGATGGTTTTTCGGAACACTTTGAGACACCGGATGCTGCCAGGACAGCGCCCCCGATACAGGACAACGTGCGAAGCAATTTCCGGCAGGAGGCTTCCAGACGTTTTCTTGTAACAGAGAATGCGACAGACCATGATACCGGAAAATATGCTCCTTCTTCCGAAGGCTCAGCCACACCGGACAGCACAGACAGATCCAGTCAGGAACACCGTTACCGGACACATCAGCATGGGAACAAATATCAACAGCGTTTCAGGAAGCGGCACAGGCGGAGGAACAGGCAGCGCAGAAGGAAAAGGGTGTGGATAGCGAACCGCCAAAAACATCCAAGCTGGAATTTACTGCGGATGAACTGCCGCCGCAGACAGAGGATAAAAAGCTCACCCATGCAAGGCGGAAGGCCGAACGTACTGCACAAAAAGCAGAGCAGGCACAAAATCGTCTGCCGGCCCGGAAGAAACTGCGCATGGAGACGGTTTCCGACCCGGAGACCGGAAAAGCCAAAAAACACTTAAAATTTGAAAAGGAGGTCAAATCACAAAAGGCCCATGTAAAAGGGCCTGTACCACTGCGTCCGGTCAAGGCGGGCGCAATACTGCCATTGGTTACGCCCATAAAAAGATTTATGAGGCAGAGGATGAAAATGTGGGGATCAAGCATCCCACCGCTCTGAACTTGTGGGCGAGGCAGGGCTTCGCACGGCATATCACCGGCATAAAACTGCCCCCTACCGAAAGGCAGCGAAATTACAGCAAAAATCAGCAAAGGCCAACGCAAGACTTGCTTACCGGCAGGCTCTTAGCGACCACCCGGAGCTGAAGAAACATGCGATTGCCCGGATATGGCAGAAACAAAAACTGAAAAGGCAGTATGCCAAGGCTGCCCGTGAAGCCGGGAAACAGGCAAAAAATGCCGCAGTCGCAACAGAGAGGGTCAGCGTCGGTATTGTCCATGCGGTCAAACGGCACCCTGTAATCTGCCTTGTCCTCCTGCTTCTCCTTTTGGTAATTTTCCTGATCACATCCCTGTTTTCCACGTTCTCCAATATCGGGACCGGCGGTTTGGGAAGTCTGGCTGCTTCTACCTATCTTGCAGATGATCAGGACATCAACCAGGCGGAGCTTACCTATACCGAATGGGAAACGGATCTGCAAATGGAAATAGACCGGGTGGAATCAGACCGCCCCGGCTATGACGAATACCAGTATAACCTGGGCGCGATCGAGCATGACCCGTATGTGCTGATGGGGTATCTGACTTCTGCTTATCAGGGATTTACTTACGATGAAGTGGAAAGCGTGCTGCGGCAGCTTTTCCAGGAACAATATACCTGTCCTTTTCAGAAGAAACCGAGATCCGTTACCGCACCGAAACTTCCGTTGATCCGGAAACCGGGGAAGAAACCCAGGAGGAAGTGCCTTATGAATGGCGCATCTTAAATGTCAAGCTCACAGTCACACCTCTAGAAAACCTGGTCGTTTCCCGGATGAACGCAGACCAGAAAGAGATCTGCGAGATCCTGCTGCAGACAAAAGGAAACCGCCAGTATGTCAAAAATGTCTTTGGCACCAACTGGCTCCCTTATGTGACCAGTTATTACGGCTACCGGGTACATCCCATCAGTGGGGAAAAGAACTATCACACCGGTGTGGACATCGGGATGCCGGAGGGCACAGAGATCCTTGCCGGGCATGACGGAACGGTCACCTTGCGGGAAATGTCGGCGGTTATGGCTTGTGTGTCGCTATTGAAGGCGAGGCATACGAAGGACATACCCTGACGACCAAATACGGGCACTGTTCCCAGATCCTTGTTTCTGCCGGGCAGGAGGTCAAAGCCGGGGATGTGATTGCAAAGGTCGGGAATACCGGAAATTCTACCGGGGCCCACCTGCACTTAGAAGTCCTGGTTGACGGCCAGTATTTGAATCCCCTGTATTTTGCCGATACCGGCGATACCAGCGAACGGCACCTGCCGGAAGTTGGTTCAGGCGGCACAGGAAACTACTTCGATTATGACATTCCACCGGAAGCCCTTGCGGATGAACAGTTTGCCGCAATGATGGCCGAGGCGGAAAAATATCTTGGCTATCCGTATGTATGGGGAGGCGCAAGCCCTTCCACTTCCTTTGACTGTTCCGGCTATGTGTCCTGGGTGATCAACAACTGCGGCGTTGGCTGGAATTTCGGAAGGCTGACCGCGGATGGTCTTTTAGGTGTATGTACGCCGGTATCAAGTGCGGATGCAAAACCGGGCGACCTGATCTTCTTCCAGGGGACCTACAACACCAGCGGCGCAAGCCATGTAGGGATCTATGTGGGAAATGGAATGATGATCCACTGTGGAGACCCGATTTCTTATGCAAACATCAATACAAGCTACTGGCAGCAGCATTTTTATACATTTGGGCGTCTGCCTTAACAGATTGGAGGTAATAAATTGAATCCTAAAATTGAAAAACTGGAAAAGGAAATTGAAAAGACCAAAACAAAGATTGCGGAAATGCAGGCAAAGCTCCATAAGCTGGAGGAACAGAAAACAGAACTGGAAAATACCGATTATGTGGCGGTGGCGCGCAGTTTCAAACTGACGCCCCAGCAGCTTGCGGATTTTTTGAAATCACAGCAGGCAGCCCCTTCGGAAACTGTTTTACCGCAGGAGAAGGAGGATGTGCATGAGGCTTAAAAAACTTTCCCTGCTGCTGGCGCTTACGCTTCTTGTAAGTGTCAGCGCATTACCTGTAACGGCTCATGCCGGCGGTTCCAAAGACACCACACCGCCAACGCTGACTGCTTCCCTGGAGGGCGATGCCTGAAAATAGAAAGCAGTGACGATCTATCCGGCGTGGAGGCGGTCTTTGTTGATGAAAACCGTATCAACTCCCTCACCGATGGGAAAGCGTCGGTTGCACTAAAAGATTATAGCAGGAACAGAAAAACAGGTAAGCATATACGCAAAAGATTATGCCGGCAAACCGTTCTGATGTGGTAAAGCTGGATAATCCGTATTACAAAGAACCGGCTCCTGAAAAGAAACCTGCTGCGGCAGCACCCCAGAGTCCGTCCGGTACACAGACAAAACCGCCTAAGGAAGAAAAACCTTCCGGCTCAAACGCTGCAACCCCTTCCGGCGGCGGAAATTCTTCCGGTTCAGATAACAGTACCGGACAGCAGGAAAATACTTCTGCGATCCCGGAAGGTGCATTTACCCCGGAAGGCACCGGAACGGTACAGGACAACATCAGCGGTACGGATGGGGAAAACAGTTTACACCATCACTACGGACGCGGGCAATGTCTTTTATCTGGTGATCGACGGGAAACGGGAAGATAACAATGTCTACTTCTTAAACGGCGTCACAGAGTCCGACCTGATGGCGCTTGCAGAAAAGAACAATGGCAGCATGAGCATGATTCCCCAGGAAGAAAGCTGCAACTGCACCGAAAAATGTGAGGCAGGAAAAGTCAATACCGGCTGTCCGGTCTGCAAAAATGACTTGAGTGGCTGCAAAGGAAAAGAAAAGCCGACGGAAACCGAAAAACCGGCTGAACCGGAAAAGCCGAAGAAAGAGACCGGCAGTGTCGGCACGATCCTGTTTATCCTTGCTGCCTTACTTGCGGTCGGCGGGATCGGTTACTATGTAAAATCGTGCGTCCGAAACAGCAGGCCGAGGACGATGCGGAATTTGAGGATGACGGTTATGGAGAAGGCTTTGACCCGGATGAGGCATACGGGGAACCGGAATATCTTTCCGAGGATGATTTTGACGACAAGGACAGCAAATAAGGCTGTCCTTTTAGATTTTATGAAAGTGAGGATTTTTTCATGGAACATATCATAACCAGGCGCCGCGGCTTTCGCAAGCTGTTGGCGTTTTTGCTTTGTATGGCAAGCATTTTGGGGCTTCTTCCGGCTCAGGCTTTTGCCATGTCTGTCGGACAAACGGCAAGCTCCTGGCTGGGCGACCAGTATGTGGGCTCTGATGGAAACCACTACCGCGCCCCGGCACCTTACACCTATCTTGCCTACCATGCAGACGGAACCATCGACGTACACACCAGTTCCGGGGGCAATGCTTACCGGCACTATATGCTGACGGATTCTGACGGGATCAGCCATCAGGTTTACTGTGTGGAGAGCGGGATTCCTTACCATACTTCGGAAAACACCTATGTTTCAGAAAGCGGGACCAACAGCCAATACCTGAACCTGCTTCCTGCCGAGGCAAGGAGGGGGATCACCCTGACTGCGATCTATGGCTGGAAACCCGGTGCGACGCTCCCTGTTTCCGGGATCAACGAGGATGACTATAAGATGGCAACCCAGATCATCCTTTGGGAATACCAGCAGCAGCTTAGAAGCGATCCGTACAACCGCCACGGAAACGGCCACGCAGATGGTGACCAGTATTTCAGCGTGATCGCCGGACGACCGGCTGAAAAAGCCTATGACTGGATTCTGGCACAGGTCGCTTCCCATTCCACAGTCCCTTCCTTTACTTCTTCTAAGAAAAGCGAAGCACCGGAACTGGAACTGAAATGGGATGTAGAAAAAAAGGTCTATACCCTGACGGTCACAGATACCAACAACTTGAAGATCGACCTGGAGGCTTTGAAAGGCAGCGGCGTTTCTGTGACAAGAAACGGAAATGAATACACCTTTACCAGCAGGCAGATGATGATGGACCCGGTGCTGTTTGAATTCCGAAAGAATATCCCGGTGGCAAATGACATGCTGATCTGGGGCAGACCAGGCTACCAGACCATGATGACCGGCGCCAGCGATCCGGTTTCCTTCTTTGTAAAGATCAAAACGGAAACTTACGGTACTGCAAAACTTGTCAAGACCAGTGAGGACGGCATTGTTTCCGGTATCACCTTCCATATTTCCGGTACGGACATTTTGGGAAATGAAGTCAATGAGGAAGTCACGACCGGAGAAAACGGCCAGATTGAAAAGAAGCTCCTGCCGGGAACCTATCTGGTAAAAGAGCTGCCGGTGGACCGCTATGTGACCCCTTCCGCACAGTACGTGACCATTGAAAGCGGGCAAACTTCTTCGGTACATTTCAGCAATATCCTGAAGAAGTTCCGCGTCCATGTGGTAAAGAGCGACGCTGATACCGGAAATGCCCAGGGGGACGCCACGCTTGCAGGGGCGACCTATGGGATCTTCCGTGATGGCGAACTGATCGACACTTATACTACCGGGCCGGATGGCAGCTTTATGACTCGCTATTATGTGTGCGGGGATAACTGGACGATCCGGGAGATCGAACCGAGCACCGGGTATCTTCTGAATGAAACCGTTTATGAAGTGGGTGCATCCCCTTCCCTGTATGAAGTGGAACTCAATACCACAGAAAATCAGGTGACGGAAACGGTTATTTACGGAAATATCCAGCTTGTCAAGCACACCGATGACCTGGACCCGGATGTGCCTGAGGGCGAAAATACCGACGATCCCAATGCCGGTATCATCGAACGCCCGGAAGCAGGCGCAGTCTTTGAAATTTACTTAAAGGCAGCCGGAAGCTATGACGCGGCAAAGGAAAGTGAACGCGACCTTCTTACCACGGATGCGGATGGTTTTGCTTCCAGTAAACCGCTTCCGTATGGGCATTATACGGTCCATCAAATCGCAGGCGAGGAAGGCAAAGCCTTTGTCCCGGACTTTACGGTATTCATTTCCTCTGACGGAAAGACTTACAGCTATATCCTGAACAACCGCACCATCACAGCCCGTCTGAAAGTTGAAAAATGTGACGCAGAGACCGGAAAGATTATCCCTGTGACCGGAACCGGTTTTCAGATCAAGGATCTTTCCACCGGGGAATTTATCACCCAGACCGTCTACTATCCGAACCCGGAAACACTGAATACCTTCTATGTTTCTGACGAGGCTGGCTGATGCTGCCGGAGCCTTTGGCCGCCGGGGATTATGAACTTTATGAGGTAGCTGCTCCTTACGGCTATGTGCTTTCCGACCAGCCGGTACCGTTTACCATTGACGGCAGCGAGGCGGTTGTGACGGTCACGCAGTACAATATGCCGCAGAAAGGCCAGCTTACCATCACAAAGACCGGAGAAGTATTTGCTTCTGTCCAGGAAAACGACGGACTGTACCAACCGGTATATGAGGTTGCCGGACTTCCTGGAGCGGTCTATGATGTGATCGCAGATGAAGATATTTATACCGGTGACGGTACCTTGCGGGCAGAAAAAGATACGGTTGTGGAAACACTTACGACCGGCGAGGACGGCACAGCGAAAAGCGGGTCTCTCTATCTTGGCCGTTATCGTCTGGAGGAACGTCAGGCGCCTTCCGGCTGTGTGTTGAATCCTCAACCGGAATATGTGGAACTGACCTATGCGGGTGAGACCATAGAGGTTACACAGACAGCGGCCGGTCTTTATGACGAACGCCAGAAAGTGGATGTCACACTTTTCAAGGCAATGGAGACCGATGACCTGTTCGGTCTTGGCATGAACGAGGAATATAAGGATATTTCCTTTGGACTTTATGCTTCCGCAGACCTGACGGCGGCAGATGGCAGCGTAATCCCGGCAGGTGGACTTCTGGAAGTGGTCTCTGTTTCGTCTGAGGAATCCGGCGGTTACAGCGCTTCCTTCGCTTCCGACCTGCCTTTTGGCAGCTATTATGTCAAGGAACGCACAACCAACGGCGCCTATATCCTTTCGGATCAGGAATATCCGGTTGTCTTTGAGTATGCTGGTCAGGAAACCGCCCTGGTACAGATCCTTGTCAATGAAGGCGAGGCTGTTTCCAATGAACTTCTCCGTGGGCGTGTAGACGGTGTAAAAGTCGGGGAAAACCCGGAAGGCGGCGAGGATGTCACGCTTGCCGGTGCGCTCATGGGTCTGTTTAGACCTGATACCGAAGAATTTACTGAAGAAAATGCGCTGCTTACTGCTATTACCGGAAAAGACGGCAGTTTTTCCTTTGAGAACATTCCTTACGGACACTGGATCGTCAAGGAGATCTCTGCCCCTGACCTTTATACGGTAAGCCCGCAGCAGCACCATGTATATATCGGTGCAGACGGACAGCATATCGAGATCCGTGTGGAAAACACCCTGATCCGCGGCAGTGTGCAGGTAACTAAAACCGAAGCTGTGGAGGAACCGTCCCCTGTGGAAAAGGAGGATAAGAAAGACAAGAATTCTTTCCTGCGCTTCCTGCCCGGTGCAGTGTTCGACCTGTATGCGGATTCCAACGCCAACCAGGAATATGATCCTGACGATCAAAAGATCGGTACGCTGAAAGAAACCGATGCAGGCTATCATACGGCGGAAAACCTTCTGGCTGGCGGCTACTTTATCAAAGAAAGCAAAGCGCCGGAGGGCTATCAGCCTGACTCAAACGCTTACTATTTTTCCATCACAGAAGATGGACAGGTCGCAGTTGTGGAAAATGGAGAAGCCGGGCACGGGTTTACCAATGAGGCTTACCGCGGCAACTTAAAGATCACAAAGGATTCCAGCGACGGGCGCAAAGATGGTTTTGCCATCGAGGTTAAGAGTGCGGACGGCTCCTACTGCGAGACATTCACCACTCCAAAATCCGGCGTGATTGAAGTTAAGGGCCTTCGTGTCGGTATTTATACCGTAACAGAAGTTGCAAACCGGGCAAGCAAGGATTACATCATTCCTGATGCCGCTACGGTGGAGATCAAGGCAGATCAGACATCTACAGTCCAGTTCTTTAATGAAAAACCGGAAAAGCCGGATAACCCAAAGAACCCGGAAAAGCCTTCTGTTCCCTCCAATCCTTCCACCCCTCAAAAGCCGGTACCGCAGACCGGGATGATCCGTATATTTTCCTGTATGGCGGACTGCTGGCAGCCGTACTGATCGGTGGCAGCGTATTTGCTGTGTATTATTTCAAAAAGGGAAAATACAGCAGGACTTCCCCGAAAAGAACGGCTGTCGGGGTTTCTGTCCTTTCACTCTGCGTTCTGGTGGCTCTTGGCAGCGGTTTTTTGGTGTTCCGTGACTTGAACCAGTATGCTGAGAGTAAAGATGCCTATCGAGATCTTGCCGGATATGTGGAAGTACCGGAGCAGACAGCTTCCCCGGAGTCGGCACCCGATCCGACAGAACCAAAACGGGACGATGCCGATATTGTCCTGCCTTCGGTAGACTTTGAAACGCTCCGTGAAAATGGACCGGACATCATCGGATGGCTTTCTCTTCCTGATACGGTGCTCAATTATCCGGTGACGCATACCGACAACAACGAGTATTACCTGAACCATCTTTATGACGGGACCTATAACAAGGTTGGCTGCCTGTTTGCCGACTATGAAACCGGGCAGATTTTTCAGACCGCAATACGATCATTTACGGTCATAATATGCGGGATGGTTCCATGTTTGCCTTGCTGAACCGGTACGATGAACAAAGTTACTTTGATACTCACAGGCAGATGTATCTCGTTACTCCGAAGGGGGGTTATGTCATGGAGATCTTTACGGCATTTGCAGCAAAACCGGAAGAATCCGGCAGTAAAACTTCTCCCTGGCAGCTTTCCTGGAAGGATGACGGTGCTTATACTACCTGGCTTACAGCTATGAAGGAACGTTCTGCGGTGGAAAGTGATGTGACTGTGACCTGCAGCGATAAGGTACTGACCCTTTCTACCTGTACGCCGGGCGGCACAGGACGCTTTCTTGTCATGGGAAAACTCGTGAAAGTAGATAACGAAATATAGATTTTAGACGGTGCGGGGGCAAAAGCTCCCGCACCTGCTGTTTACAAGGAGGATTTTATTTTATGGTAAATACCATGATTTCCATTCCCGGCTATGTCCATCTTTACCGCTCGCTTTTGCGTTTTACGACATGCCGGAAAATGAAGTCCGGGAAATGCTCTATCTTCTGAATACGGCAAACCTGGACTGCTATGAGTATTATCACCCGGACCGCAGTGTGATCCAGAGCGGACCGGTCGCTTTTTGCGGATGGCTGGAAACGAAAGACTGCCGCCCTTACCGCACAGAGGTACAGCTTTACAAATCGCTGCTGTTTTTGAAGCGCAGCATTGACCGTGACCTGATCGTATCAGCTCAAAGGGAGGCTCTGCAAACCCTGCGCTGTATTATCTCCAATCTGGAATACCGCTTTTATAAAGCCTATGGCATGGAGATCGAGGACAAACGCACGGTCTATGGGGAATGTACCTACCGTCTGGTTCCCAGGGAGGATGAACCCAGCGTGTGCCTGATGCACGACTGGATCTACCTGCCAACTGCCTGATGTCACGAATAATATATAAAATATGTGACATATATGAAAACTGTACTGCCTTGCAAAATTTTTGATTTTTGATGTATAAATCAGATTTTTAATGGGAACACTCAAAATAAGAGGAATAGGACCTATTGCAATCATGTCACGAATAATATATAATATTCGTGAGATGAAGGGAGGCGGTATTGTGGACAACGGATATACAAAACGAATACGAGAGCGTGTTCTTTCTCTTGAAGATGGAACTGTTTTTGTGATGTCTGATTTTGCGGATATTGCAGATACATCCACTATTCGTCAAAGTTTAAGTCGTTTAGTGCAATCAGGAACATTGCGCCGTATTTTGAAAGGAGTTTATGAAAAACCAAAATATAGCAAACTTCTGGATGAATATGTGGCGGCAGACCCGGAAGCGGTGGCGAACGCATTGGCACGAAGTTATCACTGGACGATTGCCCCATGTGGGAATACAGCATTGAACCTGTTAGGTCTTTCAACACAGGTAACAGCAGTATGGTCCTATATCAGCGATGGTCCATATAAGACCTACGAGTGGAACTCTACAAAGCTGGAATTTAAGCACCGGACCAATAAAGAGATTACCGGATTGTCCTATATGACAAGTTTGGTTATACAGGCATTAAAAACGCTTGGCAGATCGAATGTTACGCCAGAAGTCATACAGATGCTTTCCGAAAAACTGACAGCCAAGGATAAACAGGCTTGTTTGAAGGAAGCAACCGAGTCTACGGATTGGGTTTACGATACGATACGGCAGATTTGTGGAGGTGAAAAGGTACAATGAGAAATATAGCAAGACTTTCAGATAACGACCGCAGGGAGCTGTTCAGAAATACAGCAGATAAAATGGGGCTGAATGATGCCATTGTAGAAAAAGACTTTGGGTATGTTTTACGCTGGATTATTTATTTCACCGCTCACCATGGAAAGAGTCCATCACCTTTAAGGCGGTACCAGCCTTTCAAAAGCCTTTCACCTGATCAGCCGGTTTTCAGAAGATATTGATTTGATTCTGGACTGGCGTGTATTGGGATATGGCAAAGATGAACCATGGGAGAAACGTTCCAATACAAAACAGGATGCTTTTAACAAAGAAGCCAATGCGCGTGCGGAGGTATTTCTGTCCGAAACATTCTGCCCGGCAGTCAAAGCCGGCTTATCCCAGGAAATCGGTTGTGAAGCAATGTCTACATAGATGAAAAGGATAAACAGACGGTCATTTTCGCCTATCCGCACCTTTTTACAAATACGGCGACCTTACAGGTGATCCGTTTAGAGATTGGTGCGCTGGCAGCGTGGACTCCTGCAAAAACAGCGCAGATCGAACCATACGCGGCAAAATATTATCCGAAGATTTTTGAGCAAAAAGAAACTGCAATCCTTACCGTTGCCCCGGAACGGACCTTCTGGGAAAAAGCCACAATCCTGCACCATGAAGCGAACAGACCGGAACATTTGGAAATGCCGCAGCGGTATTCCAGACATTATTATGATCTCTACCGCATGGCTGCAACACCGGTCAAAGAAGCTGCTTTTTCCAGGCTGGATCTCCTGAAGAAAGTTGTAGATTTCAAAATGAAATTCTATCCCAGATCATGGGCGAAGTACCCGGAGGCTGTGCCGGGCACATTAAAATTACTCCCGCCGGAATACCGGTTCGCAGCATTGGAAGCGGACTATAACTCTATGCAGGATATGTTGTATGGAGATGTTCCGACATTTGAGACAGTCATAGCAGCGGTCCGGGAACTGGAAAAAGAGATCAATACACTATAACAATTACATATCCGTTTATTTGCCGGCTATTCTAAGATGCTTTAGAATAGCCGGTTTCTTGTTTTCAAAGGAGGGATGCTATATTACGCAAAATGAAGTCAATGCCGTTTTTGACGAACAGGTACGGCTCTGTGCTGATACCTTGAAACGAAAAACCAAAGAATACACCGGGGATGCCCCGGACCGGCTGGGTGCATTTAAGGCAGCGGCAGCTTTACAGCATACAACGCCCCAGCGTGCCCTTGCCGGTATGCTGGCAAAGCATATTGTTTCTCTATACGATATGTGCTTTGCCGAGGAAACAGTTTATCCGATGGACACATGGGACGAAAAGATCACAGACAGTCTTAACTATCTGTTCTTACTGAAAGCGATTGTAAAGGAGGGACATACCAATTAAACAGATTGAAGTAAAAATTTTGAACTGCCAGGCGGTAGCGGAAGCAGAAAAAAACATGGTCTTTGCGGCAAGGCTTACCCAGCAGGGACATAAGATTGCCTCAATGGACGACCTGATGGAGCTCTACGAAAAATCATTCAGCGTTCAGACAGTAGCAGCTATGGGGGCGCTTCCCCATCCTACCATCCAGAAATTTGCGGTGATCACGGTAGCCATTGTCGGCGCCAGCAGGCGTTTTCTGGCGCAGATCACCCGCCACCAGAACGAAGTAAAATTTATGAGTGCATCGCTGCAGTACAGCAACTATACGGGACAGGCGGATTTCGCTGTCCCGTATTCTATTATGACGGCTCCGGCAGTGGTACGGGAATTGTACTTAAAAAGCTGTAATGAAAGCATGGAATGTTATGAAACCCTGTGCACTGCCGGAAGCGGGCACGATGCGGCCGGCTATGCCACGCCCCAGGGATTACGGAATGTACTGCTCATCAGCGCCACCCCTTATCAGTGGAAACATATCATCAGCCAGCGGGTATGCCGGAGAAATACAGATGAAACAAGGATCGTGCTGTTAAAGGTCTGGAAAGAACTTTATGACCTAAGCCCTGCCTTGTTTGCCCCGTCACTGACCGGGCCTTTCTGTCAGATGGATCGATGTCTGGAAGGTAAAATGACCTGCGGGCGAAAACTGCAGGCAGATATGACGCCGGAGGATATTTTAGAAAAAGATTATCCTGCTCTTTGGGAAGGAGGCTGCCGATGAAAATAAAACTGATCGACTTTGGCGTACCGGAGCACCAGCGTCCTTACCGTCCGCATGGCAATGATGCCGGAGCGGATGTTTATCTGCCCTATGACTGTACCTTACAGCCCGGAGAAATCGCCAAAATTCCTCTTGGCTTTGGACTGGAAATACCGGATGGATATGCGGGATATATCTTTCCCCGTACCAGCATGGCGGTAAAAGGTCTGGTCTGTGAACTGCCGCCTGTGGATTCCGGCTATCGTGGAGAGATCCATGCGATCATCAGCAATGTAAGCAATCAGGCGCAGTCTCTTTTTAAGGGAGCCCGTATCGGGCAGCTTGTGATCACGCCGATCGTCATTGCGGATTTTGTAACCGATCTGGGAACAGAACGAGGAACCGGCAGCTTTGGCAGTACCGGCGAATAGAAAAAGGCTGTTTGGGGAACAGTTTTTGAATACTTATCGGTATAGGGAGCGGACATTTCGAGAACATTATAAAATATAATAAAGAAAGTCACGAAAAAAGCGGCCTTTACCGTGACCGCTTACTTTCTGCTATTGAGTTCTTTCATAATACCGAGGATATATTGCATGGATTGAGGATCAAGCTGTCTTGCCTCTGCAATGAATTCCTTTAAGGTTTCCGGGTAGGTATTTCCTTCATCAAAGAATTCCTGCGGTGTCACACCCAGATATTCGCAGATGTAGAAAAAAGACTGCATAGCGGGAAGTGACTTTTTATTCTCAATATTATTGATGTAGTTGTTTGCCTGACCTAACGATAAAGACATATCGCGTGCGGAAACTCCTTTCTGTGTCCGCAGCTTCGCTAATCGTTCCGGGACAAAATCTTCATACATCGCCTTCACCTCCCATTCTGTAATAGATTGTACCTTACACCCCTTTATTATCCGCAAAGAGAAAAAGGGTATTATCGTTGACTTGCTAAATAAAATCTATTACTATGTGAAAAGTGAAGAATTTTACCTATCAGATGGAGGGATGACCGATGAAAGGAAAGACCTGCTGTGTTACCGGACACAGGGATTTACCGCAGAATGAGATCAACAAAATAAAAGCCGCTTTGGAACATGAGATCGATGCTGCCGTTACAGATGGATTTACCTGTTTTATGAGTAGCTTTGCAGATGGCGTGGATCAGTATTTTGCAGAGCTGGTGTTGGAAAGAAAGCAGACCAATCCGGCGCTGGAGCTGATCGCAGTGATCCCTTACCGCAAACGTCTGGACAGCCTGAATAAGAAAACAAGAACCCGTGAACTGCTGGAGGCTTGTGCGGATGTTGTTGTCATACAGGAAAAATATCTCCCAAGCGTCTACTCCCACAGAAACCGCTATATGGTGGAGCACTCCGACCGAGTGATCGCTGTATATGACGGACGGGAAACCGGCGGTACGGCAAAGACGATCCGCTTCACCCATCGGATGAAAAAGGAACTGCGGGAAATCCCGGTTGGAGAGATCGTCCTGCCGGATCACTTGAAACCAAAAACAAAATAGATACCTGTTGATGCGCTCACTTTGAAGTGGGCGTTTTTCTTTACCCATTTTTAGGAGGAATGCTTATGTGGAACCTGATTTCACATTTCCTTACCTTTGCCGGAGGAATGGCTTCCGGCGTTATGTTGATGTGTCTTATGCAAACCGGAAAACTTGCGGATAAAGAATTTGAAACTATGAAGGAGGAATAAAAATTGAAACTTGTGATTGCAGAAAAGCCCTCTGTTGCTATGTCACTGGCAGCAGTATTAGGCGCAACGGAAAGAAAAGACGGTTATCTCGAAGGTTCCGGTTATCTGGTGAGCTGGTGCGTGGGACATCTTTTGGAACTGGCACAGCCGGAGGCTTACAAAGAACAGTACGCCAAATGGCGGTATGAGGACCTTCCGATCCTACCGGAAAACTGGAAATATGAAGTTCCAAAGGATAAGAAAAAGCAGCTTGCCCTTTTGTGCCGGCTGATGAAGGACAAACGTTGATTCTGTGGTATGCGCTACGGATGCCGGGCGTGAAGGAGAACTGATCTTCCGTCTGGTCTATGAATATGCCGGATGTAATAAGCCTATGGAACGCCTTTGGATTTCCAGTATGGAGGATGCGGCGATCCGTGAGGGTTTTGACCATCTCCGTCCCGGCAGTGATTACGATAAACTCTATGATGCGGCAGTATGCCGGGCAGGAGCCGACTGGCTGATCGGGATCAATGCCACCCGGCTTTTTTCTGTCCTGTATGGTGTCACACTAAATGTCGGCCGTGTTATGTCACCGACGCTGGCACTTTTGGTACAGCGTGAGTCGGATATTGAATCCTTCATCAGTAAGCCTTTTTATGTGCCGGAAATCACCTGCGGAGGTTTTACTGCTTCCGGCGAAAAAATGACGGAACGATCCGAGGCTGAAAAAATCCGTATGGACTGTGACCACAACTCCGCTTTTGTGCGTTCTGTGGAAAAGCAGGTAAAAACTATACAGCCTCCCCGCCTTTATGACCTTACAACTCTGCAAAGGGAATGTAACCGTATTTATGGCTATACGCTCAACAGACCCTTGATTATGTGCAATCTCTCTATGAAAAGAAGCTGGCAACCTATCCGAGAACGGACAGCCAGTATTTGACGAAGGACATGCAGGCAACCGCCGCTTCCCTGATCCTGTGGCTGCGTGACAATATGACCTTTGGAAAAGCTACGCCGGAGAGCCGGACATTGACCGGGTAACAGATGACAGCAAAGTGACTGACCACCATGCCATTATCCAACTGTGGAAATCGCACGGACAGACCTGTCAGAGCTTCCTTCCGGGGAGCGGGATGTGCTTACCCTGCTTGTCGTCAGACTGCTTTGTGCCACAACGCAGGTACACCGATTTGAAGCGGTCACCGCTATATTGGACTGCCAGGGATATACTTTTACGGCAAAAGGAAAGACTATTTTACAGTCCGGCTGGAAAGAGGTGGAACGGATTCACCGTATGAGTATCAGGCAGAGTGAAACGGAACACAAAGAAAATGAAGCTGTCGCTCTCCCTGTGCTGCAGGAAGGACAGACTTTTGAAGCTGTATCAGCAAGTCTCCGTGAAGGGAAAACTTCACCGCCGAAACACTATACGGAGGACACACTGCTGTCCGCTATGGAGACTGCCGGTGCGGAAGATATGCCGGAAGATGCCGAGCGTAAAGGATTGGGTACTCCGGCTACCCGTGCGGCAACACTGGAAAAGCTGGTTTCTGCCGGATTTGTACAGCGAAAGAAAAAGCAGCTCATCCTACGGAAAAAGGAAAGAACCTGATCGCAGTCCTGCCGGACAATATCAAATCTCCCATCTTAACTGCAGAATGGGAATCCATGCTGAAACAAGTGGAACATGGCGAACTGTCGGCAACATCTTTTATGGATCAGATTGCAGATATGAGCCGGACGCTGGTAAAAGAACATACTACCCCGGAAGAACGTTTTGCGGATCTGTTTCCTTCTTCCAGAGGAACTGCACATGAAGCCGTAGGGGTATGTCCTCGCTGCGGAGCCCCGGTATATGAAGGAAAGAAAGGTTTTTTCTGCGACAACAGGGAATGTTCTTTTGCTCTTTGGAAAGATAACCGTTTCTTTTCCAGCAAGAAAAAATCCATCACAAAGTCTGTGGCAGCGGCTCTTTTGAAAGAGGACCGTATTTCTATGTCCGGGCTTTACAGTGAAAAAACAGGAAAGACCTATGATGCGGAAGTGATTCTGGATGATACCGGCGGTAAATATGTGAATTTCAAGCTGGAATTTCCAGTAAAGAAAGGCAGGCGTAAATGAGCGATCGAAAAACCTTTGAATATGGCGGTTATCACTTCACGCCCATACGAAAATTTCACAAAAAAGAAGGCGACTTTTTCGCCATATCGAAACGGCTGGCAAGTGACCCCAACTTAGGGCTGTGTACCTATCAGGATCGGCAAAAAGCACCTTATGATTACAAAGACTTTTATACCGTTTCAACAGACAAAGAATGTGATATTTTCCGCTGCGAAGAAAATGGATTGTTGTATGTACCAGGAAAAAATGAACTTTTTATTTACCATGAACCAAAACAGAAAAAGCGGAACTCTATCGCCGATGCCCTTTCACAGCCCAGGAATGTTACTGATACAACCGAAATTTCCAGCGGTCGGCAAAGCAGAGCCCCGGAAAGGTAGGCGTTATGGCGGAGAGAGAATTGAACCGCTCGGAGCGGCTACGATCCGAAAGCTGGTTACGGAGCTTTGCGCCAACTATGACTCCCAGGATAAGATCTGCCTTCCTCTGGACAGCCCTTGTTACATGCTGAATAAATGGTGGACCGGTGCTTATTGCAGGTACTTTGAAAAGCGGTGCTGCCGGTGGATGCAGCACTGGAATCAGCCATTACCGGCGAGGACACCTCCATGAGACAGAAAATATGCCTGTGTGTGGAAAGGCATATCTTCCTACAACCAGCCAGGCATATTGTTCCGCTGCCTGCCGGGTCTATGCAAGACGGAAATCCGAGCGGGAACGCAAACGCCGGAAGCGGCAAAACCAACCATGATATGTCCGCAACTTAGCCTTAAAAGTCCTTGATTTTCAAGGGCTTTTTGCACCTGTTTTCAAGGGAGCTGTATAAGAATACTCCGGTGCTTTGAAATGAGGTTAAGTTGCGGACAAAACATATATTTTAACAAAAACGATAGGAGGCGATTTTTTGAATATCAACACGATTACCGCGGAGGACCTTCGCCGCATGCCGGATAAGGAAGGACTGATTTTACAGGGCTGTGGCGGGGATCTGACAGAGTGGGTGGACGGGATCAATGAAATGCTGACAAAAGCAGGCATATTGAAAGATGGCTGTCAGTTTGAGAATGTGGCTGCTTTTCAGCACGGCGAACTGACCTGTCTGCTTTACCCGTTTGATGATGTGAAACTGGATATAGGAAAACTTGCCCTGTGGCGTTTACAGACCCATGAAGTCTATGGCGGCACATGGCTGTCGGACTTTGTGCCGAATTATTTAGGCGGATTTATAGAAACACCGGAAGCGTTGGCAGATAAACCGGATTGTCCGCTGATCGGAGCAGATGGGAACATTTTTAATCTGCTGGGTATTGCTTCCCGTACTTTGCGGGAGCATGGTTTGAAAGAACAGGCAAAAGAAATGTCTGATCGGGTATTTGTTTCCGGCAGTTATGGAGAAGCGCTCTGTATCATTGGCGAATATGTCAACATCACAGATTCCGAACTGGAGCATAAGAATTCTCTCCGTCAGCAGCTAAAAGCAACAAAACCGGCAGACCCGGTAAAAAAGCAACAAACTTCCAAACAGCAGGAACGATAAGGAGGGATGCGGAATGGAAAAGAAACGGACCTATGGTGTATGGGCAGTACGAAGCAGCACTTCTATTTTCGGACCGGCACAAAGCTGGTGCAAGGAAAATGGAAAACCGTTGGAGTTTGATACCAAAGCTGCTGCTGAAAACTATGCAAAGGAAGCCAACGAACATACGACAGCAAATGTCCGATACTATGTGAAAGAAAAAGAACCGGAGCCCGGTGCTGTTCGGAAAGGAACATCTCAACCGGAGCTGGATGCACGCAGCCATGAAGAAGTGATACCAAGAAATGATGCAGCGGAAAAACAAAATGAGATTCCGGGCAGACAGATTCCTTCTCAAACAGATCCGCTGGTAGAAATCCGCTCTGCGGTCCATAGTAATTACGCGGGTATGGTCGCTATGCTGGGTGCGGACAACCGTGTGTATTTGGGGCGTGAGGAACGCTGCCATTACCAGAATATGCAGCCATCTTACTATGACAATCAGGACGGTTCCCTGTGTTTTGTCTGTGATCAGCCCGACATGTACTATTTTCTCTATGGAGAAGGCTGGGCGCATACCCAGGCGGAAATGCTGGAACGAGGGCTTACCCTGCGCCAGTATGAAGAATTTGCGAGACTGCAAAATGGGGTCCTTGCACAGTTTACCACCCAAAGAGAAATTCTGTTTGCCGGACAGCCGTTTCAGGCGCCGGAAAGTTATCTTCGCAATGCGGAACTTTATGAGGAAGGACAAACCGGGAACTACAATATGCTGGATGGCAGGCTGAACAACGAACCTCCTGTGCGCCCGGATCTGACAGACGGACAGACGGATGAAGAAATCCGGGAGCTGGTGCCGGAAGCAAAGCCGTCTTTGATGGACCGTTTGAAAGCAGACAAACCGGAGCATGAAGCAAGGCAGATGATCCCTCCTGTGCCGGAAAGGGAACGCTGATGGCCAGGGTAAGATTTGAGGATGTAGATCTTTTGGGTGCTCTTTCCCGTATCGTAGATCTTCATACCCAACATTATAAAGAGGACTTTGACCTGGATAAGGAACTGATTTCAAAACTGGCTGTGTCAGACCGTTCAGAGGATAAACAGCTTCTTTGGATGTCACGCCCTTGCGGAACCTATACCCTGCGCGAACGGGAAGTTTATCTGGATGGAAGCATGAAAATAAAGTGTGGCGGTTTTACCAGGAACAGACAAATGATCCCGTTTTGGCTTATGCCATCTCTTTGAAAGAAGTCAGGGACGGAAAAATATTTGGCAATCTCTATCCGCTAAATTATAGAGAACATGTGGAACGGATGAAAAAGCTGACCTGTCCAATCGGAAATGTAGCCGTTGCATTTGCGGATGGAAATGTTATCACGATTCCCTATCAGGAACGGAGACAGCTTATGAACCGGTTTATGCCAGAGCATGGAGCCCCTAAAACAATGACTTATCTGCCGGAAAATGAGCCGGAGCTGATGATGATTCTAAAACGGGAACGCTTCAAACGCAGCTATCATGCGACAGCCGGAAATCTGGAGGAATATCTTGATAAGCTGGAAAAGACCACCTGCGGGAAAAACTCAAAAGAGCAAAGACGGTGGTTTCAACACAGGAGGTCTCATCTCATAAAAGAGGGTTGGAACGATGAAGGGCGGGCATAACAAAAAATCCGTCCGCGTCGAATTTGTCATGTCCGAACCGGAGGCCGAACTGGTAAAAGAACGCATGGCGGAACTTGGCATTACCAACCTGTCGGCATATCTGCGAAAGATGGCCGTAGACGGTTACATCATTCACCTTGATATGGGAGATATTCAGGAAATGATCCGGCTTCTCCGCATTTGTTCCAATAACTTAAACCAATATACCAGACGGGCCAATGAGACCGGCAATATTTATGCCGCAGATATAGATGACATCCGCACCCGTCTGGACAGCCTTTGGGATGGCATGGACAAACTGATCCGGGGATTTGCAAACATTTCATAAACAGCCGGAAAGCCGTTGCTTTCTTTTTGCCGTCACGGTAAAATTTTTATAAGGCAGATGCCCTTCTGAAAGGAGGCAAAGCGTATGCGTTTGATAGGTAAATTACTGGCACTTCCCTTTATGCTGGTTACGGGGATTCTTTATCTGGTATGTAAATTTTTAGTGGTTCTTTCCGGTGCGGTACTTGGGATTCTTTCTGGGATCATCTTTCTGGCGGCATTGGTGCTGTTCTTTGTCGCAGGATTTTTGCCGGGTCTTGCATGGCTTATGATCGCCTTTCTTATCAGTCCATACGGTCTGCCTCTGGCGGCTGCATGGCTGGTAGGGATCATTGGCGGGGCAAACAGTGCCTTAAAGGATTTTATATTTGGTTAAGCAGATTTGGCGGGGCGCATAGGCAGCCCCGCTCTTTTTCTGCAATTATAACTTCTCTGATTGGAATTAAGTTAAGGAGGTGACGAAAATAGCGACCACAAGACTGATGCCTCTGCATGTAGGAAAAGGTCGGAATATCTCTACTGCGATCTCAGATATTATTGATTATGTAGAAAATCCGCAGAAAACCGATTTTGGAAAATTCATTTATGGCTATGAGTGTGATACCCGGCTTGCTGATGCAGAGTTTCTTCTGTCCAAACGACAGTATGCAAATCTGACCGGCAGAAATCAGGGTGCAGATGATGTGATCGCCTACCATCTCCGTCAGGCATTTAAGCCCGGCGAAGTTACGCCAGAAGAAGCTAATCAGATCGGCAGGGAGCTGGCACTGAAGCTCACAAAAGGAAACCATGCCTTTGTTGTCTGCACCCATGTGGATAAGCACCATGTCCATAATCACATCATTATCAACTCTACTACACTGGACTGTCAGAAAAAATTTCGCAACTTCTGGGCTCTACCTGGGCAATCCGGCGAATGAATGACAAGCTGTGTTTGGAGCATGGACTTTCGATTGTAGAAAATCCGAAACCCAGCCGGGAGCATTATGGCACATGGCTGGGAAATAAAAAGCAGCCTTCCTTTCAGGAGCAGATACGCATTGCTATTGATGCTGCATTAGAGGAAAAGCCAAAAGATTTTGAGGAACTTCTACAGAAGCTGGAAACTGCTGGGCTGGAAGTCAACCGTGAAAGAAAACATCTTCGGTTCCGAGTTCCGGGACAAGAAAATTATACCCGATGCGATACGCTCAAAGGCGATTATACAGAACAGGCCATCAAAGAACGGATTGCCGGTACACGGACAGTAAAACCCCGCCATGCCTTTTCTAAAAAAACGGTTTCCAAAGTTGGATTGCTGGTTGATATTGAAGCTGCAATCCGTTCCGGCAAGGGCCCTGGTTATGAGCGCTGGGCAAAAGTGTTCAATCTAAAGCAGCTTTCTCAGGCAGTGCTCTACTTAAAAGAACATGGCGATATGGGTTATGAGGATCTTCTGGAAAAAGCCAACGCCACTACCACTAATTTCAATACCTTATCCGTTCAGATCAAAGATCTGGAGTCAAAAATGAACGCCAATGCCGAGCTGCAAAAACAGATCGTAAACTATGCGAAAACGCGGGCTGTCTATGTAGAATATCGCAAAGCCGGGTACAGCAAAAAATTCCGAACAGAACATGAAGCTGAAATTCTGCTGCACCAGGCGGCAAAGAATCATTTTGACGAGCTGGGAATCAAAAAGCTCCCCTCTGTCAAATCTCTCCGGGAGGAATACACCGATCTTCTGGAACAAAAACGGAAAGCCTATTCTGCCTATAAGCAGGCCAAAAATGATATGAAAGAACTTCATAATGTTCGGGCCAATGTGGAATACCTATTAGAGATTTCTTCCCCACCACAACCGCAGCGCAGCACAGAAAAATCCCGTCAATAAGGTTTGCTAACTTGAATTCTATAGACATTGACTTTCCGGGACTTCTTAACTATAATAATACTCAAGCAGGGGGACTACCTTGTAGTTGAGAAGGTTAAAACCTGACCCTTTGAACCTGTTGGCTAATACCAACGCAGGGAGCTAAAGAATACAGATTCGTATTTTTTGGACATTCTCTGTTTTGGGAATGTCCTTTTTAATTGAATAAGATATGATATGTGTTTGCGAGGGAACTGAACAAGTTGAAAAAGGTAAGACCTGACCTCTGGACCTGTCGGCTAATACCGGCGTAGGGAAGCAATTTCTTACGCTCGTATTGCGTCTGAAAGAGCTTCTAATTGTTTTAGAGGCTCTATTTTTTTATCTTAGGAGGATCAAACATGGCATTTATGAAAGACATCTTAACCCACAACATTCCCATTTGGGAAGAATGTGCAGCTACCCCATTTGTGCAGGAAGTGCAAACTGGAAAGCTACCTCTTGAAAAGTTCAAGAGATATATGATTCAGGATAGTATCTATCTGAAAAACTATGCCCGTATATACGGCAAGGCAATTTTTCATGCTGATACATTAAGAGAAATTCAGCTTTACTACTCCATGCTGAACTTTGTAAATGATACGGAATCGGAAGTGCGGCTGGATTATCTAAAGCAATTTTGCATAACAGATGATGATATTGAACTGATCGCCCCTTTGCCTGAAAATCAAAATTACATTGATTTCATGTTTGAGATTGCGTCACATGGAAAGAATGAAGAAATTTTAATGGCGGTTCTTCCCTGTATGTTAAGTTACAGCTATATATTCCGCAAACTGGCGGCTGTCCCTACAAGCAGAGAATCAAGATATTGGACTTTATCAAAGATTATGCCGATGAACAATATGCAGAAAGTTGCAAAGAATGGTCTGCTTTTGCAGAGTATAAATGTGCTGGGTTATCAGAAGCAAATAAAAAGTATCTGGCTGATATTTTTGAGAAAGCAAGTTTGTTAGAGCTTGCTTTTTGGAAGATGGCCTATCGGAACGAAAGAATGGAGGAAAATGCAAAATGAAAAAAGTATTGTCCATTGCCGGATCAGATTGCAGCGGAGGTGCAGGTATTCAGGCTGATTTGAAAACTTTTTCTGCTCACGGCGTATTTGGAATGAGTGTTATTGTTTCTGTTGTTGCAGAGAACACCAGCCGCGTTATCGACATCCAAGATATTACCCCTGATATGATTGAAAAACAGATTGACGCCGTATTTGAAGATATTGAAGTGGACGCAGTAAAAATCGGTATGCTTTCTACACCAGAATGTATGAAAGCGGTGGCAAAGAAACTATTACAATATAAGCCCCAAAATGTCGTAATCGACCGGTTATGTATGCCAAAAATGGCTGCCCATTGATGAATCCTACGGCGGTTTCCACCTTGATAGACACAGTAATTCCACTGGCCGATGTACTTACTCCGAATATTCCAGAGGCAGAGAAAATAGCAGATATGCAGATTTCCACAGTTTCAGATATGGAGGCTGCCGCAAGAAAAATATATGCCATGGGTTGTAAGGCGATTGTTGTCAAGGGTGGACATCATATAGGAAATGCTGTTGATGTCCTATTTAATGGAGAAAATTTCTACCATTTTGAAACATCCCGCATTGATACGAAAAATACTCATGGGACAGGCTGTACCTTTTCTTCTGCAATCGCTTCCCAGCTTGCAAAGGGAAAAAGTGTTCCGCTTGCAGTCGAATCTGCAAAGGCTTATGTCACAATGGCAATCGAACACTCTCTTGCGATTGGAAAAGGCTGTGGCCCGACGCACCATTTCTACGAATTGTATCAGCATGGTTTATCTAAAGAATAGGCAGGTGCAAAATGAACTTTGATTATACACTTTATCTTGTTACTGATCGTCAACTAATGAGCTGCGATAGCCTGACAGAAGCGGTAGAACAGGCAATTTTAGGAGGCTGCACAATGATACAACTCCGAGAAAAAGAATTGTCCTCATTAGAATTTTACAATCAGGCTGTTGCCGTGAAACAGGTTACGGATAAATACCATATTCCCCTTATCATAAACGACCGGATAGATATTGCAATGGCTGTGCAGGCTACGGGGGTACATATTGGACAGCATGATTTACCTGCGGCTGCCGTCCGCAAAGTAATTGGGGAAAATATGCTGTTGGGAGTATCTGCATCTTCCATTGCAGAAGCAATACAGGCACAACAGGATGGTGCAGATTATTTGGGAGTTGGCGCAATGTTCCCTACTGGAACTAAAACCGACGCTGATTCTGTATCAATGGAGGAATTACAGAAAATCCGCACAGCCGTTTCTTTGCCGATCGTTGTTATTGGCGGTATCAATAAAGGAAATACAGGCGTTTCAAGCCATGGGAATTGACGGGCTGGCTGTTGTATCTGCATCATAGCGCAGTCCGATATAAAAGCTGCTGCTGCGGAACTGAAAGATTTATTTTGCGGAAAGGAAAAGAAACATGGATTTTAATGCGGCAATCTTTGATTTAGATGGAACAATTCTGGATTCAATGGATGTATGGGAGCATATAGATATTCAGTTTTTGAAAAAGAGAAATCTTCCTGTCCCGGAAAATTATGTAACTG
>ENA-OQJH01000170-OQJH01000170.1-human-gut-metagenome-genome-assembly--contig:-NODE-170-length-38936-cov-2.539901_pt1 | contig 38936 bp, 38 predicted proteins | sample MGYA00242597_ERZ504763 | MGnify/ENA primary metagenome ERZ504763 (study PRJEB26092, sample SAMD00036359) | human gut metagenome | host: Homo sapiens | study: EMG produced TPA metagenomics assembly of... | reverse complement strand
CTGTTTTTTGATTGGTAATATTAAAATCAATGGCACCGTTTACTTTTTCATTGGTGAGAGCTAAAGCCAATACTTCCTTAATATCCGTGACATAATGGAATGTCAGTCCTTCTAGATACATCGGCTGAATTTCTTCAATGTTCTTGCGGTTTTCCTCACATAAAATGATGTCTTTGATTCCGGCACGTTTGGCGGCTAGAATCTTTTCCTTGATACCGCCTACGGGCAGGACTTTTCCACGTAATGTGATCTCGCCTGTCATTGCCAGGTTTGCTTTTACTTTACGCTGGGTGAGGGCGGATGCCAATGACGTTACCATGGTGATACCGGCTGACGGACCATCTTTGGGGATAGCTCCTTCAGGTACATGGATGTGGATATTCCAATTGTCAAAGATATCCTCCTGTAAATTCAGCAGTTTGGTATGTGCCTTAAGATATTCCAAAGCCAGCATAGCCGATTCTTTCATTACATCACCCAAGTTCCCGGTCAACGTCAGTTTACCGCCTTTTCCTTTGCTCAAACTGGTTTCTACAAACAAGATCTCACCTCCGACAGCTGTCCACGCCAGCCCTGTGACAACACCGGCGTATTCATTTCCTTGATATTTGTCACGGCTATATTCTGGCGTGCCTAGGTATTTGCGTACATCGGCAGGTTTTATTTCATGCATCACTTCATAGCCGTCACGTGCAAATTCCAACGCTATTTTACGCATTACCTTGTTTATCTTCTTCTCAAGTTCGCGTACCCCACTTTCACGAGTATAATTTTCTACGATACATTCCAAGGCAGCTTTAGAGAACTTCACATATTCTTTTTTAATGCCGTTGGCTTCCAGTTCTTTGGGGACAAGATGCCGGCGAGCTATTTCTACTTTTTCTTCTGTGATATATCCGCTGACCTCTATCAACTCCATACGGTCCAGCAGAGCAGGAGGGATGGTGCTCAAATTGTTTGCCGTAGCGATGAACATTACTTTAGACAAGTCGTAATCTACATCCAAATAGTTATCGTGGAAAGTGTTGTTCTGTTCGGGGTCAAGCACTTCCAGCATAGCGGAACTGGGATCTCCGCGGTGGTCACTGCCCAGTTTGTCTATTTCGTCCAAAATGATAACCGGATTAGAGGACTCGGCTTTTATCAAACTTTTGATGATACGGCCCGGCATGGCACCGATATAAGTTTTACGATGGCCACGGATCTCGGCTTCGTCATGCACACCACCCAATGACATACGTACATATTTACGTTTCAATGATGCCGCTATGGAACGCCCTAAAGAAGTTTACCGACTCCCGGAGGACCATAAAGGCAGATGATGGGTGATTTCATATCACCTTTTAGTTTCAGCACTGCTAAATGTTCAAGGATACGCTCCTTTACTTTCTCTAGTCCGTAGTGGTCTTTGTTCAATGTCTTTTCGGCATTACTTATATTCAGGTTGTCAGTGGTAAAGACATTCCAAGGTAATCCTAACAGGGTTTGCAAATAGGTAAGTTGTACATTGAAATCTGGTGATTGGGAATTTGTCCTTTCCAATTTGGAAACTTCTTTTTCAAAAGTTCTGCCATTTCCGAACTCCATTTTTTGGTTCTTCCTTTTTGGCGGAGTTCATCTATCTCATCTTCCTGTCCGGCACCCAGTTCATCCTGTATGTTTTAATTTGTTGCTGCAAGAAATATTCGCGTTGTTGACGGTCAATATCTTCGCGTGTACGCATTTGAATGCTTTGTTTGATATCAGCCAATTGTACTTCACGATTTAAGATCTTGACCAGCATATACAGCGGCTTTGCAAATCGCCAGCTTTTAGCAATTTTATCTTTTCTTCTACCGGAATAGGGAAGTTTGCACAAATAAAGTTTACCAAAATTTCCGGATTGTCCAAGTTCTTGATTGCAAAAACAGTATCCGGGCTCATCTTCTCGGAAGCCTCTATGAACTTGCTCGTCAAATCCTTGCAGGTGTCAATCAATGCTTTGAATTCGTCCGTTTCCAGTTGGTCATTTGCCTCTGGAATAGGAGTCACTATTCCTTTCAAATATGGAGATGTTTTTGTGATACTGTCCAAATGTACTTTGGGCCCGTTTGACTGCATAATTACTGTGGTATTTCCACCTGGCATTTCGAATACACGGAGAATCTTCCCAATAACTCCTACATGGTACACATCATTAAAACCAGGATCATCCATGTCTCCCTGTATCTGACAAACTACCGCTATGGGAAGTTTTTTCTTGTATGCAGCATTTACCAATTTCAATGTGCTGGGGCGTCCAATGGTTACAGGCATTACTACAGATGGAAACATTACCATGTTGCGTAAAGGCATAACAGGTATTTCTTTATTAAATTCCATAGCAGTTACTTCATCCGGATCCGTTTGGATTTCAGCTAACATAGAGATGTCATCGTTATCAGTATTCAACAAAATATCCTCTTTCTTATTCCTCTTCATAATTTATTCCTCTTGTGTTAAATTGAGCCAATGCCAAAACGGGGACAAAGTTAATCATTCCTTGTCGAATAAGGAAATTCATGGGAACTAATTGAGTTTTAAAAATCAAATATTTCCTAATAATTGGAGTAATTAAATGGATTTTTCTATTTTTGACAGCTAATTTAATAAATATAGTATGCCAAATCCTTATTTTTCTTTTAAGCAATTTACTGTTTATCATGATAGATGTGCCATGAAGGTTGGTACGGACGGAGTTTTATTGGGAGCTTGGGTTGATGTGGTTTCTGCCCGTAATATTTTAGATGTTGGTACTGGGACCGGATTAATTTCTTTGATGATGGCACAGCGGTGCAATGCCCAGATAAGAGCTGTTGATATAGATGCGGATGCTGTGGAACAAGCTCGTGGAAATGTGGCGGCATCTCCGTGGCAGGATAGGATAGAAGTGGAGTTGCAGGATATTTGCCATTTTACATCGGAAACACTCTTTGATGTTATTGTTTCCAATCCTCCTTATTTTACCGATTCATTGAAATGCCCTGAAAGGCAGCGTAATATCGCTCGGCATACAGATCTTCTTGATTTTGATAAATTAGCAGAATCTGCCGCTCGTTTGCTTCATTCCGAAGGTGTTTTTTCTGTGATTATTCCTGCTGATGGTAAAGAATCTTTTTTGATGGCTGCCACTCGTTACGGATTACATCTCTCACACCAGACTTTAATTCATACAAAACCTGGAACTGAACCCAGACGGGTATTGCTTGCTTTCAAATTCTCTGTGGATAAATGTGTTACAGACGATTTGACCATCGAATTATCACGTCATGTGTATAGTGAAGAATATATAGCCTTGACTAAAGAATTCTATCTGAACATGTAGAGAGCGGATTATTCTGAACATCATAAAGAAACTGTTTTTATTTGCAGAGTCTTTACTGATGTTCAGAAAAAAGATATTTTTTATTGTTTTTTGGATAGACGACGCAATAAACTTTTGTTAAGCTCAAATAAATGGCTGTGCCGGAAAGCAAAAGTTTCAGCTTTAGGCTTCATACCACTGAATATTTCGGATATTTGTTGTAAGAGACTAAAAGGTTCGTTCTCTTTTTTTTATCAGAAACAATGATGTTGAGTCCGTGTGGAATCAATTCTACCTCAATATCCTTTCCTCCCATGATCGGATCTCCGTCATAATGCATTACTCCGGGTTTTGAACGATGTATCTTAATCTTTTTAGTACGGAATGTCTTGATCCGGCTGTTTTGGTCTATGGTTTTGTTGAAAAGTTGAAAAGATAAAGAAGGAACATCCAACACTGTGAATGGCTCTAATATTGTGACATCCATCAAACCATCGGTTAACGAGGCTTGTGGAGCAATATATGCGTTATTCCCATATTGGGAGGCATTGCCGCAGGCTATCAGGAAAGCTTTGTATTTTACCGTTCCTTCTTCATTTTCTATTTCATAAGTTTCAGGTTTGTAACTCAGACTCTCATGCAAGGTATTTTCCAGATAGGTTAGTAGTCCGCGTTTGCCTGAATCAGCAAACTTTAAGCTGACAAATGCGTCAAAACCTACTCCGCATGTGCAGAAAAAAGGTATGTTGTTTATTTTTCCGTAATCAATACAGGCAACAGAACTTTCATTTATAATGTCAATAGCAGCCTTGGGCTCCAAAGGAATTTGTAAATGTCGCGCTAGTCCGTTTCCCGACCCGCAAGGTATAATACCTAATGCTGTATCCGTATGTATCAGTGCACGTCCTATTTCGTTTATAGTTCCATCTCCTCCAATAGCTACTACTATATCTACTTCTCTTTGGCAGCTGCAGCCGCAATTTTTTCAGCATGGCCGGCATATTGTGTTTTGACAATCGTATAATCATAAAGTGTACGGTTTATACGTTCGTCAATCCATTTTAATATGGCTCTTTTCCCCTGTGTCCCCGAGATAGGATTAACGACAAATACAATTTTCTTTTTTGTGGTCATACTTTTACTTTGGTAGTTTAGCTCTTTATTAAACGCAAAAGTAATACATTTTGTTTATAACTACCCTAAATCCTAAAAGTTTTGATGTCCCTAAATATTTTTTTGAAAAAAAGTACAATCGGTTGTAGAATTTACTATCTTTGCAGCCTGTTTTGACGGGAACACCTTGAAGACAGAATGTATTAGTGAGTTTATATACATTATTTTAAAGTAGGCCGACGAGGCTTACATATACAATAGGATATGGGATTATTACAAGACAAGTTAAGTAAATTCAGATTGCCTCAACTATACATGGAAAGAGGCGTTTACCCTTATTTTCGTGAGATAGACAGCCATCAGGATACAGAGGTTATCATGGATGGTAAAAAGGTGCTGATGTTTGGCTCCAACTCATATATGGGGTTAACCTACGATGAACGGATTATCGAAGCAGCTATTGCTGCAACCCGTAAATATGGTACAGGTTGTGCAGGTTCACGCTTCTTGAATGGTACGCTTGATCTGCACGTTCAGTTAGAAAAGGAATTGGCGGAATTCGTAGGGAAAGATGATGCATTGGTTTATTCTACCGGTTTTACTGTAAATGAGGGTGTGGTATCTTGCCTGACAGACCGCAATGACTACATTATCTGTGATGACCGTGACCATGCTTCCATCGTAGACGGACGTCGCCTTTCTTTCTCCACCCAGTTGAAATACAAGCACAATGATATGGAAGCCCTTGAGAAAGAACTTCAGAAGTGTAAACCGGAATCTGTGAAACTGATTGTGGTGGACGGGGTTTTCTCTATGGAAGGTGATTTGGCTAACTTGCCTGAGATTGTTCGTTTGAAAGACAAATACAATGCAAGTATCATGGTGGATGAAGCACATGGCTTGGGTGTGTTCGGTCGTGACGGGCGAGGAGTCTGCGATCACTTCGGACTGACAGATCAGGTAGATGTTATTATGGGTACATTCTCAAAGTCACTGGCTTCTATCGGTGGTTTTGTTGCTGCGGATAAAGATACAATCAACTGGTTGCGTCACAACTCACGCTCATATATATTCTCTGCAAGTAATACTCCTGCTGCAACAGCTGCTGCACGTGCTGCACTTCATATCCTCAAGAGTGAGCCCGAACGTCGTGAGAATTTGTGGAAGATTACAAATTATGCTTTGGATTGTTTCCGTCAGGCCGGTTTTGAAATCGGTGATACTGAAAGTCCGATCATTCCACTTTATGTTCGTGATACGGACAAGACATTCGAAGTGACTAAGCTGGCATTTGACGAGGGTATATTTATTAATCCTGTTATTCCACCAGCTTGTGCACCACAAGATACTTTGGTGCGTGTTGCTTTGATGGCTACTCATACAAAGGAACAAGTTGACTATGCTGTGGATAAACTGACCAAGTGCTTTAAGAAGTTGGAAATCATAAAATAAGATATCACAGGTTGCCTTTGTAAAGGCAACCTGTTTTTTATTATGTATTATTGTCTATCTTTGTATCCGTTTTACTTGAAAAGGACATGAATCGGATAAAAGGTATTCTATATGCAGCAGTGTCTTCTGCGACTTTCGGATTGGCACCGTTTTTTCCATAGCTTGTTGGCTATTGGATATTCTTCTTTTGAAGTGCTGACTTATCGTTGGGGAGTTGCTACAGTTGTCTTGCTTGTTTTTGCTTTTCTTACCAAATGTGATTTTCATATAGGGTATAAAAATTTTAAAACAATTTTCGGACTGAGCTTGCTGCGTGCGCTTACTTCGTTCAGTCTTGTCATAGCTTATCAGAATATTGCAAGTGGTGTTGCTTCTATCATCCATTTTATGTATCCGCTGGCTGTTGCAGTAACAATGGCCGTTTTCTTTAGAGAAAAGAAGTCTATTGTGACTTTCGCTGCTATCGTTTTATCATTAGTAGGAGCATCTTTCTTATCTTCCGGAAATATAGAATATAATGGTGGAAATAGAATGGTGGGATTGATAGCGGCCTGCATATCGGTTTTCTCTTATGCCGGTTATATAATAGGTATAAGAAAAACTAGAGCAGTGGAAGTTAATTCTACGGTATTAACTTGTTATGTGATGGGGTTGGGAGCCTTGCTCTTTTTGCTGGGAGGACTTTTCTATGATAAGGGGGTCCGTTGGGAAACCAATGTAATCACTTGGCTCTATATTGGGGGACTGGCACTTCCTGCAACTGCGATCTCTAATATCACGTTGGTGAAGGCTGTAAAATTGGCAGGACCGACGTTGACTTCTTTATTGGGTGCATTGGAACCTCTTACGGCAGTCCTGGTAGGGGTATTTGTATTCAATGAACTCTTTACTACATACAGTGCTTTGGGCATAATCCTTGTTGTGATTTCTGTAAGTTTGGTGCTTTTTCAGCAAAAAAGAACATATACATAGACGTTTGCTATTCAGTTTTCAGGCTGTTTACCGGATTAGTGCGTGCACTAAGATAACTATGTATTGTTATCGTAATGGTTGTAATTACCAATACAATAAGAATAGGAGTCAGGAAATTCCATTGTGTGGCTGAAATTCGATAAGCAAATTGCTCCAGCCAATGTTGCATTAATAACCACGTTATCGGAATAGCGATGATGTATGCTACTAGTATTTGCCATAGAAAAGAACGGTTTAGTAACCATACTATTTCCCAATTGGAAGCACCGTGCACTTTACGGATTGCAATTTCACGGGTACGATGACGTACAGCGTACCATGAAATACCGAACAGGCCAAAACAGGTCAGGGCCAATGCAATAAATGAGTAACTGATAAGGATTCGGGAGAGTATAATTACTTTGTTATTACGCAACATAAATTCTTTATGCATATCTACATATTTGAAACCTCTGTCACCATTCATTTCCTTCCATAATTTTTCAATAGATACCAATGTTTCTTTATAATATTCAGGAATGAGTTTCATTTGTATGAATGTTCCTTTCTGAATTAAATCCTGTTCTGTTCCAATAGATATTTGTTGACCACCGATTTCTTCTTCCAGGGAGTTAAATGGGAAATTCTTGAAAATACCTGCAATAATACTTAATGAATCCGAGAATCCATCAAATTCATTTAGTTTATGGCCTATGTGGGAAACATCTATGTTCAGCAGACGCGCAAGGTTTTCATTGATAAAAGCCGGATGAGTATATTCCCGACAGGCTTGGGAGGGAGATACTCCGGCAATTTGTCGGATATGCATGGTTTGGAAGAAAGCTGTGTCAGTAGGGATGTGTGCTATAAAATTATGTTGGATACTACCGTCTGTTTGTCGGATAGGAAGCTCACGAAGCCAACAGTAAAGTACAGAACTCATGGAAAGACTTATAGACTCTATCCCATCCATTTGTTTCAGTTCCTGATAGAGCGGAAACAGAGGAAGGGTGCCATTTCCTATTTCTATTGTATTTTCGTAATGGTATGCACGGGATTTGATTAGATTCATTTGTTTTTGTGTAAGAGTGGTTGCATACACTAACCCGATTGAAAATATAACTGGATGGTAACAAGCAACCATATAAATTGTTGCTTTTTCCTTCCTGTATAAGTTTGCCGATACTTGCTCAAAGTCTGTTGAGAGAGTTTATGGCTGATATACAGACCGGGAATGACAGCCATGAAGAAAATGAAGGATAAAAGTAAAGGTAGAACTTGCCAGCTGAAAAAGAAAGAGAAGAAGAGGTGGGTAGACAACAGATCATTAAACCACGGCAGCATGTCATTAATAAGCAATAATGATAACAGGAATGCAAATAAAACGGTAAGTGCTGCATCAAGAAATAACTGACTGCGGATTTCTTTTGATTTTGCTCCCATCAATTTCTCTATATGTATCATTTTAAGTTGCTGCATGATACGTGAGAGAGTCAGATTTGTATAGTTGAAACAAGCGATGATAAGTACAAGCAGGGCTGAAATCAGACTGATATATAGTAATAATACGTCACAGTGTTGGAAGAAAGCCAACTGTTGCTGCTTACTGTCTTTTCCAGTATTAAAGTATAGTTCTTTTATCGGATCAATATAATATTGTGAATCCGGTACTAAAGTTGGAATCTTGTCTTTTTTAATTTTTTCCTGTAAAGCTAAGGGAGATGCACCTGGTTGTAGTTTTAATAATACGGGACCTCCCCATGATTTGTCGGATAGTCCTGTCAGCAAATCAAAATGCAGAAAAGATTGTGGACGATCTTCTAATATAGCTGCTACTTTATAACTTTTACTTTGTCCTTCTTCGTTGATTATTTCCAGGATTTCTCCAATTCCGGAATGATTTCCGAAAAGTCGGTGAGCAAATCTTTTGTTTACAGCAACTTTGTCCGGGGTCGTGAGGACTTCTTCCAGGCTGCCTTCTAAAGTTGTATAAGGGAAAAATTGATTTAAAGTAGAGTCGGCACTGATAAAAAGAAACTGTTTGATATCTGTTCCATTATATTTGCAAAGATTACCAGACATTCCGTTCACATGCAGAATATCTGTAATTTCAGCATATTTTTCTTTTATCTGTGTGGCTGCGTCTGAGGTAGAGTAGGCTACTTTAATACCTTCTTCCATTGGAGAGTCTTGACGTAATAGATAAATGAGGTTACGGTCGGTATTATATTTTTCCACATTATATTCATGGATAAAAAAGTCATAAGCAGATTGGTGCATCCTAATCCAGCTGTAAGACTGAATAGTGAAATCAGAAAAAAAGTTTGTTCCGCCACCAGTTGCGGACAATAAGTTTGATGTTTAAGAAGATGTTCATTGTTATAATATCCTTTTGTTATCATTGAGGTGGTTAAACCACCTCAATGATAAATTAATTTATATTTTTATTTCATTCACCACCTGTCCGTCAAACAAATTAATGGTTCTTCCTGCATAGCCGGAATCGTGTTGGGAGTGGGTAACCATAACAATTGTTGTTCCTTCTTTATTCAGCTCGGTCAAAAGTTCCATTACTTCCTTGCCGTTCTTGGAATCCAGATTACCGGTAGGCTCATCTGCTAGAATCAGTTTCGGATTTGCTACTACAGCACGGGCTATTGCAACACGTTGTTGCTGTCCGCCAGATAGTTGTTGTGGGAAATGTTTTACTCGATGAGCAATAGCCATACGGTTCATGGCATCTTCTACCCGACGTTTGCGTTCTGTCGCCGGAATTCCCATATACAATAAGGGTAATTCGATATTTTCGAATACATTTAATTCATCAATCAGGTTAAAGCTCTGGAACACGAATCCGATGACTCCTTTACGTAAATTGGTGCGTTGTGCTTCGGTAAATTTGGAAACGTCTGTTCCGTTCAGTTCGTAAGTGCCTCCCGTAGGATTGTCCAAAAGGCCGAGGATATTCAGCAGGGTGGACTTTCCACAACCGGATGGTCCCATGATGGCTACAAATTCGCCTGCTTTAATTTCTAGATTGACATTGTTCAATGCCCATGTTTCGACTTCTTCTGTTTTGAAGATTTTCTGCAAGTTTACTGTTTTGATCATAATCTTATATTTTAAAAGTTATTCGTTTTTGATTACTTCTGCAGGATTCTCGTTGGCTGCTTTCCATACCCGCCAACTGATTCCTGCTATGACTGTCAGAGCCAGCCCTATAAGAATAAGGATGAATGGTAATGGACTGATACTGACCTGCCGGACATAGTTTAATATCCATTGCTTGATAATGACGTATGTGATTGGAAAAGCGAACAGTGCAGCAATACAAAGCATGATTAGATATTCCCGGAAAAACAGGAATAGAATGCTCCATACTGTGGCTCCATTTACTTTACGTATTGCAATTTCTTTACGACGTTGTTCGCAAGTAAGTGTTACTAAAGAATAAATGCCGAACATGGCGGTAAGAATACATACTAAAGACGCGAAACTAAGCAGCCGGGTCAGCATTTCTTCGGAACGCAGGTAATTATTATATACTTCTTCTTCACTGTTCAGACGCAAGATATTCTCAGGAGAACATTCGGTCTGGTAAAGGTGTTCAAGGGCTTTACGACATTCATTCCACGTTCCTTCTTTATATTTGAATAAGATACCGGCAGAACGCTGCATTAATCCCATTTGTTCTCCAACCAGAAAGCCTGTATGGGGAATGGGTAAAGTCGGTGCTCCATAATGGCAATCCTTCACTACGCCGACAATTGTATAGGTAATGTATGATTGTATAATATGTTTGCCGATGGCTTCTTGTGGCTCCATCCCATTCGGCGCGCCAGTGATTCATTGATAATGATGTCTTCATAAGTAGATAGGTCATCAAGCCATTCACCGGCTAATAAGGTGATATCGTAAAAACGGAAAAAATCTTCTTTCCCTAAAAATAACTTAACCGGAACTGGCGTATCAATAGGAATATCCAGTCCCTCCCAATTGTCAAATTGTCCGATAGCTGTCAGTTGTGATACTATGGGGTAATAGTCAGGTTGCATAACTTCGGTTATCATGGGAAGTTCTTTTATTTTTCTTATTAAAGGAGTATAATCCATGTCTCCCATAACAGAGAAGCTGCCCCGATTCTTAATTTTCAATCCTAAATCGCGGTGACGCAGGTAATCAATTGTTGTTTATCAACACGGTACATCCTATAAAAGACAAACAGACAAACAATTGAAGAACTATACTTCCTCTACGTAACTGTGTACCGGTACTCCTTCCGGTATTGTAACGCAAAGAGAGGTGTAGGGAACGATGATATAGTATATATAAAAGTCCGATAATGGCAGTCAATATAATTAGGGAGATCAAACCGATGAAAAGAAAGGCTTCTCCGTATAAAGAGGATTTTGCTGTATCAATTCCTGTAAGTTCTATGAAAGATGGAAAGCATATTTCTATCAGCAGAAATCCGGTAGTAACTGCACACGCCAACAGAAGCAAAAATTCCACAGTTAAGAGAGAAACAAGCGAGCGGATGTTGGCACCGTGTATCATTCGCAGTGTCATTTCCCGTTGACGGACTCTCATGCGGTTAATAAATAAGGTGAGATAATTGATTAACGCACACGTTATGATTAATATACCGGCTATTGAAAAATAGATGATATACTGAAAAGTTATTCCAGCTTCTTTATCATCTCGGAAATCTTTTGCATAATGTAGTTTGGAAAGCGGAGTAAGTATAATCCGTTCAATGCCGGTTTTTCTGGTCAATGTCACTTGTTTCAGTTCGGCAGGCAGGTTGGCATTGATTTTTGATTCTAATTCTTCAATGTCTGTATCCGGCTTTACCTTAATCAGTATGCTCCAAGTGATATACCACCAGGTTTTTCCCAATTCTGGGTTGCCTATAAAGTCAAAAGGAAAATTGGTATGTCTGTTTTCAGCTTGGACAATGGCACAAATTTTTTTGGTACGTCTGAGCATTTTCACCTCTTTTCCTATCGGGTCTTCCGTTCTTAACCATTTTTTTGCAGCTTCTTCAGTGATTGCTATTTCGGCATTATCTTTGGGGAGCATAAAGTTACGGTTTCCCTTAATAATCCGGATATCCATCAGATTCATCCATGCACTGTCTGCTGATGAAAAAACGGCATCCTGATATTTGTCATTCACGCTGATTCGTTCAGAAATGAGATGAAAGGGGGCGGCAACTGCTATATCCGGAAAGTGCTGGGCCAAATAAGCGGCTAAAGAATAGGGAACTCGTGTTGAAATTTTCCCTTCCGTATATTCGTCATTAGTGCGTACCATATAGATACGGTCGGCATCCTGGCGGAAATGGTCGTATGTCATTTCATAATGTATCCAGTAAAGGGATAATGAAAAACAGACAAATCCTACAGCCAGTCCTAGAATACTGACTGCCGATTGGACTTTGTACTTTACTAAGTTCCTGATTGCTATTTTCAGACAATGTTTTATCATAGTTGAATCTATTTCTTATCATTCGTTCTTGATTACTTCTGCCGGATTAATTCGTGCTATTCTCAGAATACGGAATAATACCGTGAGGGCCGTAATAAATGTTATTCCGATGAAAATTCCTGCCCAATATATGATACCGTCATTAAAGAATACAATATATGCTTTTTTCCACATTTGTATGACTATATAAATTAATGGAAATGCAATAACTGCGGAAACAGTCAGCAGTCTTATATAAAGGCGGGCAAACAATAAAATAATCTGTTTCAATCCTGCTCCATTTACCTTCCGGATAGCTACTTCCTTTTGTCTGCGTTCCGTATCCAATGTGATGGTCGAATAAACTCCCAACAAGGTAATGAGCAGGCTGACGATAGAAAAGAACAGGATAATCCCTTTCAATTTATTTTCTGTTGCTTGTGCTTCATATATATCCTCCTGCAATGTAGTGACTTGAGGGTGAATACTTTCCGGAAGTGTTTCTTGCAATGTTTTTTCTATCATTTTTTTTATTTCAGCCGTTTTCCCCGGCTCGCATTTCAGATAGCAATGACCTACATAATAATTGAAGTCGCTGGGTAAGAATACAAATCCAGGACTTTGATTATATACATTGGCGATAAAATCGCCACATATACCGCAAATGGTATAGCTTTCCGAGTAATTGTATAAAATAGTTCCTAACGGATCTTTTTTCTGGCGTTCCGCCCATGTTTTGTCTACTACCAAATCCTCTTTGGCTTTTAATGTGTGTCCCGATAGTAAAGGTATGTTCATGAATTGGAAGAAGTTAGTGGAAACATTCATGACATTTACTTCAAAACTGCTTTCCGGGTTACCTTTTTCCATTTGCATCCCAGTACCTGATATACCTTTCAGATAACTGATGTCTGCCAATAATTTGTCTTGTACACCGGAAAATTTGGATATACGTTCTATTAAAGCCAGTTTCTCTTCATTCTTCATAAACATATAATCTATGGAGAAACTTAGTATATTGGCTTTTTCTTTTTCAGTCAATGTGTTGAATAGGGTAGATTCCGTTTTTTCCGCTTGCATATAAAGAGCTACGGTAAATGCGACGAAAATCCAGCATATAAAAAATTGGATACCTAACAGTATATTTCGCATTCCATGTTTATGACGTTTTATCTCACTGCCATGAATCTCTGTCTGGATAGATGTGTAATGTATGCGCAATACAGTTATAAAGCATAATATCATACATAAAAATAAGATGAATATCATATACTCTGTGGTCTGTATAAACAAGAGGTTCTTTTCAATGATAAGAACATAATTAAATAAATTGAAATTCAAATAGGGGCTGATTATTTCAATCAAGCAGAACGTAAACAAGAAAGCGATGAATGCAATGATGACAGACTGGACAAAGAGTTGGTAAAAAAGTCGCTGGTTTCCACTGCCCATAACTTGCGTATCCCGTATTCACGGTTACGATTCAAGAAAGTTCCCATAAGAAAATGGAAGAAATTAAGAAGTCCGGTCAGTAAGATCAGCAGGCCTACTATCATGGTTATTCCTGCAAAATAAGGAGCGATGGACTTATCCCAAAATTTCTCTCCAAAGGGTGAGGCGGTTATAGCTGTTTCTTCGTCATACATGTAGTGCTTCATATTTATGGAGCGAAAACGGGCTTCTAATTTTCGGGCTGTTTTACCTGGACGTAGCAGAGCAAAACCAAAACCTCCGGTCATATTATCACGACCGTTGAATTGCAATGTTCCTTCACTGTCATTCAAAGTTAGCATATCCAGTTTCTCAAGAAAACTCAGGCTGGTATTCAGGGGAATATCTTCTATCACGGCCTGAATGGTATAGGTTATGCCTCCAGTACGAGGAGTGGTATCCGGTGCTGTAAAAAGACGTTGTGTCAATATCATACGTTTGCCTATGGGATTTTCTGACTCACCGAAAATCTTTTTTGCTAAAGAGCGGGTCAGTATAATGGCATTGGGGGTGTTGGAGGCTACTTCCCATGATCCCTGTAGTATTTGGGGAGTGAATACTTTCCTAAAAAGAGAGTCTACTTCCATTGTCATCAATGATCGTATGGTAATTCTTTCCCTTCTTTTATCTCTACGTTGTAACTCCGCTCTCGGGGATAAACGGTAAAGGTAAATCTTGAACCTCATCGAATCTAAGTTTACGCAATTCTTCAATCGTTGTTGCCGGAATACCAGAATACAAATCTCCCCGTGTTGTACATAAATTTATGTCTGCTATGCGTTCCTTATTGGAAAAGCAAGAATCTACTTCGCTGATGAACCGGCTACAATAAAGACAGATACTAAAACATAATATCCCGACAGATAGCCCTACGATAGATATCAGATTTTGTATCTTATATTTTAATAAGTGGCGCATTGCCATTTTTATATAATGCCTTAACATATTTCCGTTGTTTTATAAAATTATTCTGTTTTCATGATTTGCGTCGGATTAATATGTGCCGCCTTTTGTATTTGGTATGCTAAGGTGCCCAGTGATATGATTATTACCAACAGCAATGATATGATAAAAATGTCTATACTGACAGGTGTCCTTACTGCAAAATCCTGAGTATAGGTATTTATCAGATAACAAGCCAAAGGAATAGCTATGACAAATGCTATAATTAAAACGGTTATATATTTGCGGAATAACAGTCGGTAAAGGTCTTTGGCACTTGCACCGTTCACTTTACGAATCGCTATTTCCCGATATCGTTGGCGAATGTCAAAAAGAGAAATCCCTAACAAACCAAGACTGGAAATAATAATAGCTATACTTGCAAAAATAGAATAAATAGTGGCTGTTTGGCGGTCTTGTGTATACATTGCTTTGATATCATCTTCCAGAAAAGTATATTCAAAGTCTTCACTTCCATAGAGTTTATATTCCAAATTACGTAAGAAATCAATCACTTCTTTCTTTTTGCCGGGTGTATAAGCTATCTGATAGAGATCACCACTGAACCGTGCTCCGACAGATAGATAGTAGGCTTGATTCCAGATGTCAAATGTCCTTCAAAATAATCCTCTACTACTGCAACAATAGGTTGAAGAGAAGCGTTAGCATTAGCCTTTTTTTGATTTTCTTCAATCACTCCAACGCCATTGATTGAAGTATAGCCTAATGCTTTCAGTGCGGCTTTGTTTACAACAAAAACAGTGCGCCGGTCTTCTTTATTTATATCGGGTATCTCACCTTCAATTACTTTTATATCATATAATTTGAAAAATGCAGGAGTGGCGTAATGAATATTTAGAAACACCTTTTCTCCTTTATTGTTCAGATAATTTGTACCAAAGGTAGGAGTAAGGATATTCTCATAGCTAGGTTCGTACAATTCAATAAAGGGGCATGCATTAAGTTCATTATCCAATTGCATGACACGTTGGCGGCGTTGTTGCATACTTTCATAAGTATAGCTGCTAAAATCTTTCGATTCATATACTAAATTTACATTCATTATGTTTTTAGTACGAAGCCCGGCTCGGTATTTAATAACATTCCAAGTTGTCGATTAAAATAAAGTGAAAGTACCACTAACAAAAAAGTTATAATATACTGTGCCCCTAGAAAGAACATACGAAAATGTTTGGAATGACTTTGGGCACCGATAGAGCGAATGGAAAGAATGGGGAGGTGTAATTGTATTTAATGTATGGATAAATAGAAGTTATTACTGGTAACAATAATAAAATACTTGCCGAAAGCCATCCGTCGAAAGCCGTATAAGAAAAGTGAGTGTCGAACAAATATTCAGTAGGGGCAGACATTATTTCAATAATAAGCCAAGATACTAATAAGGCGCTCAGAACTAGTAATGTATTTTCAATCCATATATTGCAAACAATGTTCTGCCGCATACGCCAAATACTTCTTCAATCCATATTCTTTTCCGCGACGTAATAATGCCACCAGATAAAGATTAATAAAATTCAAGATGCCGGTGAGGAGCAATAACAGCATACGCCCGACAAAATGATTAAGTGAGAACGGTTTCCCGAAAGAAACATAGCAGGTTCACGGTCAGTTAAAGAACCGTCCCAGTAAATATCCTTCACAGAAATTAAAGAAAAAGTATGTGTGCGAGTGTCATATTCAGGATCATTTATATACCGTGGAACACTACCTGTCTTATTTATGGCATTTATATCTGTACCGGGTAGGAAACGATAGAGCTCCGTATTCATCCTTTCCCAATGTTGGATAATTTAGAAGAGAGGATGATATCAAAGTTAATTGTAGTTTTACACTCAGGTTCTCCTACAATGCCTTCTATGGTAATGTCTTTGCCATTACTATAACGTAGTATTTTACCTATAGGATTTTCATTACCGAAAAATCTTGCGGGCGTATTTTTCCGTTAATAATGCCGACTGAGGTGTTGTGAAAGATAGCTTTCCTTGCACTATAGGATAATGAAATAACTGAAAAAAGACACTGTCGGTAACGAGGCAACGTGCCGGAATACGGTTGGTACCGGAAATGACATAGTCCTTTTCCAATGGAATATAGGTGGTCATAGCTTCTACGAAACGATTGTCAATAGAAATGGTATCATAGTTATATTGTTTCAGTCCACTTAGTCCCCGGTTGCCTTCTGTATTGGTACAGATGGCATACACATGCTCCCTGTCGATGCAATGTGTGTCCACTGTCAGTTCTCTATGGATATATCGCATCAAGATGATGCTGCATGCCAGACTGCATGCCAGTCCCAGCAAATTAATGATAGTATACGATTTAGAACGCATTAAAAAGCGCCAGGAATATTTCAGTGTTTTCATATTTTATGTGTGTTTATTCTGATCTTATAATTTTTGCGGATCAATTTGAGCAGCTTTGTGTATTTGCCAAATTACTGTGCTTGATGAAATAAAGGAAATGATAGCTAGAACTGCTAAATAAATTCCTATATCTACAGGTATTTTTAGTACAAAATCCCGTGTATACATATATATGAGGTAATAGCAAGTGGAATAGCCAATACAAATGCACAACCTATTACTTTGATATATTTGCGGAATAATAGCAGGTAAAGGTCTTTCATCCTGCACCATTTACTTTGCGGATGGCAATTTCACGATAACGTTGTCGGATATCAAATAAGGATAATCCAAATAGTCCCAAACAGGAGATGATGATGCTATCAAGGCAAAGACAAAGTAAATGTTTGCTGTTTGACGGTCCTGAGCATAAAGTTTGTGGACTTCATCTGTCAACCAAGTATAGGTGAAGTCTTCGGTATTATATATTTCTTTCTCTGTTTTCTTCAGATATTCTATGACTTCTTTTTCTTTATCGGGGTTGACGGCAATCAAAAAATCGCTGTTGCCACTGCTGGGCCCCACGACAAATGCCATCGGTTTTATTCCTTCAGTGAGATGGCTTGGGTAATAATCGTCTATTACAGCCACTACAGGCATAAGTTTGGTTCCACCTTCTTCCATTTCTCCTTTTTCGCTGACACTAATCCAAAGTGGAGATTCGCTGCGTACAAAAGCATCTTCTAGTTGCGCATAGCCCATGGCTTTCATTGCTGCTTTGTTTAGTACCATTTTATAGTCACTCCAACCTTCAAATTTTTGGGGGATTTCTCCTTCCAGTACTTTCAAATCATACAGTTGGAAGAATTGTGGGGAAGGAAATAGGGTGAGCATGGGTTGACGGGTATCTTGGTCATTTAACAACATGCAGATAGAGCTTCCCCTTAATATAGAATAATGGGAACTCATCCACATTTCAATGTGAGGACACTCGTTTAATAGTTGCTTGATACGGTCTTGGCGGGCAAAGCGCTCATTGCGCTTTTCTTCTGTTTCAGAGCGCAGATAATTTTTGTTCTCGTGTAACAACTCAGCTCTAAGAATTCTTTCTGTCCGATATCCGGGAGAGGTATTCAGCAGGAAATGCAGTTGCTTGCCAAAGTAAAATGACAAGATAAGGAGTAATATGGTTATAACGTATTGGAAAAAAAGGAATGTCATACGTACAGTGATAGCATGACGGTTTGATGTTATTGAACGAATAGATACAATAGGAGGGAGATAATTGTATCTGATGTATGGATAAATAGAAGTGACTAAAGGTAATAATATGATGAATCCCAAAGACAATTTCCAGTCGAATGCCGAATTGCTAATTTGTTCATTCATCAACCGGCTGACTGGTACTTGGGTTGCTTCTATCAACAGCCAGGCGGTTAGCAGTGCGGCAAAGGCTAATAACTGATTTTCCATCCATATTTGTAAAAACAAAGGCAGACGCTGCAAGCCGAATACTTTTTTTACTCCATATTCTTTAGAACGTTTCATCATAAATACCATATAAATATTGATGAAATTCAATATACCCACCAATAATAGCAATATGGTTACTCCTGAAAGAATATACAGGTGCGTACGGTTCCCGAATTGCATAATGGAATCGTAATCGTCATCGTGACCGATGGAATTTTCCCAGTATAAATCTTTCCAAGCAATAAACTTCCAACGTATTCTGTTTCCTCTTTATCTTTCTGTACACATTGCTGATTTTGTTTATTTTGTCTAGATTTACTCCGGGGAGTATACGCATCAGTGATATATCCATACGTTGCCAGCGTTCTATCAATCTGTATGATACTAGTATATCGAACTGAAGTAATGATTTGCAGTCCAATTCTCCGATCACCCCCTTGATAGTGATATTTTTACCATAATATTCCAATACTTTACCTATCGGATTTTCTTTGCCAAATATATTACGAGCATAGTGTTGGGTGATAATGGCGTCATTGGGAGCTTCTAAACTAGCTTCGCCAGCCACAATCGGATAGTGGAAAAAGTGAAAAAAAGTGGAATCTACAGCTGCTATATTCATTGCATAGTTGCTGTTCTCGTATACCACATTGTCTCGTTGCTGTAGCATGAGACGGCATTGCTCCACTATTTGATGGTCAAGGATATAAACAGAATCCGCTTCCGTCCAATCTTGTTGCAAACTTCCCGGATGAATGTTTCCTTCCATATCCCGTAACGGAATGATGATATGTTCCGGATCTACGCTATGTGCATCCACCGTCAGTTCCCTATGGATATACCGTATTAGGATGATGCTGCATGCCAGACTGAATGCTAGTCCCAGCAAATTAATGATAGTATATGATTTAGAACGCATTAAGAAGCGCCAGGCATATTTTAAAGTTCTCATTTTGCATGTTTTATTTTAATATTAATTCTTCCGCGTCACCAAAGGTATCATATCCTGTGATAACTACAAATTCTCCAGGCTGTAAACCTTCTGTGATTTCATATTGAAGCGGGTTTTGGCGTCCTATGTTCAATGGAACTTTTACAGCTTTTGTTTTTGATGAGTTTATTTTGTAAATCCATTGTCCTCCAGTAGACTGGTAGAAGTTTCCACGTGGGATAACTATAGCTTGTTCGGGTTGGCCCAATTCTATTTGTACTCGGAAGCTCTTTCCTACACGGACATTCTCGGGCATTTCTCCGGTAAATACCAAGTCCACATCAAACATGCGGTCTTTTACCTCAGGAACTACTTTAGTAATTTTCAGCGGGTAGCGTTTTCCTTGATAGTTTACGGTAGCCGGAAGACCTGTTGTGATGCGGTCAATATAATATTCACTTAAAGAAGTATGAATTTTATATTGATCCAGCACTTTTATTTCAGCTATACTTTCTCCCGAAGCAACCTGTTGACCGGGAGTAACTTTCACAAAACTTAGTTGGCCGCCAATCGGAGCTTTTACTATCAAGTCTTCCAACCGTTCTTCCGCACGTTTCAGTTTTTTGCTTTCACGTTCCAGATCATTTCTCAATAGTTCTTTGCGGATAAGAGTTACGGATGAATCATGTTTCAGACTTTCCATTTGTAATGCCGTATTTTTCAGTTTATACTTATATTCATCTTCAGATACTTGAAGCTCAGCCTTGCTCTTAATTCCCATTTTGAATTCCTCTTTGTCCAATCCGAAGCTTTTGCGCAGTCGTTCCATTTCATATTGTGCCTGTAATGTTTGTTGCTTCAGTGTCAGACTCTTTTGTTCCATTTCTATCTCTTTCTCTTTATAAGTGATTCGTTGTTTTTCCCACTCGTCACGTTGGTCTTCAATGGAACGAATCAGATCCGGATTAGTCAATATCAACAAGGTGTCACCTTGTTTCATCATATTCCCTTCTTCTCCAACAATGCGGTCTACACTGCCGCCCTCACGAGTATTTACTTTGATGGTAAGAATGGGTTGCACCAGTCCTTCCACATCTACATACTCCATAAATTTGTCGTCTTTTACTTCGGCTATCTGAATGTTGTCTGTTTCGATACGCAGTTTGCGAGGACTAATGAAAGGCTTATCACATAGATAAGGAAGATAATAAAGGCAGTGCAGCTATCATATAGTAGCGATAGCGGATGTACCACGGTTTCTTTTCAATTTTTATATCCATTTAGTTTTATGTTTTTTGATATAATTTTTTATTTCTTTTTTAATGCATGGCGATAATACAAAGGTCATTTATACCTGTCGTGTAGTTAAGGTTTAGGTATAGTACATGAAATCTCTGCTTTTCTGAGGAAATCATATCCCGTCATACTTCTAAGACCATAATACAGACTCCAATAAGTTTTCAAAGCTGTTATATAATTTCTCCGTGCGGTATCTTTTTCTGTAATGGCGGCATTGAGGTCCAGGATTGTCGATTTTCCCAAGATATAAAGCCGACGTGCTACATCATGGCGTCGGTCGGCCGTCTTGTCCGTCTTGGCGGCTACTGCTACACGGTATGCTTGAAGATTGAACTGACGGACCATTTTACATACATTCAATTCAAAATCTTTCATTCCCTGTTCAGCTTGTGTATCTACTAAGTCTACATTGGAACGAGCTACACGGACGCGTCCTTTTCCACGACCCCAATCTAGGATAGGTAAAGAAATACCAATACTGGCATATTGTTGATTCATGGGGTTTCGGTAAGAATCTGCAAATTTATTTCCGGTTTGAGAAAGCCCGAATTGTACATACAGGTCAGCTTTCAAACCCGCATTGGCTTTTGCAGAAGCTAATGCGCTGCGGCTTTCCAATTGTTTGCGTTTATAAGTGTCAGGGTCGGGACTGTTTTTGAATGCCAGTTGTAATGCTTTTTGTAAAGAGATTTCAAATTGAGGAATACTGTCTTCCGGAACAACTCGTAAATTTATTTCCCGATTAATGCCAAGAAAGGAACGGAGTGTTTGCATTTGGTCCTCTACTTCGATACGGGCATTCATCATATTGGTTTCTTCTGTCAGTTTGTTTATTTCCAGCTGTAGCATTTCGTTTTCAGTTATTGTTCCTATATTATATCTTCCTTCGGCATATCTGTATAAAGTATCAGCAGAAGCATAGTTGTAGGTAGCTATGTCAAGATTGGTTTGTGCAGTAGCCAAGTTGAAGAAAAGAGTGCTGGTTTCTGAGGCTACAAGTTCCAATGCTTCTGCATATGCTTTACGGGCTTCCCGGTAGCGAAGGGGTTCGATACGACGATCCCATTTTAAAGAGTTATATCCAAAAAGTTGCTGTTCGTAACCTATTACTACGGGTTGGGTGTTATACGCTGTATGATTATCTTCAAATTCATCAATGCGTTGGGTGGTACTTTTTACAAACAAGCTGCCACCGGTGAACCATATATTTTGATTTATTTTAAGGCTGAGGTCTGTGCTTAACTGGTCTTGCTGGATAAATTGGTTTGTTCCATCCGGTTGGGTAATTTTGTTTATCTCCCGATTCAGGGTAGGAGATGAAGTTAATGTGACGGAGGGAAGATAATTCGCCCGGAAAAAACGGTAGTTCCAATAAGCTGCCCGATAGGTATGACGGGCAGCTTGTGCTTCCGGTGAGTTTTCTTGTGCTATTTCAATAGCTTGTTGCAAACTCAGTGTCATTAATTCTTCTTGTTGTGCTGCGGCTGTTTCCGGGCGAAGCAGAAGGGAAAGTGCTATAATACAATATAGTTTCATGTTCGTTTTTTTATGTCTTTATACCTATTAGTATTTTTGTCTTATAGTTAGGGAAACAGGAACGAGTCTTCAGTGTCTTTTTCGGATAAGTCGCTTTTTATTTTGGTTAATGCTTCCTTTGCTTTTTCATGACCGTTGTCTATAGCTTTTTGGAACCAGAACCGGGCTTGTTGTAAGTCTTTCTCTACGCCTTTACCCCACTGATACATGCGACCCAGGTTATATTGTGCAGGAGCATTCCCCTGTAAAGCAGCTTTAGTCAGCCACTTGGCTCCTTTAGCAAAATCTTTTTCCATTCCCTCGCCATAACAATACATATTTCCTATATTATATTGAGCTATCGGATTATTCTTATCTGCTGCTTTTTTAAACCAAAAATAAGCTTCTTCAAAGTCTTTGGGAACCCCAAGTCCGTTTTTATATAAATAACCGATATTGTTCATGGCGTCCGTATTACCATGAGCCACAGAACGTAGGTACCAAGTCATAGCAATGTAACAATCTTTACGTACTCCCCAACCATTTTTATAAAGGCTCCCCATACCAATTTGAGCTTCTGGATTTCCTTGAGTGGCAGCTTTGTTCAACCATTTGAATGCTTGGCTGTAATCCTTAGTGACTCCCAAACCATATGTGTACATAAAACCTATATTGTTTTCAGCATAAGTGTTTCCGCCCGCTGCCGATTGATGAAAAAGTTTCAAAGCTTTATCATAATCAATTTCACCTCCTAAGCCTTTTAAATACATGTCGCCTGTCAGATATTGGGCATGATGGGCCGTATCAATGCGAGCTATCTTTTCTAATAACTCGCGTGCTTTTTCATATTGTCGATTGACATAGTGGGTTTGTGCTTCTTCCCACAATTGACGGCAGTCACCTATATAAAGCATATAGATCTTATTGCTGGATAGAATTACTATGCTTGCTACAAGGCATAAACTGATAACTATTATTGATTTTTTTTTCATAACTTAATATATTAGTATTATAGACTAATCAAATAGTGTGCCATTATCTTATCTCTTTGTTTACCAGAATTTTGTGGGCTAAAAAATAAAAACGTCTCTGTGCGAATACGCACAAAAATAGTGCGTATTCGCACAGACAACACACTAAAAAAAACAATATCTTTGCAAAATAGCGGATAGAAAATCTTTTATTCGTATAATAATGTATATGAGGATAAAATAATGAATACAAAAGGAAAAATATTGATTATAGATGATAATGAGGACGTGCTTTTTGCACTAAACCTTTATTGGAACCTACGTAGAAAAAATAAAAGTTACTACTCAACCGACTCGTATTGAGCATTTTATGACTACTTTTCAACCTGATGTTATTCTGCTTGATATGAATTTCCGCCGGGATGCTATCAGCGGGCAGGAAGGGTTCAATTGTCTAGAACAGATATTAAAATTAGACCCGCAGGCTATTGTCTTGTTTATGACTGCTTATGCAGATACAGATAAAGCTGTACGGGCTATTAAGGCTGGAGCTATTGACTTATTCCCAAACCTTGGGAAAAAGAAAAACTACTTGCTACGCTTTCGTCGGCTATCAAACTTCGTGATTCTCGTAAAGAGGTCAGGCAACTGAAAGAACAAGTTGTAGCATTGAGCGGGCAGGATGAAGAGATGCCTCAGATGATAGGGCACTCAGCGCCTATGCGAGAGGTTTTTGATACTATTCGGAAATTATCGGATACTGATGCTAATATTTTGATATTGGGTGAAAATGGAACCGGTAAAGATTTGGTGGCCCGTTCTCTACGTTATTTTTCTCCTCGTCGTGAATGTCCTTTTATAACGATTGACTTGGGGAGCATACCAGAATCATTGTTCGAAAGTGAATTGTTCGGCTATGAAAAAGGAGCTTTTACAGATGCCCGTAAAGCAAAAGCGGGACGTATGGAGGTGGCATCAGGAGGAACGCTTTTTTGGATGAGATAGGGAATTTGTCATTACCTATGCAATCCAAATTGCTAACAGCCATAGAAAAGCGGCAGATTTCACGTTTGGGAGCAACGGATATAATTCCTATTGATGTTCGGTTGATAAGCGCAACGAATGTAAATATCCGACAATTGGTGGAGGAGGGCAATTTCCGTCAAGATCTGTTGTATCGCATCAATACGATCGAGATTGCCATTCCTCCCTTGCGGGAAAGGGGAGAGGATGTGCTCTTATTGGCTGATTATTTCTTACAACGGTATACTCATAAATATAAGAAAGAGATAAACGGACTGAACCGCGAAGCCAAGCAGAAACTCATGCGTTACCATTGGCCGGGTAATGTACGCGAATTACAGCATGCCATAGAACGGGCGATTATTCTTTCGGACTCGCCATTGTTAAAGCCTGCAAATTTCATGTTGCAGCCACAACCCGAGAAGAGGGTGAATACGGATGAGATACTGAACTTGGAACAATTAGAACGCAATGCCATAGAACGTGCTATGAAGCGCAGCGAAGGAAACTTGAGTCGTGCAGCGGAATATTTGGGGATTACCCGTTACGCTCTTTATCGGAAACTTGAAAAATTAGGTTTATGAATCGTTTACAAACTTTACGGATGATAGCTTGTATGTTACTGATGGGGGTAGTAGCTATAGCTGCATATCTGTTTTATCAACATTCACTCTATTTTTGCTTGTTATTTTCGCTGATGATTATGGCAAGTATTATCATCTATATCTGTCAGTGGCAATATAAAACGACCCGTATGATATCACGAATGATAGAAGGTATTCGTTATGCAGATTTCTCTTTGAGTTTTTCTACCCAGCACAAAACTCGTACAGAACAACGATTGGCACAAGAAATAAATAATGTTGTTGCTGAATTCCGTACTCGGTTGTCCGAGAATGAAGAGCGATATCAATATTATGAAACATTATTGAATACTGTTGACAGCAGTTTGCTGGTAGTAGATAGTCTGTGCAATATACATTGGATGAACCGGGCCGCCATGCAGGATTTGTGCGGCTATTGTATTCATTCAGTCAGGGAATTGGCTCTGTTAAATTCTGAATTTCCTACTATTATCCTGTCATTACAGCCTGGAGAAATTAAAACAGTACGAATACATAAAGGAGATATTATACAAGAATTGGCTGTTACGGTATCCGAATATTCCGCTCAACATGGTACGGAACTCCGGTTAGTTAATTTAAAGAATATCCATGCTGTATTGGAGGAAAATGAAATGGAAGCATGGCAAAAGCTGATTCGTGTACTTACTCATGAAATAATGAACTCCATTGCACCTATTATTTCATTAAGTGAAACATTAAGTGAGCGTGCTGTGCAAAATGGTATGAATGAGAAAGATTACAATATCATGTTGCAAGGGATGCAGACTATTCATAGAAGAAGTAAAGGATTACTGAATTTTGTGGAAAACTATCGTAAACTTTCTCGTCTGTCTGTCCCGATACTGGCTCCAGTAAATATAGGTGAGTTGTTGAGTGATATGAAAAAACTATTCCCTAATAAAAACATACAATATATATATAAAGTAGAAAACCCAGAAACGATTCTGATGCTAGATCGTTCACAGATAGAACAAGTATTAATCAATTTACTAAAGAATGCAGGTGAGGCTTGTGTAGAGCAAACCTATCCCGAAGTTATTATTAGTACACATTGTGATTTAGACAAACATCTATTTTTCCTTTCTGTCTGTGATAATGGTAGTGGTATTCTTCCTGAAGTTTTGGATAAAATCTTTGTTCCTTTTTTCACAACGAAGTCGACAGGTAGTGGTATCGGACTCAGTTTATGCAAACAAATTATGAATTTACATGGTGGAAGTATCTCGGCAAGTAGTGAAATAGGGAAGGGGAGTTGTTTTACACTGAAATTTCTTTGTTGCGGATGAAAAAAATGAAGTTAATATGTTGATTTATAATTTAATAAATAATAGCACGAAAAAAAAAAGTGGAAAAAAATCACTTCAAACGTTTGCACATATAAAAAAAAAGTCGTACCTTTGCATCGCTTTTGAGAAACAGAGCAATTGAAAAAATAAAAAGATTCGGGGTGTAGCGCAGTCCGGTTAGCGCACCTGCTTTGGGAGCAGGGGGTCGTGGGTTCGAATCCCGCTACCCCGACAAAAGAAAAAAGACTTTGATAAGCAGTGATATTAAAGCTGTTTTCAAAGTTTTTTTATTATAAAATCTTCATTTTATTGATTGAAAAAAGGAGTTTTTGCTCATCAATGGATACAAAACTTATCCTTTAATTTTAATCAGTATGGCAATTCTCAAACTAACAATTTTCAAAGCAAAAGTTTTAAAGGATGGCAGACATAAAATTAGAGTGGCCGTTTACCATAAGCAGGAAACTTGCTATATTATCATTCGGTTTATCATAGATAATCTCTTCCAGTTCAAGAACGGAGAGGTGGTAAAACGCTCGGATGCCGCAATGATAAATACAAAATTGCGTAATCTTCTCAATAAGTAATCAGGAAAGACTAGACAAAATAGATAATTCTGGTATCTATTCATGCACACAGTTGAAGGATTTTATCTTAAGGGAATCTGTGGGGATGTTCCAGAAATATTTTGAATGTTGTAACGGACTATCTGAACGGAAAACTTACAGATTCGGGAATCGGTTGTCTATCTCATGAGCACCATCAATGCCATGACCATAAATGAATAAAAGGTGATATTCAATAAGAAATTTTGCATAGCCTTAGCAAATTACGGACTCATTTCAAATTATGATAAAGAAGACTTAGAATTCACCTCCTTTGTCTCAAACCCTAGTCCGGCTAATCAGAGCTTGTCTTTACTTCTGAATCTTTGTATACCAAAGCTGGACTTATCAAAATATCCATTAACAATCAATCTAGTCTATAAAACTATAGCTCCAACCCAAGGATTAGCATTCCAGAACATTATTTTTATCCCAAATTAATTTTTTTAAGCAAAATGTTTTTTTATTATATAAATTTGATTAGCTTTGAGAAGCAAAAACAAACCGTTTTAAATATTCAAAAATTAAACGACCATGAAAAAACATTTGTTGTTCTTGTTGGCATGCCTGTTCCTTATGACAGGAACGGTAATGGCAAAAATTGTAAAGGGGCGGGTTATAGACTCGTCTGACAAGGAACCCATCGTGGGAGCGTCCATTTTTGTCAAAAGTACAAAACAGGGGACAATCACTGACATTGAAGGTCATTTTTCCTTGGAAATCCCCGACAATGTCAAAACAATCACTGTTTCTTTTGTCGGTATGACAACTCGCGAAGTTGCTATCACTCCCGGAGAAATGACAATCGAGCTTACGGCAGAGAGCCAGGCACTTGACGAAGTTGTTGTTGTCGCTTACGGCACGCAAAAAAAGTCTTCGATTACCGGTGCCATCACCCAGGTCAGAAATGAGGAACTCCTGAAACGTCCTGTGACATCCGTCACTTCAGCCCTTGAAGGCTCCACACCGGTATTACGGTCACAGCAACTACGGCTCGCCTGGAAGTGACCCCACAGTGCTTATCCGAGGTATCGGCACAGTAAATGGTAGTACCTCTCCCCTCTATGTGATAGACGGCGTTCCGTACGGAGGAAACATCTCCGACCTTAATATGGAGGATATTGAAACAATGTCCATTCTGAAGGATGCCGCTTCGGCCGCACTCTATGGCAACCGGGCTTCAAACGGAGTGATTCTGATCACAACCAAAAAGTCAAAGAGTGAACGTATCCAGTTCAATTTCAAGACCAACCAGGGCTGGTACGAACGTGCTCTGCCGGAATATGAGCGTACCAATCCCTTCCAGTTCATGGAGGTTGAATACCAGAACGCAGCCAACGCATTCGTACACGGCGGAGGTGACCGTACGGACAAACAGGCAATTTTAAATGCGTGAACAGCACACTTATTCCCGACAGACTTTATGTCAACATCTTCAACAAACCAGACGACCAGCTTTTCACCCTCGATGGGAAAATGGCTGCCGACGCCTCTATCATTGACGGGTATGCCGGCGATTTGGACTGGTTTGACCAGGCCACACGCAAAGGATATCGTTCGGAATACCAGTCTCGGGATCGGGTGCTACAAGCAAGAGCGACTATTACTTCTCACTCTCCTATCTTGATGAGAACGGATATATGAAAGATTCCGGGTTTGACCGTCTGACAGGACGCATGGCTGTCAACATCAAACCTGTGAAATGGTTACGGGCCGGCATGAGCATCAACGCCTCACATCAGAAGTTCCAGAACACGTCAAACGGTGTCGGGGACGGCTCGTCATCATACAGCAATCCTTTCTATTTCTGCCGCTATATGGCTCCCATTTACCCGGTACACTCGCACTATACGGAAACTGGAACGGTATATGACAATGCCGGAACCCCCATACAGGTGAATAAGGGGGATTATGTGCTTGACGGTGCCGGAAACCCGCAATGGGACGGCGGAAGCTATATCATCTACGACCAGAACGGAAACCCTCAGGAGGTCATAACCCGCAATCAGAACCGTGACCGCCACGTGATATGGGAGTCGGAATTGAATGATAGTCGGACAATACGCAATACACTCAACGGGATAGGTTATCTTGATCTCGTGCTGCCCTACGGCTTTACCGCAACCCTTAAAGCAAATGTGAACACACGTAATAGCGATTATTACAAATACGAGAATGCGTCATCGGTGATGCACGTGGTACTGTTTCCGAGGACGGTTCCATCTCGGGTCGCAACGGGGCTCTTGCCAAAACCCTCTATACCTACAAGAACTGGACTCTACAGGAGCAGCTGCGCTGGAACATGACCTGTAATGACAGACATAACATCGAAGTCCTTCTTGGGCACGAGAACTACAGCTATCGTTATGACTATACCTATACAAGCAAGACCAACGAGGCTTTTCCAAACAGGTATGCGCTTTCCAACTTCTCTGAAATGGCAAGTATCTCGGGATACAAACCCGCTACCGCACTGAATCCTATCTGGCGCGCGTACAGTATGGATATGACAACCGGTACAATATCGAAGCCTCATTCCGCCGTGACGGTTCCAGCCGTTTCGCAAAGGAATCACGGTGGGGAAACTTCGGTTCGCTGGGTGCCAACTGGGTCTTCAGCAACGAGGAGTTTATGAAAAAATATAGATGGCTCAATCAGGGCAAGTTGCGGGCAAGCTGGGGACAGGTAGGTAATGATTCCGGCTCCGGTTACTACGCATATTATGGCCTTTACGGATCATGGACCAGAATTCCAAGCCGGCATACGTTGTAAGTCAGAATCCGGCAAGAGACCTGCATTGGGAAACCGGAGAATCATGGGGCGCAGCTGTTGAAGGACGTCTGTTCAACCGGCTGAATCTCTCCGTTGAATATTTTGACAAAAGGAATAAGGACCTTATTTTCAGCGTATATGCCCCCAGTTCAGCAGGAGGTACCAGCACAGGTTCCTCCACATCAACCACAGACAGGAACATAGGTACAATCTCCAACCGCGGCTGGAGATCTCCGCTGATTTCGATATCGTGAAGAGCAAGGATTGGACTGTCAGCGTATCCGCAAACCTTACCACCACCAAGAACAAGATCGTCAAACTTCCCGAACAGAATAAAAGAAAACCGTATATCCATTGATCCATCAGGAAAGCTTGGACAAAGGGAGGACCTGCCTGTCGGCATAACTTCCGGCAGCTATCTCATCTCCGAAGGCAAGTCACGATATGACTACTATACATACCATTGGGCAGGAGTGGACGAGATGGATGGACAGTCGCTTTACGAGGCAAATCTTAATGATTATTATATTGTACTTCCTGACGGGTCACAGCTTGGTGGCAAGCAGAAACTCAACGATGAAGGAGAACTGATGTGGGACGCCAACGGCAATCCCGTCCAGGGAGCCACCGAGCTTGCTCCCGAGAACTACAGGCTGATCAACGGGAAATATTATGTGCTCAAGACCACCTATGCCCAAAAGAAATGGGCAGGCAGCGCGCTTCCTACCACATACGGTTCCTTCTCGGCAAACATACGCTGGAAGAACATCAACATATCTGCAATGTTCACCTATTCGCTTGGTGGAAAGATATACGACAGCCCTTATTCCAGCCTGATGACACCCGGACAAAGTGCCGGAAATTACCATGTGGACCTGTACAACAACGCCTGGCGGATCAACGACAGGTCCAATGCCATGATAACCACTTACAAGAATGCCTATGATGACGCCTACAATGCTGCTATTGCAGCAGGCCAGACTACATCAGAGGCGAACTATGCCGGATATTATGCGGCAAACAAGGCTGTGGACGGCAATGGACGTATCAATCCCAACACCAATCCCGAGATCAATAATCTGACCAGTACCGACAATAATGCTGGAAGTGACCGCTGGTTGGTCAGCCGTAACTATCTTTGCTTTAAGAATCTAAATATAAGTTACACTCTTCCGAAAAGATGGACAGCAAAGGTCAACCTTTCCACTGTCCGTTTCTTATTCTCGGCCGAGAACATACACCTCTGGTCGGCCCGTAAAGGTATGAACCCCATGATGGGAATAGGTGGCGGCCAGAGCAATTATCTGGTTCCGGCCCGTGTCTTCACATTCGGTATTAATGCAACCATTTAACATTTGGAAAGATGAAAAAGATATATAATATAGTTTCAATGGCAATTCTGCTTTTCTGTACAGCAGCCTGTTCAGATTCGTATCTTGAACTCAGTCCGGAATCAAGCGTTTCAGACGAGGTGATTTTTGAGAATGCCGATGCCGCACAATACGCCGTGAACGGACTGGGTCGGATCATGAGCACACAGTACCTGGACACACAGGGGTACAACGGAGAAGGTACCGTTTATGCGTATCAGGGCGAATATCCTGGAGATGTGATACAGAAAGGCAGCTACACCGGCTGGCAGAATCTCGCGAAAGGCAACTATTTTACCAGCAGTACGAACAGCAACATCCATGTAACATGGTACTACTATTACAAACTCATCAGAAATGCTAACCAGATTCTAGACAACTGCAAGACGGGGCTTGCCAACGTGGCGGAGCAACGTAAATGGGACTATATAAAGGCACAGGCGCTGGTCTACCGTGCCTACTCCTACACCATGCTCTCACAGCTGTACAGTCGAAGATGGACAGATGCAGACGGCTTGCAGCGCGGTCTTGTACTGCGTACCACAGTAAACAATGACGAAATGCCATGCTCCACTATGGCGGAGACATTCGAACTGATCTACCATGACCTTGATGAGGCCATCAGCCTTTTCACATCATGCGGATACGATCGGCCTGTCGATGTGGACAAGAGGTGGATGGCGAACCTTGATGTGGCCCATGCCGTCTATTCACGGGCAGCTCTTATACGTAATGACTGGCAGACGGTCATCACCCATTCACAGGAAGCTCGCAGGAACTACTCCATCATGACTCCCGATGAGTATAAGGCAGGATTCAACACAGCCAATCAAGAATGGATATGGGAGGTGTTCGAGGATGACACACAGCCTGTTCATTACTATTCATTCTATAACTATATGAGCGCCAGCTGTCTCGGTTCTGCATCCCGCACTTATCCACCATGTATAAGCAAACAGATAGTAGATCCGATTGATCCCGCAGACAAGCGGCTCGCCATTTATGCCATTCCGACTCCGGAAGAAGTGGGCGATGTTTCCAAAGTCAGCGGCTCGGGTAAGGTGACCAAAGGTGATTTCTACAACCGTGTGAAGAAGGAGTTCGCCGGACGCATATACAGCACCACGACAATCTTCTATTATCTCTCCACCAAGTTCATTGTAAAATCCGGGACAGGAGACGGATGTATTCCTATTTTCCGTGCCGCTGAAATGATGTATAACGAGGCGGAGGCACAGTACCGTTTAGGTAACGAACAGGCCGTACGCGCACTTCTTGAGCAGACCGTCAAGCCTTATAATGCGGATTATACCTGCACAAAAAGTGGTGACAGTCTTTGGGAGGAGCTTAAAGCATACCGTAAATTTGATCTCTGCAACGAAGGCCACAGCTGGTTCGACCTAAAACGCTGGGGAGACCCGATGGTCCGCAAAACCTGGGCAGAAGGCGGAAGCTGGGCCACTTATTTTGCCGAGAAGAACACCACAACCGGAGGAAACTACGGTCCTGCCGATAAAAATGCATGGACTGCGGTTATTCCAACCATGGAAACCAATTACAATTCCCTTGTTTCCAATGTTGAAAAATCAAGTCTGACGGTACTTGGGATCGGAATTGAGATTTCTATTTAATTTAAATATATAAAGGACGCGGATATTCTTTGCGTCCTTTATACTGTAACAACCATATACTATTCTTCACACAACATTGTTTGATCATGTAATGTTCTTATAGAAAGTCGGTAATTTGCACTCCATTTTTTTGTCGTTTGTGCATTAAATAGCACCTTTGCAGAAAAATGGATAAAATCAGATACCGTCTTGTATATAACCGCCAGAACACACTAAACAGGCAAGGCACGACCCTTGTACAGGTTGAAGCCTATTTAAACCAAAGAAAAATCTACCTGAAGACAAACGTGTACCTCAAACCAGAGTGCTGGAGCCGTGAAGGGGCACAAGTCATTAACCATCCCCAGTCAAATGAGTTGAACGCAATGCTCTATGAATACATCCTGTATCTGCAAGGCATAGAGTTGGGGTATTGGAAACGCGGAATACCTGCCACACTCTCTTTACTGAAAGATGCCGTCAAAAAGAAAAGTGCCGTGAATGTCAGCTTCTCCATTTTCGCCAAATCAGCCATTGACAATTCGGACAAGAAGCAGTCCACCAAGGACAACCTGCACTCGACACTGGCGGTCCTGCATGATTTTTGCTCCGGGCTGGACTTCAAGGATCTTACCTATACATTCTTTCGTAATTTTGAACAATACTTAAGAGAAAAGGGCAATGCGGTCAATACCATATACTTATATTTTATTTAAATTTCATTTCTATTTCACAATACTTTCTTTTAACAGAATGGAGGGTTGTATGCCAAAATACGCCTTAAAACTATGGGAGAAATGTGAGAAACTTTCAAATCCTAAATCCAATAGAAATTCTGACGGCTTGATTTTCTTTTCTTTAATGAGTACATAAGCTTCTTCCAGTCGCTTTGTCAACAACCATTTTCCGAGTGTCGTACCAAACACTTTTAAGAAGTCTCTGCGGAATGTAGATAAGCTACGTCCAGAAGCCTGCGCCAGTTGTTCCAATGGCAGGTTATCCTGATAGTGACACTCCATGAAATCTTTCAAATTAATTCTCTGCAAGCTGTTCATACGAGAAAACCAATTATGTAATCCCGGACGGAGATAGGTCAGGACATTTATGCACTCCTGTATCTTGAGATAAGTCAATGGTTGGTTAGCCCGGAAATTATTATCAACACCAGCTTCAATGCCTGATATCAGACCCTGAAGGAGTACATGATTGGTTACTGTCATTACATTTATATCTTCATTTTCCACTTCATTTTCTGCATCTGTCATAGCCGGAGACGTAGCACGTAACAGATATTCTGTTACAGCCTCTTCCGATATGCGGATATGTACTACTTGCATGAAACTCTCCGTGTGAAATGAAATATGTTCGTTACGGGCCAATATCCAGCCGCATCCTTTGCTCAGCGGGTGATTAATCCCTGACACACATATTGTTCCTTCTCCCGAATAGACATATAAGAATAAAAAATCATCAAATTGGAATTTCATAAGCCGCCCGTTGGTGAAATTCATCTTATACATAATAGGATAGTCTGGAATCATTTTATTTTTCATTTGTGAATCTCCTTTATTGTTTGGTTACCTTTAAAGCGATATGCGAGGTTGCAATATGATTGCAAAACCATGTACCGATGCAACAAGCAACGATGATAATTCCGGTTGTATAGAGCATATTTCCCAATCCGGTCAAGGGAGAAAGCACTCCACCGAACAGGAACATCAAAAATCCAAGCAATGCAGAGGCGTTTCCGGAGTTCTTTCTCTCCAAATCAAGGGCAAGTGTTGTAGAACTGGGCAATATTACTCCCAGGAAGAGCATAAAAACAAACAGCGATACTTCCACCGGCCACACGGAAGTGGAGAAAAATAAAGCTGCGGCTACAAACAAACTCATTATCCCGAATCCTATAGAACCTACACGCAATGCATCGGTTGCGTCATGGAATAATGAAACCGTCAGACTGCCCAGCATTATGGCTATCGCATTGGCACCGAAACACAGGCTGTACGCCAGCGGGGACATGTTAAAATGCTCCTGAAAGATAAAGGGAGAAGCAGCAATATATGTAAACATTACCCCCATAGCGAACGCCTGTACCAATACATAGCGCATAAACTGAGCATTTTGAAACACAGTATATAATTCCGAAATGTGGCAAACACACCGCAATGTTGTTGCTCGTTATTCAAGGACTCTTTAAAAAAGGCCAATGCCATAATCAATAATATGCCTATCAATACCAATATCCAGAAGATACCTTTCCAGTCAGTCACTTCCAATAAAACACCCCCCAATACGGGGGCACAAACCGGGGCAATGCCTTGCACGGAGCTAAGCATAGAAAAAAAAGCGAGTAAGCTCTCTCCCTTCGTAGAGATCCGTGGCGATGGATTTGGAAATAACTACTCCACCGGCTCCGGACAATCCTTGTAGTAATCGGAAGAAGATAAATACATATATATCCGAAGCGTATAAACAACCTATTGTAGATATACAAAACAGGACAAGGGAGGCCATTAATGTTTTTTTACGTCCATACTTGTCACTCAACGGCCCGATAACCAACTGCCCGACGGCCAGTCCAACCATACTAAAAGTCAGGCTAAGCTGTATGAGCGATGCCGTAGTATCAAAATATCCGGCCAGCACCGGAAGGGCTGGCAGGTAAAAGTCGGTCACAAACGGACCAAAAGCTGAAACAATCCCGATAACAACCAGGATATACAGTTTTGAGTTTAAAGTTTCTTTCATCATAATTTATTTATACTTTTATTTTCTGCTGCAAAGTTCATAACATTCTGTCACATCCTTTTGTCCATTTCCATGTCTGGATTGTCCGGATAGTAACCAAATGTTGATTAGAGAAATCTATTTTAGTCTGACTTCTCCTGTAAACGGCTTTGAAGCTGAGAGACAAATTTGTTATTGTCCATTTCGTGATATTTGCAAGCAGATAAACAATAATCCGTAAAATCCTTTTATATTTGTATGAACTTACTTGTATTATATTCGATGCCAATTAATAAAGATATGACAAACAAGTTTGGAATATGTCCTTCCACCGGACATTTATCCGTATTATTTCCGGAAAAGGAAGCGGAACGTACTCCCTCAAATAAGATTTTTCTCGCTATAGTCTTACAAGGTGGAGCCATGATTGAAATTGACGGGAAGAACCATTTAATATATACCGGGACATTGATATATCTGTATCCAAACCATCTGGTCAGACAAATATCTCATACAGAAGATTTGCTACTTGAATATCTTTGGTTCGAGTTTGAATTCCTCTCGGATTTTCCTTTATTACTAAAGGCAGATATTTCAGAATATGTAGGAAAAAAATCCTTGCTTACAGTTAAAAGATAAAGAGAGGCAACTGGTGAAGAAATACTATGACCTGATAGCTGAACGTTATCAGGAAAGCAATGAGTACATTGCCATTACCAAAGGATTGCTGTTTTCCTTTATTCTTGAAATCAGCAGGTTATATTCCGGTAAAAATGTGTCGGTATCAAATACACGACAAGACGAATTGACAGATCATTTCTTCTTTCTACTCCATCAGCATTACAAGAAAGAACGGTCTGTTTCATTTTACGCCGATAAATTATATATATCGGATAAGTATCTGATGCGTGTACTGAAGAAATCCACTGGACAGACTTTTCATTTTTGGGTAATTGAGTTTATTATGCGTGAAGCCAAGCTGTTATTACGTTCAACGACCATCAGTATTACCGAAATATCGGAAAAATTGAATTACCCGAACCCTTCATTCTTCTCCCGCGTATTCCACCAGTATGTGGGAATGACCCCAAAAGAGTTCAGGAATCAGTGACCCTGAAATATTCTATGGTCATAGACTTCTAAAGGCAAATGGCTTTGACATTTACAGACAAGAGCTAATTGTCCGAAATGACGACTTGCTACCGTAAACAATTTAATATTTGATGATATATGGTAGCAAAATGTTTAAAAAAATCTTGCTCCTTCTTTTTATAACAGGAGCGATACAGCCAATGCCCAGAAAGGAAAGAAAAGTGAATTGCAACAATGGAAAGATTTCATTGAGAATGCACGTTTAATAGCCAGACAGGAACGACACTTGATGGATTCGATTGTCCATATAAAGGCCGAAAATGCTTTGCAAAGGAAAGAGTTTGTACTGGAAAGTGACGAACTGACACTAAAGCATGGTGAACATGGATATGTAAATTCTACCACCAACTTCATTGCCTTGCATGACGGGAGAGCGACCGTGCAAATCTCACCGTTCCAATCAGGCGGCGGTCCCAACGGCGTGGGTGGTATCACAGTGGAAGGCACTCCGACCGGATTGAAAATGGAAACAGACAAGAAAGGCATCACCCGCCTTTCCATGAATGTCACCGGAAATGGTATATCGGCACAAGTTACAGTGACACTCAGTCCTTCGGACAACCGTGCCACAGCAACGATTATCCCCAATTTCAATTCTCTCAATGTTACATTGGACGGGCAACTGGTTCCGTTCAAGGAAAGTTCCGTATTTAAAGGAACAACTTTCTGATCATTAAACAAACTAACCAAGAAAAGTATGACAGCTAAATTGTACATAGGGGTATTCATGCTCCTGGCAGGAACCCTATACTCCTGCCAAAAAGATGAAGAAGTGAATAAACTGGATGCCGACTACCGCGTAATGACTGATTATGATCCGGAAACGGATTTCAGTCAGTTCCGGTCATATTATCTGGCAGACAGTATTCTGTTTATCGGACAAGATAAAATATTACAATATCTTGACAAATCTTGAACACCTGTCACCATAACATGCAGGAACGGGGTTACAGTCGTGCAGCAAGCAAGGAGAAGGCCGACTTGGGATTACACCAGTACCTACCATTTTGTGGGATACACCGCTTCACCTTATTGGTGGCGGGGATTTTCCGGTTATTGGAGTCCTTTTTATTGGGAGAACAGAGTTTGGAGGTCGCAACCGGCTCGTTGGAGGAAAATTCCAAAAACGTACACCAATACACAATGAAATACAAAGGGCGGCTTGAAAAACCCGAAGAGTTTGGAAACATGGTTATCCGGTCGTTACCCAACGGAGAAGTTCTCCGGTTAAAAGATGTGGCAACCATTAAGCTGGGTGCACAAAACTATGTTATCAACGGACAGATAGACGGGCATCCGGCAGCCACTTGCATGATATTTCAAACGGCAGGTTCCAATGCCAATGAAGTAGTGGGTGAAATAAACGATTATCTCGAAATTATAGAGAAGGAACTTCCAAAAGATGTCAAAATTGCCCATCTGATGAGTACAAAGGATTTGGGGATGCAAGTATCCTTTAGGCTCACTACGTATCTATAATTTTGTACATGTGGATGTATAACTCGTACAAAAGCGTGCTTTGTACCACAGAAAAACACTGCTCCACTACACTTCCTACATCTTGCAGGTGCTCCGTTTTATGGAAGCTGTTGGGGCTACTGATTTTTATACTGCTTCCAGTTCAACCGTTCCATTTGATCAATAAAAAAACGACTTTTAATTATCATTTATTTGTGTGGCAAAATCGAATCTATACTTCCTCTTGCTTCCAAAGAGGACTTCATTTCATTGATTAACAACTCGGAAAATAAATAAGCTATAAATAATAATTTTGACTTCTTTGTGTCTTGCTTGTTATTAGTTCCCAATATATACCCAACATTTGGGATTAGTTGGATCTCAGAACTACTCCTGTAACCGTCATACTGTTGTGAATACACAACTCAATCCGTCTGCTTTCAATTTTTTGCATACATTACTGTATTTTTGTATTCTGAAGCAAAGCGATGTTTTGATTGGAATTCACGGTTTTAATACTCTTGACCGAATAAAATCCGTTTTTCAGATAACGCGTACTTATGAGCTCTATATATTAATCCACTGGCACTTTTATCCATCCCGTAGGATAGATATCCGGGGTTTCGGAATGCTGAAACCAACGGCTAGGCACAATTACCGTTTTGTCTATACTAGGATTTAACCATGCTCCCCACCAGCTGAATGTACTGTTGCAGATGATGTGATGCTTGCAATGACTCATAAGCATCATATCCTGCCAACTGTCTTCACCTGTATTCCAATCAATATATACCGCATTTTGCAATGGAAGATTTTCTCTTACCCAAACAATGTCATCCGAAAAAATATAGTAGGACGGAGAGGTAACCCTTTTGCTCATTTCCGCTATTGCGTTTTGATAGTAAGGTAACTGGCATACACTTCCAGTAGTAGCCCAATGTTTGGGTTGCAAATAATCTCCACGACGAATGTGTAGAGAAACTGCGTTTTCATCCTTATCCAAAATGTC
>ENA-OQJH01000169-OQJH01000169.1-human-gut-metagenome-genome-assembly--contig:-NODE-169-length-38997-cov-10.430332_pt1 | contig 38997 bp, 43 predicted proteins | sample MGYA00242597_ERZ504763 | MGnify/ENA primary metagenome ERZ504763 (study PRJEB26092, sample SAMD00036359) | human gut metagenome | host: Homo sapiens | study: EMG produced TPA metagenomics assembly of... | reverse complement strand
CGGAAGATACGTTTATAAATATACCGATATATACGGAAAGCCACAATTTATCTATTCTTGGAAACTTGTACCGACAGACAAGACACCTGCTGGAAAGCGTGATGATATATCGTTGAGGGAAAAAGAAGCACAGATAAAAAAAAGACCTTAATGACGGTATCGACACAGCAGGCGGTAAAATGACAGTCTGCCAGCTCTACGAGAAAAAGAACAGTCAAAGAAAGAACATCAAAAGGGCTACTGAAAAAGGACGACAGTATCTTATGAACGCTCTGAAAAATGACCCGTTGGGTATGAGGGCGATTGATACTGTGAAGCAGTCGGACGCTAAAGAATGGGCTATCAGAATGAGCGAAAAAGGATATGCCTATAAAACGATTGATAACTATAAGCGTTCCTTGAAAGCGTCATTTTACATGGCGATACAAGACAACTGTATCAGAAAGAACCCATTTGAATTTAAGCTAAGTGATGTTCTGGAAGATGATACGGAGCAAAAAGTTATCCTTACACCAGAGCAGGAAGAACACCTGCTTGCCTTTATGGAAAAGGACAAGATTTATAGCAAGTATTATGATGAGGTTGTGCTTCTGCTGGAAACGGGACTTCGTATTTCTGAATTTTGCGGACTGACAACGCATATTGATATGCAGAACAGAATACTCAATATAGACCACCAGTTATTGAAAGACAGCGAAATGGGCTACTATATTGAAACGCCAAAGACCAAAAACGGAAAACGGGAACTTCCATTGACAGAACGGGCTTATCAAGCAATCCAAAGAATACTAAAGAACAGAGGAAAGGCACAACCGCTGATTGTAGGTGGTTACAGCAATTTCCTATTCTTAAACCGTGAGGGCTTGCCTAAAGTTGCAGGAAACTATGAGGGCATGGTGCGAGGGCTGATTAAGAAGTATAACAAATATCACACGGACAAGTTACCGAATATCACACCACATTCATTCCGACATACTTACTGTACGAATATGGCAAACAGAGGAATGAACCCTAACACCCTGCAATATCTCATGGGACACGCTAACATAACCATGACACTTGGTTATTACGCACACGGTACATTTCAATCTGCAAAAGCAGAGCTGGAAAGACTGGCTTGTTAATATCGGAGCGTATATTTACTACTCATTTACTACTTTTGGTTGCATTTTCATGCTGGTAAATGCCAGCTTATGCAAAGTATCTTCCGAAAAGAAAATACCGATAAAGCCCTAAAATACGGGATATATCGGCATTTACCAACTTATGAAAAGATAATCAGAAATTTAGTAAGTTTTTTTATTACAAAATTAATATTAAGAGCCTGATATTTACAGCTCAAGCCCGTCAAGTATGCTCTTAAGTGCATCTGCAGACTCCTTGAGCTTTAAAGCTTCCTCACCGTTTAACTCGATTGGGATATCGCTCTCCACTCCGTTTGCTCCAACGATTGCAGGCATTGAGAGAACCACACCGTCGATGCCGTACTGTCCGTGCATCATGTGTGAAACAGGAAGAATAGACTTCTCATCACGCATGATTACCTCGCAGATACGTCTGACCGACATAGCGATACCATAATATGTCGCATGCTTTCTGTTAATTATCTCGTAAGCACTGTTCTTTACGTTTGCAGCGATTTCCTCTGTATTCTCCTTATGCTTGTAGTGACCTCTCATCTCGCACATCTTGTGAAGCTCCACTCCGGAAACATTGGCTGATGACCATGCAACCACCTCACTGTCTCCATGCTCACCTACGATAAATGCATGTACGCTTCGGCTGTCCACCTCAAGGTGCTCTCCAAGCGCGTACTTAAGTCTTGCACTGTCAAGCACGGTACCTGAACCGATGACACGCTCCTCAGGAAGTCCTGAAAGCTTCTGTGCCACCTGTGTTAAAATATCTACAGGGTTTGCAACGATAAGTAAGATTCCACCGAAATTTCTCTTTGCAATCTCCGGAATGATGCTCTTGAAGATTGCAACATTTTATTTACCAGATCAAGTCTTGTCTCACCCGGCTTTTGGCCTGCACCAGCAGAAACAACAATGATAGCAGCATCTGCCACATCATCATAACCACCTGCATATATCTTCATAGGTCTGGCAAAAGGAATACCGTGCTTATATCCATCGCCTCTCCCTCAGCCTTGTCCTTATCAGCGTCAATGAGAACTATCTCAGAAAAAAGACCGCTCTGCATAAGTGCAAAAACTGATGCCGAACCAACGAATCCACATCCGATCATGACAGCCTTTCTTGGGTTTGTCTTAACAACTGCGCTAGTTTTATTGCTCATGTACGTTCCTCTCTTTCTTAAACTATAATTCAAATAGTTGCTTTATATTATAACTATTCATCCCAAACACAAATTCTCAATATCTGCTTTGTTATCAGTTGTTCTGAATAATTATCTTTTATTTATATTATACCCGCATTGTACATATAATCCGTTGTAAAAACAACAAATTACTTGATAAAATACAATCAATAGCCCATTGTTCCCATTTTTATACAATTTTAATACAGATTTTTACATAAAAAAGTGCAGTACTAAAAAGCAAACCGGACCAATACAGCTGAATGAATTGTCATTTGGCATATTGATCCGGTTATATTAAAATGCTGCATCCGCTTATTTTGTGCTTGAATTTCTGTACTCAAGTGGTGTCATTCCATACAGCTTCTTGAACTGTCTGTTAAAATGCTCCACGTTCTGATATCCTGCCTCGATTGCGATATTCTCAACAGTTGTGATGCTGTTTCTCAGCAGTGTGCGTGCCTTCTTCATCTTGGCATTGGTAACCAGCTCCCCGAAAGTCTTGCCTGACTTCTCCTTTATGTACTTGGAGATATACGGCTCTGTCAGGTTGAACTGTGCAGCCATGTCTGCAAGCGATACCGTCTTGTAGTTGGCCTGGATGAAGTTGAGCATGGCAATATAGCGCTCATCCTTCACGTGACTGTCAGCTTGGTGGCAAGATAATGGTTTACCGCAACAACAAGCGCTCCGATTGATGCCTTGATGATATCCTCATCCACACCTGCGCCCCAGAACATACTGCCGTCAACTGTGATACCCACATATGCCATAGCCTTTGATGAAGATCCGTGTGAAAGCGCATGCTCCTCGTATACAGTGAGCTCAAAGCTGATGTCAAAATACTGCTTAATTATATTGCTGACTGCATCGAGACGGCCGTTTCCATTGGCATCTACCTTTCTGGTGCTGTCATTGTGTAAAATAACCGCCTCTGCGAAAATGCCGTTTACCTGCTTAAAGTGGCACTCCGGTATAGTGAAATATGGATGAAAATCCACATAATTGTCTGTAAAGATACTGTGTACCCACTCAGGTGAAAGCTCCTTGTGCTCCTCGTCCGATACCTGCTTGACCATATATCCGACCTGCTCTCTCATCTGCTGTGGCACATTGATACCGAAGCTCTGCTTAAGGATATATGCCACTCCGCCCTTTCCTGACTGGCTGTTGATACGGATAACATCAGCCTCGTATGTCCTGCCGACATCCTTTGGATCTATAGGCAGATATGGAACCGTCCACTTATCAAGCTTCTTTTCCTCTCTCCATGCCATGCCCTTTGAGATTGCATCCTGATGTGAGCCTGAAAAAGCAGAAAAAACAAGGTCTCCCGCATATGGCTGTCTCTCGCCTACCTTCATTCTGGTAAATGTCTCATACTTCTCCCTGATCTCAGGCAGATTTGAAAAATCAAGCTGTGGATCCACTCCGTGTGAGTAAAGATTCATGGCAAGTGTCACGATATCTACATTTCCTGTTCTCTCACCGTTTCCAAACAGCGTACCCTCTATCTCCTCAGCTCCTGCAAGCACACCAAGCTCTGATGTGGCAACACCGCAGCCTCTGTCATTATGAGGATGTAAGCAAAGCACTACTCCGTCCCTGTACTTGAGGTGCTTGTTGATATACTCTATCTGTGTGGCAAAAACATGTGGCATAGCATTCTCTACTGTGGTAGGGATATTGATGATGGCCTTATTATCAGCCTTTGGCTGCCATACATCAAGCACAGCGTTGCACACATCAACCGCATAATCCACCTCAGTGCCCGAAAAGCTCTCCGGTGAATACTGGAAACGGAAATTACCGTCAGTCTCTGCTGCAAGGTCTCTCAGTAAAATAGCTCCGTCAACTGCAAGCTGCTTTATCTCTTCCTTTGACTTCTTAAACACCTGCTCACGCTGTGCAACAGATGTGGAATTGTACAGATGTACAACTGCTCTCGGTGCTCCCTCAAGTGCCTTGAAGGTCTTCTTGATGATATGCTCTCTGGCCTGTGTCAGCACATGTATAGTGACATCATCAGGAATCATATCCCTCTCAATAAGAGCTCTCGTGAAATTGAACTCTGTCTCAGAGGCTGCCGGGAAACCTACCTCGATTTCCTTAAAGCCTATATCTACAAGCATCTTAAAGAAGTCAAGCTTCTCCTCAAGACTCATCGGCTCGATTAGAGCCTGGTTGCCATCACGTAAATCAACCGAACACCACAGTGGTGCTTTATCTATATAATCCTTCTTAACCCAGTCATAAGTGCATTCAGGAGGCAGAAAATAACTGCGCTCGTATTTTTCATATCCTTTCATCTTAAAACCTCTTTTCGTTTGAACTGATATAATTGTAACACATAAGCGCAGTTATTGGAATGATTATATTTAATCACTTTGATTGATGTAATTTAATTTTTTATAAAAATATAATCAACTTTATTGATTTTGATTATTCTAATCAGATATTCAAGCTAAAATATCCGGCTAATCCTCTCTCTTATTACCCCAGAAAAACAATGCAACTGTTCCCGGACCGGTATGGCTTCCTATAGTCGTACCGATATCATTTATCTCTACTTTTCCCTTCATCTTAGGGAAGGCAGCCTCTATCAGATCAGCTACGGCTTTAGCATCCTCATAGCATGCAGAATTTGATATATAGACCTTATCCGAATAATCGGCACCGTCCTTGCAGAGTGCCTGCATCTTCACAAGCATCTCCTTTATTGCCTTCTTTTTGGTGCGGATTTTCTCACGCACAATAAGCTTTCCCTCATTGCTCACATTCATGAAAGGACAGATATTCAGCACATTTCCCACGAATCCCGCGGTCTTTGAGATACGGCCGCCCCTGATAAAAAATGTAAGGTCTGATGAGAAGAACCAGTGATTCACCTCAAGTCTGTGCTCCATGGTCCAATCAGCCAGTGTATCAATATCCATGCCGCTATCCCTAAGGTCAGCGAGCTTATCCATCAAAAGACCAAAGCCTGACGATGCTGCCAGCGAATCAATCACATATATCTTTCTGTCAGGGTATTCCTCCTTAAGAGCCTCCTTTGCAAGCCTCGCCGAGTTGACTGTACCTGATATACCTGAGCTTAGTGTACAGTGAAGCACATCATATCCCTCATCCAGAAACTGCCTGAAGTACTCCATGTACTCCCCCTGATTGATCTGCGAGGTCTTTGTCATGGCACCTGCCTCCATTGCCTTGTAGAAATCAGGCAGTGGCATGGACTGTCCTAAATCATCCATATACTCTTTACCGTCAAGCTCATAGTGAAAGCATGCGTACTTAATATTTCTCTCGAGCATATGCTCTCTGGTAAGATCTGCTGTTGAACAGCAGCTAATCACATAATTTGACATATTATTTTCCTTTACCTTTTGACCTTTTATCATTATATGTAGTCAGATACATATGGTATCTCATGATATAAAATATCGTCAAGCTTTGCAACAGCATCATACGTAGCCTGTATTTTGCCCATCTGCAAAAGCTTCTCAGCACTCTTGTAGCCTAAAAGCAGTGTGGTAAACGTGCCAATAGACATGCTAGGTGATGCTGTGGCTTTTTGTCGGTGAGAGCACAGTGCCCTTTCTCAAAATCAATGACAAATGTGCCATTGTTCCACGGCAGAAGCTCATCTTCTATCTCGAAGCTAAAGCAGCCGCCCGGACCATCAGGGTCACAGTTGTACTGTGAAATAAACTGCGCCACGTCGATGATTCTGCCCATGGCATATGGTCTTATTGTCTCCTTTATATCACTGTCATCGAGCTCAAAAGCGATGGGCTCGCTGTAATAGTTGTTGCCTCTGACCTCATCAATCATGGAATCATGCGCATGAATGTACTCCCACAGACCAAGCTGCGCCTCACGGTTTAAGTAGATGAGTTCCTTGATGTGCATGACATCGGAGCTGATAAGATACACCATATAGCCACACGGTTCATCATCCTCGTTATAGTAGATGGCGACCATCGTATCGTCCTCATCCCAGCGGAAGTACTCCTCCCAAGCCAGATTGTTTCTGTACAGACAGCCGTGAGTCTTCGCGGCAAAGTGAGTATGAAGCTTCTTAAACTGCTCGTCATCCCACTGCACACGGCGCACATAGCCCGGCTCCTTAAGCTTTGTAGGATCTGTCTGTCCTTTATCACATATGTCATCTTGTTTGAGATAATCTCCCAGCCAAGTCCTCTGTAAAGAGGTATGGAGTATGGATACAAAAGGGCAAAAGACTTGTTGCTATCGCGCATCCTCGTAAGACTCTTTCTCATAAGCTTCTTCATGAGCCCATGGCCTGTGTACTCAGGATACGTGCACACGCTTGTGACAAAACCTACCTCGTAGCGCTCACCATATATATTCATATCGAGCGGATATACCGCAAACTGAGCCACAAGCTCCTCTTTGTTGTCTATGATATTGAAGCAGCCAAGCACATCAGCTCTCTCAAGCACCGGAAACTTCGACTGCTTGATTTCATCATCCTTCCAACCGGTCTCGGCAAGATCTGCCTCTGTTACCTGAAAAGCATAACGAAGCAGTGCATTGTATTCCTCCGCATCGTCCTTTGTCAATACTCTTATCTTAAATTCATCTGATTTAAAAGAATGCATAGTGTCCTTTCTCACCTGTCTTTACTGTATGACCATACATATTTTCCGAAATAATCCTAAAAATATAATAGTCCCAAATTCCTAAAAAGTCAATCTTTTGACTCAATAATGATAAATTTTCCTCTATGGATATCAATCACTGCATGGTCATCAATTATTTCATTGGATATGCCAAGCGATGTAAATCTGTCAAAGGAATAATCCGTAACAGGATACTTAAAGCCTCTAAGGCTCACCTCATTGTCGTCTGTCACTGCTATAAGCGAGACAAACCTGCCATACTGTGCTGATTTTTCAATGGTTACGGGCCTATCAGCCATCCTTATACGGTTGTTTGTATCGATAATACTGATATCAGTTCCACTTTCCAATCCTATTCCCAGAAGTGAAATATTGCCGAGCACATGGTCTATTCTGCTTCCTGTTGCTCCAAGCAACACTATGCTTCTTGCACCCTCTCTTATGGCAAGTCTTATGGCATACTCTGTATCAGTATCATCCTTTATGGGATTGAGCCTGTGTATCTCGGTCTGTCCCTTTCTCTCAAAAAACTCCAATGCCTTTGTCGTGGCTGAATCGAAATCACCTACAATTATATCAGGCGTGACACCGTTTTCGTACAGGAAATCCATTCCGCTGTCAGCCGCAATTATGGCATCTATTCCGTCAGTCTTTATCTCATTTAAGCCGAATTCCTTATCTGTTTTTCCACCACATACAATCAAATACCTCATTTTGTCCACCTTCTTATAAATAACATATCCACATTTGCTACAGCCCCGGAAGCATTTCCGTTTTAACCTGCATCTGTTACATCATGATATTCAGAAAACCATTTACATTTTCTTCTATATCTCCGTTAAACACCGCACTTCCCGCAACAATGATATTGGCTCCTGCCGCAAGCAGTGTCTCCACGTTCTCAAGATTAACACCACCGTCCACCTCGATATCAGCCTTATTTGCGGTTTTCTCAAGAAGTGCCTTTAAGTCGCGCACCTTGTCTACAGTGTACGGAATAAGCTTTTGTCCTCCAAAGCCCGGATTTACAGTCATGATAAGCACCATGTCTACCTTAGGAAGCACATACTCTATGGCTGAGAGCGGAGTAGCTGGATTTAATGCTACACCTGCCAGTATGCCCTTTTCCTTTATTGCCTCGATTGTCCTGTCAAGATGCTTACATGCCTCCGCATGGACTGTGATGATATCTGCTCCTGCTGTCGCAAAATCATCTATATATCTGACCGGCTCATCTATCATCAGATGCACATCAAACATACGCTCTGTGCACTTTCTGATTGTCTTTATGACAGGCAGTCCTATTGATATGCTTGGAACGAAGCTGCCGTCCATAACATCTATATGCACATACTGTGCTCCTGCCTCATCAAGCTGCTTAAGCTGCTCTCCGAGTATTGAATAATCCGCTGATAAAATTGATGGTGATAAACAGTTCATGTTTTCCTCCGTTTGATTATGCTTTAAATTAATACTTTTGTCTGTTTTTAAGCTCCTCATATAAAAGCTTATAATTATCATACCGCACCTGCGATATTTTCCCATCTGCAAGAGCTTCCTTCACGCCGCAGTCCGGCTCATTTATATGACTGCAGCCCTGAAACCTGCAATATGGCTCATACTCTACAAACTCCGGATAACATGTCCACAGATCTTCCTTTTCAAAGCCCGGCACATCCATCGAGCTGAAGCCGGGTGTATCCATGATATACGTGCCATCCTTTATCGGGATAATCTCAGAATGTCTGGTCGTATGCTTTCCGCGCTCTATTTTCTCACTTATATGTCCGGTCTCCATCTGCACATCATCCTGCAGACAGTTGATGATAGATGACTTGCCAACTCCCGAGGGACCTGCAACCGTGGTCGTCCTTCCCTCTAAAATGTGCTTTATCTCATCTATGCCCTCACCTGTTTTCGTGCTGGTAAAAAGCACTCTATAGCCAGCCGGCTCGTATATGCTTTTAAGCTCCTGCTGCTCTTTAGGTGTGATTAAGTCCTTTTTGTTGAAGCATATGGTAACCGGGACATGCTGGTACTCCATCATACACAAAAACCTATCAAGCAGGTTGAAATTGGGATCCGGCTTTGCGGATGCAAAAATAACCAGGGCCATGTCTATATTGGACACAGCCGGCCTGATAAGTTCGTTTTTCCGTGGCAGTATACGCTCGACATTGCCTATGTGCTTTTCATCATCGAGGACTGCTATGTCGACGATATCGCCAACCAGCGGCTTTATCTTTTGTTTTCTGAAGGTGCCTTTTGCTTTGCACTCGTAGAGAGTGCCGCCTGTGGCAGTTTCTTTTGCTTCTTTGGTTTCTTCTACGTAGACGTAGTAGAAGCCGGCAATTCCTTTAATAATTTTTCCTGTCATGGTTTTCCTTGTGCTGGGAATGCTCCCACTTTCCTTGTATTGCCATCCACGTTTTCATCAAATTATGATTTTATTTTACAATATACAAATTATGGTACTTGTACAGAAATCGTTTTTTCTCCTGGCTTTTCACCTGTTACATTTCCATTCTCATCCTTGACAGGCTCTGTATACTGCCATGTAACCGTTACTGTACCTGTTTTACAGTTCATTGTTCCACTTACTGTAACTGAAGTTGATGTTACATCACTTCCGCTTGCATAAGTTTTTCCGTCAGAACCCACAAGTGAATATGAACCACCTGTGATATTAACATCTCCGACATCAAGCTTAACCGTCTTACTTACGTTAGTCGATATCTCCTGCTTACCCTTACTGAGTGTCAGTGTGATTGTGGTGCCTGCGGCTACGGTTTCACCGGATTTGGTCTGGCTGATTACGCTGCCGGCTGGTACGGTGTCGCTATACTGTGAGTCGGCGTAGGTGTACTTGAGCCTGCTCCTGCGAGGGCGCTTTCTGCATGTGACTGTGAGGCACCTACTACGTTTGGCACGGTGATTGGCTTCTGGCCCGGTGAAAGGGTGACTGTTACTGTGCTTCCCTTTGCGGCCTGTTTCTTTGCTGATGGTGACTGTGCTGTTACTACATCTGCTGCTACACTGTCATTGTAATCTCCATACTCGAAGGTGACACTAAAGCCTGCTGACTCGAGTGTGCTCTTTGCCGAGCTCTTGGTCTTTCCGATTACACTTGGTATCTTGACCATCTCTGATGTACTATCACCTTTTCCTGCGATAACTACATTAATCTGTGAACCACGCTTTACTGTATCTCCGGCCTTGACATCCTGATCAAGGATTGTGCCGTCCTTTTCATCTGACTGCTTTGTCTCAAATGCAAATACTGTGAGGTCAAGCTTTAAGCGGTCTACTGCCTTCTGAGCATCATCCACTGACATGCCTCTGATGTCAATCATCTGGCCCTCTGTCTCAGTCTGTGTCTCTGACTCTGATTCAGACTCGGTCTGTGTCTGTGACTCTGTCTGCTGTGACTCTGAGTTCTTTTTGCCGCCAAACTTAAACACTCCTGCCACTGAAAGTGCAAGATATATGATAACTATTACAATGATTACGGCTGTTACTATACCCATGATTGTGATTGCTTTATCCATCTTTGGATTTAAAAGCTTGCCGTCATCATCATCGTCTTCGTCGTCATCATCGTCGTCTAAGAGTGACTCATCATATTCATCATCATCGTCTTCATCGTCAGCATACTCATCATCGTTATCTGCATCGGTATCATCATCGTTTAAGTCCTCTGCGACACCTCTGCCCTCTTTTATCTTGTCAAGCTCCTCCGGACTTATAACCTTGGTCTTGCCACCGTCAACGAGTGGAGCTATTGTGACGAAATCCTCATCAGGATGCGCAAGAGAGCGCCTTATGTCTGTGAGAAGCTCCTCAATAGTCTGGTATCTGCGATCCGGTGTCTTTTGTGTACACTTTAAGATGATTTTCTCAAAGCTGATCGGCAGATCCGGTGCGTAGATGCTTGGCCTTGCAATCTCCTCCTGTAAGTGCTGCAGTGCAACTGCCACTGTGGTGTCACCGTCAAACGGCACACGGCCTGTAACCATCTCAAACATTACGATTCCCAGTGAGTAATATCACTTCTGCCATCGACGAAGCCGTTTCTTGCCTGCTCCGGAGATGCATAGTGTACTGAGCCCATCACATCTGAGCTTATTGTATTTGAAGATGTAGCCTTTGCAATTCCAAAGTCTGTCACCTTTACCTTGCCATCTGTAGAAATAATGATATTCTGCGGCTTGATATCACGATGGATGATATTTTTATTGTGAGCGGCCTCTATGCCCCTTGCCACCTGGATTGCAATACTTGCAGACTCCTTGAATGACAGCTGGCCCTTTTTCTCGATATAAGTCTTAAGTGTGATACCCTCGACATACTCCATGACAATGTAGTACAGACCATTCTCGCTGCCTACATCATAGATATTTACGATATTCGGATGCTCAAGTCCTGCTGCTGACTGTGCCTCAGCACGGAACTTGGTCACAAATGAACTATCCTCCGAAAACTCCTGCTTTAAAACCTTTATAGCTACAAAACGGCTCAGTATATGGTCTTTTGCCTTGTATACATCGGACATGCCGCCTGCGCCAACCTTGCTTAGGATCTCATATCGATCCGATAAAAAACTTCCTATCTCTAACATCTGTTATTACCTCGTCTTAAAATGGTTTAATAATCATTACTGTGATATTATCGCGGCCACCGTTTGCATTGGCCATGGCGACAAGCTGTGACGCTGCTGTCTCGATATTATCATTTTGCCTAATAGTATCGCATATTTCTTCATCTCTCACCATATTGGTAAGTCCGTCTGTACACAGAAGAATCCTGTCGTCCTCACATAGCTCGACCTCAAAGAAATCTGCCTCCACATGATCTGCTGCCCCGACAGCTCTCGTGATGATATTCTTGTCCGGATGAACTCTCGCCTCGTCAGCATTTATCTCACCCATCCTGACCATCTCATCAACCAGTGAATGATCCCTGGTAATCTGTCTAATCTGCTCTGTGCCACCTACAATATAAAGCCTGCTGTCACCTATATTGGCCACAAAAAGCTTGTTTCCTATAATAGTTCCTATGACCAAGGTGGTACCCATTCCACGCTTAGCTTCATCCCCACGAGACTCAGCCACCAAAAGCTCATTTGCCTTGTTGATAGCCTCTTTGATGATGGATACCGGTTCATCCCCGGCATTTCTCGATACCGATGCAACCACACGCTCTATAGTGTATCTGGAAGCATAGTCACCGGCTTTGTGTCCTCCCATTCCATCTGCTACGATGAAAAGATTCGGAAGATTTCCTACTGCAGTGTCAGACGAGAAATAAAAATCCTGATTCATCTCACGAATAGCACCTGCATCCGTAATGGAAAACGTCTTCATCTAGTTTATTCCTCTCTCCTTATCTATATGCTTCTTGCGAAGCTGTCCACAGGCACCGTCTATATCTCTGCCCATTTCCCTTCTAATAGTAACATTAATTCCGTTTTTTTCAAGCCTATTTTTAAAAGCCTCTATAACACCCTTGTTGGACTGCACGTAGTCGCGCTCCTTTATCGGGTTTACCGGAATCAGATTTATATGGCAGTTCATGCCATGTACGAGTGCCGAAAGCTCTGCTGCATCCTCTGCTGTATCGTTCACTCCGCCTACCAGACTATACTCAAAGGTGACTCTGCGGCCGGTCTGTGCAAAATAATATTTGCATGCATCAACCACATCATGTATATCATAGCTGTTTGCAACCGGCATGAGAGCTTTTCTCTTTTCCTGGTTGGAGGCATGCAGTGAAAGTGCCAGCGTGATAGAAAGCTTTTCATCTGCAAGCTGTCTCATGCGCGGTACGAGACCACATGTGGAAACTGTCAGATTGCGCTGGCTGATATTGATTCCGTTTTCATCAGTAAGAAGCTCTATAAAGCGCAGCAGATTGTCGTAATTGTCAAGCGGCTCACCTGTGCCCATGACAACCACATTTGAGATGCGCTCTCCTATATCCTTGCCTATCTGATAAATCTGGTCAATCATCTCGGACGGCCTAAGCCCCCTGACGAGACCGTCAAGAGTGGATGCACAGAATCTGCACCCCATCCTGCAGCCGACCTGTGAAGAGATGCATACAGAGTTTCCATGCTTGTACTTCATAAGCACACTCTCTATGACGTTGCCATCGTCCAGTGCAAAGAGATATTTTCTCGTGCCATCGAGCTTTGACACCTGCACCTCCTCTTTTTTTAGCGAGATGAGTATTGCATTGTCCTTTAATACCTGTATGAACTTTTTTGAAATATTGGTCATCTCATCAAAGCTTTCCACATGCTTCACATGAATCCACTCATATATCTGCTTCGCACGGAATTTCTTTTCTCCGAGCGATATGATAAACTCTGTGAGTTCGTCCATATTCATTGATTTGATGTCAGTTAGTTGTTCTTTTATCTGTTCCATATTATTTTTATTAAATCTGCATTTAACTATTGTTTTATAATTCTACTAATTCGAATCAATTTGTATTTATTAATTCATGATTTACTTTAATATCATAATTTGCTTTTTATAAATCTTGCAATAAAAAATCCGTCACTTCCATGCTCACCGGGCAGTATCTGTTTCATTCCGGTGCCTTCCGCAAAGCTCTTATCAAGCTCAAACTCCGGATGCTTTTCAATAAACCACCTCACATTGTCCTCGTTCTCAGCCTCATCTATCGTACATGTACTGTACACGAGCACTCCGTTTGGCTTCACGTATGTATGCACGGTATCAAGTATCTGTCTTTGAAGAGCAGCAAGCTCATCTACAGACTCAGGTGTCATCTTGTAGCGGATGTCCTTCTTTCTTCCGAGCACTCCAAGCCCTGAGCACGGCAGATCACAGATCAGTATATCTGCTTTTCCTGCCGAATCAGCATCAGGTACGGTGGCATCCCACACCTCTGCCGACATATTTTTAAGACCATGCCTTTCTATATTTTCCTCAATCATATCAACCTTGTTATCGGTCAGGTCACGCGCGAGCACATGACCGCTACCCTGCAAAAGCTCAGCTATATGGGTGCTCTTGCCACCCGGTGCTGCGCATACATCTATCACATAGTCGCCCTTCTTTGGAGCAGCCGTCTGTGCAACAAGCATTGAGCTTATATCCTGCACATAGAAAAGCCCGTCTCTGAAGCTCTGCAAGCCATTCAAATAATCAAATCCAGATATAACAAACGCGTAATCAAGTTCATCAACCGCAGTGACCGTCACACCCTCTGCCTCAAGCATTGCACGAAGCTCATCCGGAGTACACCTGGTCAGGTTTGTCCTGATGCTTATTGTGCTCTTATTGTGAAAGGCCTTGAAAATCTCCTCTGCCTTCTTCTCTCCGTATGCCGCAACAAATCTGTCCACTATCCACTGTGGCATGGAGTATCGGATGCTTAAGGTATCAAACTGTACTGAATCTATATTTCTTGCAATATTTCTGAGTACACCGTTTACAAAGCCCGAAAGCTGTGCAAACTTATGCCTCTTTGCAAGCTTCACAGCCTCATTGCATACAGCTGAATCCGGCACCGCGTCCATGTACTTTATCTGGTAGACGCTCATACGAAGAAGGTTTCTGATGAAGGGCTTCATCTTCCTTACCTTTGTCTTTGAAAAAGAGTCTATGATGTAGTCGAGCTGCAGCATATACTCGATAGTGCCGTCAACAAGCCTCGTCATAAAGGCTCTGTCCTGCTTTGACAGATACTGATACTTGTCAAGCACACTACGAAGCACGATGTGCGAAAATGCTCCACGCTCATTAATCTCAATAAGCATCTCAAGGGCAAGCTCACGCGTATCTACAGAGTGCTCATTATGCGCTGCCACGTTTGATTTTGCCGGTCTGCCCGGTATATTATTTTTGTTTATTTGGCTATTTTTATTGTTATGATTACTTTTACTATGATTATTTATATTCTTATTCGATGTCATATAGTTTAACCTACTTGCAGCTAAAACAATATCAGTCGTCCCGTCTGCGTCCGTTTGTGATAAGTATTATACGAAGGAGCTGTAAAATAGCAGCTGCCGCACTGGCTACATAGGTAAGTGCCGCTGACTTGAGCACTCTTCTTGTGTACTTAAGCTCGTCATCTGCAAGTATGCCCTGTGTACGAAGCATGACAAGCGCACGTCTTGAAGCATCAAACTCTACCGGCAATGTCACGAGCTGGAAAAGCACTGCTGCCGAAAATAGCAATATGCCTATATCAATAATAAGCCCTGACGAGCGTGTGTTAAAGAACAAGCCGATAAGTATGACCGGCCATGCAAGCATTGAGCCAAAATTGGCTATAGGCACAAGTGCACTCCTGATTGAAAGAGGTACATAGCTTTTTGCATGCTGTATAGCGTGTCCACACTCATGGGCTGCTACGCCAAGTGCTGCGACCGATGTGGCATTGTACACAGGATCAGATAAATTCACCGTTTTGGTGCGCGGATCATAGTGGTCCGTCAGACTGCCGGACACATGACGCACCTGCACATCATATATGCCTGCCGCCTGAAGCACTCTCTGAGCTACCTGTGCGCCATTCATGCCTGACATGCTTCTCAGCTGCGAGTATTTATTAAATGTACCTTTAACTCTTGCCGATGCAATCATACATATCACTGCACCTATCACAACGAGTATATATGTCGGATCCCAGTAATAATATCCCATGTATCATCTCTCCTTGCTGCTTATTATAATGCGTGTAGTAGTTTGTCAATAGTTACTTATAATTAATAACTATAATGTGAAAAACGAGCCCTCTTCCACATGACAGCCTCTCAAAAATGAACCTGTATCCATGCGCTTCTTGCCCTGGAGCTGTACCTCTACTAAAGATAATGCTCCTTTTCCTGTCTGTACATACATATCATTTTTTCCGATATGATAAATGCAGCCTGGCTCATAATCATCGCTGCCGTCAATCACCTTTGCACTCCACACCTTAAATGTCTTACCGTTTAAGTGGGTGTATGCGCTCGGCCATGGATTAAGCCCCCTTATAAGCCTCTCAATCTCAACAGCCGGCTTTGTCCAGTCGATAAAGCCAAGCTCCTTACTGATCATTGATGTATGTGTGGCCTCCTCGCTGTTTTGAGGAGTATACTCTGCAGTGCCATCCTCTATCATCTTCATGGTCTCCACACACAGCTTTGCTCCCTCTGCTGAGAGCTTATCAAACAGGCTGCCGCCGGTCTCATCAGGTGCGAGTCTGACTGTACTCTTTGCAATCATATCGCCGGTATCGACGCCCTCATCCATCCTCATGGTAGTGACACCTGTAAACTCGTCACCGTTAATCACAGCCCACTGGATAGGAGCCGCACCTCTGTACTTTGGCAGAAGTGAAGCATGCACATTGATACAGCCGTATCGAGGCATATCAAGAATACTCTTTGACAGAATCTGTCCAAAAGCAACCACAATTATTATATCTGCATTAAACTTTCTGAGATACTCTATATTAGCAGTCTCTCTTATTTTAACCGGCTGGAATACCTCAATACCGTGCGAAAGCGCACACTCCTTGACCGGTGTATACTGCATTGTCTTGCCGCGGCCCTTTGGTTTGTCGGGCTGTGTGACAACCAGTGCCACCTCGTGTCCTGCCTCTATAATTGCCTCAAGTGTTCCCACCGAAAAGTCCGGTGTTCCCATGAAAATTACTCTCATCTTACTGCCTCCCAGATATTTTCCAAGCTCAGATAACAAATGTCATCCTAATGATTACTCCTGTGTATCCTCATATGTCACATCGTGAAGTGCGCCCTCAACCTTCTCCACATAGAGATGTCCGTCGAGATGGTCAAGCTCGTGACAGATACATCTGGCCAAAAGCTCCTCTCCCTCTATCTCATACTCATTCATATCCTCGCCCATGAAGCGGGCCTTTACATGATTCGGGCGGGTCACCTGTCCGGCCTTTCCCGGTACTGAAAGACAGCCTCATCGCCGGTCTGCTCCCCGTCAGACTCGATAATTTCAGGATTAATCATCACGATCGGACCCTCGCCCACATCGATAACAACGATCCTCTTTAATATGCCAACCTGTGGTGCGGCAAGTCCTACACCATTGGCCTCATACATAGTCTCAAGCATATCATCAATAAGTGTTACTATCTTTGGAGTCACCTCCGTAACCTCTCTGCAGACCTTGCCAAGTACAGGGTCTCCCTCCACTCTAATAGTTCTAAGTGCCATAATTGCCTCCTTCTATATCTATCAAAATCCACTCATCGGATTGAAATCAAATGAGATATTAGCATGTTTCATTGCCGTATCAGCTTTCACAGCCTGCTCTATGCCATCCTTTATGGAAATGAGCGCCGCATAGTCAGATGTCTTCATGTAAATCACCTTGCGGTATATGTCATTTACCTTGGCGATGGTCGCATCCGCAGGACCGATGAGCTGAATCTGATGCCTATCATCAGGGCTTTGATTTTCATCTGCATGCGATATCATCTGCGACGCTATATCGTACACTTGCTGTGACATGCTGGCGCACTCACTCTCATCAGGTGATGTGACATGGACTAAAAGCATATTCCATACAGGCGGATAATGCATAAGCTCCTGTACTCTATCTCCTTATCGTAAAAAGCCTCATAATCCTGCTCTTTGGCAGTCCGGATGGCATAGTGGTCAGGGTCGTAGGTCTGGATAACCACATTGCCGGGCAGCTTCCCTCTGCCGGCGCGCCTGCCGCCTGGGTCAGCAGAGCAAAGGTGCGCTCCGCCGCATGAAAATCATTCACATGCAGTGACATATCCGCCGCCAGCACACCAACCAGCGTGACATTTGAAAAATCATGCCCCTTTACAATCATCTGCGTACCGATAAGTATATCGGCCTCATGATTGGAAAATGCCTGCAGAATCTTCTCATACGCATCCTTCGCCCTCGTGGTGTCATAATCCATGCGCAGTATACGCGCCTGTGGAAAACGCTTTGCCACCATCGCTTCTATCTTCTGTGTGCCGGCCTTAAAGCCGCTGATGTACTTCGAGCCACAGCTCGGACACACCTTAGGCACCGGCTGTCTGTAGCCGCAGTAGTGACAGACCATCACTCCGCCGCTATGTTCACTGAGTGATACATCGCAATGAGGACATTTTACCACAAAACCGCACGCTCTGCACGACATAAATGCCGATTTGCCCCTTCTATTTAAAAAAAGCATGGTCTGCTGGCCATTTAGAAGCCTCTCCTCCATAAGCTCCTGAAGCCTGGTGGAAAGAATCGAGCGGTTTCCCTCACGAAGCTCCTGCCTCAAATCGACAACCTCACACTTTGGAAGAGGTCTGTCGTCCACGCGCTTATCCAGCTCCAAAAGCCTGTAAACGCCTGTCTTTGCCTTGTAATAGCTATCCACCGAAGGTGTTGCAGAGCCAAGTACCACAATAGCATCGGACATGCGCGCATACTCTATCGCCACCTCCCTGGCATGATAGCGCGGCACCGACTCGCTCTTGTATGAATTCTCGTGTTCTTCATCTATTATGATAAGTCCTAAATTTGAAAAAGGTGTGAACAGCGCCGACCGCGGGCCAATCATGATGTCAATATCACCATTCTTAGCTCTCTCAAACTGGTCATAACGCTCACCATTTGAAAGTCTTGAATTGATTATCGAAACCCTGTTCCCAAATCTTGCAAAAAAACGCATCACGGTCTGATAAGTGAGGGCAATCTCGGGAATCAGCACAATCGCCTGACGCCCGGACTGTATACAGTGTGCTATAAGCTCCATGTACACCTCTGTCTTGCCACTTCCGGTAACGCCCTTAATCAGATAAGTATTTCTAAGGCCAGCGGCAATGTCGCCTTCTATCGCATCAACCACACTCTGCTGCGCGGCATTCAGCACCTTATCATAGGTGTCAACACTCATATGCTCCACAGGATTTCTGTAGCCGCTCTGTGTGATGACCTCGATAAAGCCACTCTGCTCAAGCGCTCTTATAGTGGCAGCCGACACCGACAGCTTGCCTGTCACAAAGGAATACTCAAGGCGCGCCCCATCATCAGCATCGATCAGCGCACGAAACAGCCTGGCCTTTGCCTTTTGTTTTTTTGCCTCGCAAAGCGCAAGCTGCGCCCTTGCCTTTACCTTGTCTATTTTCAGTGCAATACTGCGGCTCACCTGCTCCTTAGCCTGCTTCTTTACAGGTATAACAGTCTTAAGCGCCTGATTCATGGTAGAGCCGTAATTGCGCCGTATCCATGCCGCAAGTGCGATGAGCTTTGCCTCCACAGCCACAGAGTCTGCCTTTATCCCGATAAGAGGCTTTGTCCTTGCCGGGTCGTACTCAGCTTATCCGTGACCTCGATCACATAGCCTGTGATAGTGCGGCTGCCAAATGGAATATCCACGCACACACCCGGACGGATGTCGCATAAAATCTCATCCGGGATGCTGTACTGAAATGTCTTATCCAGTTTTTCGTGGGATATATCCACAATCACGTTGGCATACATAACTGATACTATTTAACTCCTTCGTATTTCTCCTCGCAGTACTTGCAACGGTAGATTTCGTTTTTCTCATCGGAAAGCACGAAAATCTGGTCAAGCTCCTGCTCAATTGAAGTGATGCATCTTGGGTTTTTGCACTTGATGACATTTTTCACCTGATGAGGCAGCTTAAGCTCCATCTTGTCCACAATCCTGTCACCCTTTATCACATTTACAGTGATATTGTGTCGATAAATCCAAGGATATCGAGGTCTAATGACTCTATCGGACACTCTACCTTGATAATATCCTTCTTGCCCATCTTGCTGCTCTTTGCATTCTTTATGATTGCAACTGTGCAGTCGAGCTTGTCAAGCTTTAAATCCCTGTAAATCTGAAGACTCATACCTGCCTTGATATGATCGAGCACAAAGCCCTCATGTATTCCACTTATATTCAGCATATTATCCTCCTTTAGTCCTCAGCCAGTCCAAGCAATGTCAGAATAAGCGCCATACGCACGTAAACCGCATACTGTGCCTGCCTGAAATAGCATGCTCTCGGGTCATCATCCACATCAACAGAAATCTCATTCACACGTGGGAGCGGATGAAGTACAATCATATCATCCTTTGCAAGCTCCATCTTCTCCTTTGTCAGAATGTAGAAATCCTTCAGACGCACATAGTCCTCCTCATTGAAGAAACGCTCCTTCTGGACACGTGTCATGTAGAGCACATCAAGCTCTCCCATGGCATCCTCGAGCTTTTCTACCTCCTTGAACTCGATATTGTTGGCACGAAGCACATCATCGCGCACATAGTCAGGCACCTTAAGCTCCTCAGGCGAGATAAGCACAATCCTCACATTGTCATATCTGATGAGTGCATTGATCAGTGAATGCACTGTACGTCCAAACTTTAAATCTCCGCAAAAGCCGATTGTGATATTATTCAATCTGCCTTGATGGAACGGATTGTAAGGAGATCAGCAAGTGTCTGGGTAGGATGCTGATGACCTCCATCGCCTGCATTGATTACAGGGATACGCGATTTCTCTGAAGCCACAAGCGGTGCACCCTCCTTAGGATGACGCATGGCACAGATATCCGCATAGCAGGAAATAACCCTGATAGTATCTGAAACGCTCTCGCCCTTTGACGCAGATGACGAATCAGCACTGTGGAAACCTAACACCGAGCCTCCCAAATTAAGCATGGCAGCCTCAAAGCTAAGCCTGGTTCTTGTGCTTGGCTCGTAAAAACAGGTTGCAAGCTTCTTTCCATCGCACTTGTGTGCATATTTCTCAGGATGAGCCTCTATATCATTTGCAAGATCCAGAAGCTTGTCCAACTCTTCTACAGAAAAATCCAACGGACTCATTAAGTGACGCATAATTTGCCTCCATTCTTTTTCGCGTAACTATTCCAAACCACACCACGCACATTCGCAAAAACGCACGTTACACGTGCTTTCCCGCTGCTTCACAGCTAATTTTGCTCATGAGTGTGGTGGTGGCTCTATTCGAGCCACCTTGAGAACAGAAAAATCTGCTGTTTACATGCAAGCATGACACATCAGCTTTTCCTGCTCTCAGTGGTTCTGAATAGTTAATTGTTTTTTACATTTTTTCTATCATATAATATCTCAGTGCAATATTCAAGTTGGCTTTTACACTTTTTTGTTGTAGAATATATATCAGAATATAACTGTTCTGAATGCTTAGCAATTGTAGTGAAGTTTTCATACAATTACGACAATTTCAACATCAAAAAGGAGAATAATATGTCTGTAAATGAATCACAAATCAAAAACACCACCGCCGGCGCAATTGATGATGACGATGCTGTAATCTTTAAGGAGCGAAAGAGACTGCTGTTTCTCGGTCTGCCGTGGACTTTCACAAAATATACCGTCACACCGTCCTTTATCACTGTAGAGTCCGGACTCTTAAGCACCACAGAGGATGACTGCTACATGTATAAGGTAGCTGATGTAAAGCTCACCACATCACTGATGGAGCGCATTTTTAAGCTCGGCACCATAGTCTGCTACACAGGCGACGTCACAAACCCTGAGCTTAAGCTCGTTCACGTAAAGCACTCACGCGAGATAAAGAACTATCTGCTCAAGCAGTCTGAGGCCGCAAGACTTAAAAGACGCACCTTAAACACTGTGGATATCGGTGCGCACGGAGCAGACATTGCAGATTTGGATCATGATGGTATTCCGGATTCTATGGAATAATACAGCCATTGCTGCGCAGCTGATTTTGCTCATATATGTGTGGATCTGAATAGTTACTCATGTCCATAAATAAAAAATGCGGTCGTATGACCGCATCTTTTATTTTTCAGGTAACTATTCAGAATAATTGCACAGATTAATATACCAGTCCATCGTTCTGCAAATAACCAGCACAATAACTTGCATGAATTTCCATCTGTAACATCAGAAAAGCTTGACATCTAGCAGCAGAACATCTGCCAGCAAAGGAATGTGGCTAGCAGACTGCAGCACTCGCTGCCCCTGCCACTAGGGCGTCCGTATATGTCTCCCATATCCGAATACCACGAGCCACCATTTTCAATTATCTGCATAAACTGGCGGTACTGCATGTTGTTTGGCTCAAGCGACACAGCTCGCTGTATGTGTTCTATGGCTGTCGCTGTGTTTCCGAGCTTTTGGTTTGCGACAGCACTGTAGTAGTACCACCTTCCGCGTCTCTCAGCAAAAGGTACCTCCTCAAGCACCTTCAGTGCCTCATTGTAGTAGCCGTTGCTGATGAAATTGCCTGCTGCACGCACCTTTGGATTGTCATCCTGTGCACTGCTGCCTGCATTATTGTAGGTATAGCGGCCATAGAAACCACCAAACGGTCCACCTGCTCCAAATGGATCACCTGCTCCCGGTCCACTACCATATGCTCCACCATAGGAGCTGCCGCCGTATGAGCTGCTGCTTCCCGCACCATATCCACCGGCTCCGGCAGCACCGGACTGCTTTTCCTTCATTATCTGGTCATATGCCTGCTGCACCTGCTTAAACTTCTCCTCAGCCTGATCCTTGTTAGGATTGTTGATATTGGCATCAGGATGATATTTTCTGCTTAAGCTTCTGTAGGCCTTTTTTATTTCATCGTCACTTGCACTGCGGCTGACACCGAGCACCTGATATGGATCTATCATTTATGTTTCTTCCTTTTCTTCATCTGAATATACTCATACTTGCTCCACACACCGGAGTATAGAACATTTCTGATTATATCCGCATGTAAGAGAATTGGCAACCTCTCAAATATTTTTGCTGCCTCTGAAAGCATAGATGTCATCATAAGCCGACAGGATTTGTCAAATTTTTCCTGATCATTATTGCAGCAATGCATGAGCTGTATAAGTGGATTATATGATTTCTTTTTTACATCATCCCCTATGTCCTCATACGCATCCATTATATAAATAAATTTGCCCATGTAGCAGCCAAATTCCTTCAAATCCGTCTGCCACTCATCCTGCTTCCACGCAAAAAGTACGCCGAGCATCTCCCCTGTCAGCCCCGCAACTGCATCAATATTGGTATCATTGCTCTTCTCGCACTCTGTAAGCCTTGCAATGTAGTCCTCTATCGCCTTAGCCTGTACCGGATAGCCTTTTTTGGCCTTCTCAAAGTCCTTTTTCAGCATCTCTGCGTATGTCTTCTTCGGCAGGCTTTTATCGTCCTTCCAGTCATCTATCAGATTGTAGTATGCAAGCAGTATGTTCATAGCTGCAGCATACTCTGTAATCTCATTGGTGCGAAGTGTACGCTTCTTCGTAGGGTGCACGCTGCATACAAATCCATCCCGCGTCACACTATCCGGCTCGTACAAGCCTGTCAGAAGCACTATGAGAAAAGTCATGTCATAGTTTAGTGCCATCTGTGCACGCCTGCCATACTGCGACTTCATTGTCTGGCACAGCCCGCAATAATAGCTTTGATATATTTTTTTATTTTCCTCGGACAAGGTGTCCTTATTGACAGTTATATATCCAAACATTTATCTTCTCCATGCTCTTATGTACAGGTATATATTGAGATACTAGCTGCGTCTCACGAACTGCTCTCGGCACTTCGGACAGGTAATACAGATCTTTCCATGTCCTCTTGGCACCCTGACCTCCTGCTTGCACATAGGGCACTTGAAGAACTTGTACTGCTTCCTCTGTGCAAAATGCTTTTTCCTGCGCTCTGCCTTTACGGTCCACTCATACCTGGCATTTAAAAACTTCTGATTCTCTGCATAGCGCTTGTTTACATTCCTTGAAAATACGCGAAAATACATATGTATCATCAGTCCTATTGCCAGTATATCAAGTATCGCTGACCTTGTAAATATTGAAACCAAAAGTAATATCATTACTACCCATGACTCAGCCCTTGCAAGCTCGTCCATACCGTTTCTTCCATTCATAAATCTGATAAATTTTTCTCTCATATTACCGCCTCGCCCTATATTTTCATTATAGCCAAATTCTTACCTCATACAGTGTCCACGCTATGAATTTGAGGTTTTAAATCGCTCTTTACATTATTAAGATAATATTGAAGATAAAAACCGTCAATAGACCTATCGTCTTTTAAGAAACATTTTATATTTCGTTTATTAAAGTTGGTAAAAGGGCTTGATTTTTGGAAAAATGCTTGGTATATTAAATAAATATGCAGGACAGGTGATCGCGGCTGCAGGTGTCGAAAGACCGCAGGTGTCGAAAGACCGCAGGTGAGGAAAGTCCGGGCTTCATAGGGCAGGATGCCGGTTAACGGCCGGTGGAGGAAACTCTAAGGACAGTGCAACAGAAATATACCGCCACTTTTGTGGTAAGGGTGGAATGGCAGTGTAAGAGACTACCGCCTCACTGGTAACAGGGAGGGCACATGTAAACCCCATCCGAAGCAAGACCGAAACAAAGCTTTGACGTGGCCCGCCAGCTTTAGGTAGGTGCTTGAGGCGTCTGGCAACAGGCGTCCTAGATAGATGATCACTCAACGACATAACCCGCTTATCGTCCTGCGTATTTTAATAATCTAAAGCCTATTGGCGTTTCGTAAAATAACTTATCAGTAACGTGCGCCGCAAGGTGCACCATTAAAAATGCAACTGAGATATCTCAGTTGCATTTTGTTATTAGTTTTAAACATTAAAGCAGCTTCCTCCTACAAACTCACGAAGCAGTGAATTGTTTGGTATGCCGTCAGCCGGCATCGGAAGAAAGTAGTCTAAGAGCTTAAGCAGCCTCTTTGCCTCGAGATACTCCGGGCAGTCTCTTTCTATGCCAAAAAGCAACGGCTCCGCATACACCTTGAGTACCGCAAGCTCATACACAAGTGCAGAGTTGAACATCACATCCGCCTGTTCCTGGAAAGGAAAGATATTCTCCCTTTCACCTTTTCTGACAGACGGCCACATGGCGATGGTCTCCATGGCATTGGTACCCCGTGTACGCGCATCACGCACAATCCGGCGTATAAGTCTTTCATCTGTGGTGGAAAGAGGATTATGCTCGTCAATATTGAGCTGTGTAAGCGCTGAGATATAGATTTTGAACTTGTGCTCAGGCGGGATAAGCTGTGAAAGCCTGTCATTCAGGCCGTGGATTCCTTCTATGACAAGTATATCATCAGCTCCCAGCGTCAGCTTTCTTCCGCGGTACTCTCTCTTTCCTGTCTTGAAATTGAAGGAAGGCATATCAACAGCCTCTCCTTTAAGAAGCCTGTTCATATCCTCATTGAACAGCTTTATATCAATAGATTCAAGGCACTCAAAATCAAAGCTTCCGTCCGGATTCTTCGGGCAAAACTCCCTGTCCACATAATAGTCATCCAGACTTAACGGATGTGGCTTTCTGCCCTTTGCGATAAGCTGGATTGACAGTCTGTTGGCAAACGATGTCTTGCCTGATGATGAAGGACCTGCTATCATAACAAATTTCTTTTTGTCATCCGAAGCAATCTGCGCTGCAAGATTTCCTATCTTCTGCTCCATCAGTGCCTCCTGAAGCAGCATGATTTCCTGTCCCCTGCCTGCTGCAATCGCATCATTTAGTGAGCCTATCGTGCCTATTCCAAGCATCTTGCTCCATTCCCTGGAATCATCCAGCGTGTGAAACAGCTATTTGATGTCACAAGCGGCTCAACACTCCTGCTGTTGGCACCCGGAAAAAGAAGCACGAAGCCACTCTCATACGGCACTATATCAAAGTATTTGAGCATGCCTGTCGAGGGTGCCATAAATCCGTAGAAATAATCCACCACCCCATCCAGCTCATAGAGATTGACTCTGGAGCTTCTCCTGTAGTGCAATAACCTCTCCTTATCATGCTGCCCTTTTTCCTTGAAAAGCTGCTCCGCATACTGTGTTTTTGCACTGTGCTTGGTAATTGGGAGGTCTTTTTCCACAAATGAGTACATGCTGCACACTATCCTGTCGATATCATGCCCTGTCACGCTTTGCACACTGTTTTCGCTGCTTCCTTGGTTATCAGAACTATGCTTTTCCTGTTGGCTGTCCGCACACTCCACTGCTTTCTCAAGCTGACAATAATAGCCTTCTCCGAGCGAATGCATCACATGAAGCTGTGTCATGCTGCCATATACATCGTATATAGCCCTCTGCAAAAGCAGCACAACACTTCTTCTGTATGTACGCCTGCCATCCCTGTCAGCTGTCGTCACGAAGCTAAGCTCACAGTCACTTTTTATTTTCTTATTCAGTTCACGAAGCCTGCCGTTTACAATTCCAAGGATTATGTCATCCTCATAATAATCCTTGAATCTGTCTGCTACGGCTTCTAAGTATCACTTTCTGATGCTGTCACTGCCATGACCTGTCCGTCCGGCGAGGTCACCTTCACACTATATTCCTGCATTTCTTATTGCCCCCATAGTCGAATATGCTGCCTCATTGTATGCCATCATCTCGTTTATCTGCTCGATTCTGTCCATGATGGAATCACTCATCTCCTGTGTCCTTAGCTGCTGCATGATGGCAGCCAGCTTGTGGTGTTCCCTGACAAGAAACTTCCGAAGCACCGGATTACCGTTTTTGATAAGTACAGGTCCGTACAGATCGCATACAGTAACCGTCGTCTCGTCCATATTGTCCCATGCGGAATTGTCCGCACACGGCACACATCTGAACATCGGATAGTATTTTCCGTCCTCCAAAATCATATCCTCATCAACTATCTTATAGCCTGTGTTCCTTACATATTCACGGACTTTGCTCACTTCCGACTGTGGCTGCAGAATCAGCTCCTTTGCCGACCTGCACACTGTCTCCCCTGCGGTTAAAATGTGAATAACAAGCTCTCCTCCATTCCTGCTATGACAATAGAGTCAACCTCTCCGTCGTGTATCGCTTCAAGCCCATTGGAAAGCCTTGTGGTAATCTTCTCTGTCAGACCGTTTGCCCTTATATGCTCATTGGCGCGCTCAAGCGGTCCCTTATTTATATCAACAGCAATTGCCTCGGTATTATATTACCCTGCACCAGGCAATAGGCACATAGCCATGGTCGGTTCCCACATCACACAGCGTGTAGCCGGCCGTGACCATTGATGCCACTGCCTTCATTCTTCTGGATAGCCTAATCATCTTACTCTAAGTAGTCCTTAAGCTTTCTACTTCTGCTAGGATGACGAAGCTTTCTCAGCGCCTTTGCCTCAATCTGGCGGATACGCTCACGAGTGACGTTGAACTCCTTACCTACCTCTTCAAGGGTTCTGGCTCTGCCGTCCTCTAAGCCAAAGCGGAGTGTGAGTACCTTCTGCTCTCTCTCTGTAAGAGTGCCAAGCACCTCCTCAAGCTGCTCCTTAAGAAGTGTGAATGCTGCCGCATCTGCAGGAACCGGTACATTATCATCCTTGATGAAATCACCAAGATGTGAATCCTCCTCCTCACCGATCGGAGTCTCAAGCGAAACAGGCTCCTGCGATATCTTGAGTATCTCACGCACACGCTCTACCGGCATGCTCATCTCCTTGGCAATTTCCTCCGGTGAAGGCTCTCTTCCAAGCTCCTGAAGGAGCTGTCTTGACACACGAATGAGCTTGTTGATCGTCTCAACCATATGCACAGGAATACGGATTGTTCTGGCCTGATCGGCTATGGCTCTTGTGATAGCCTGGCGAATCCACCATGTGGCATATGTAGAGAATTTGTAGCCCTTCTTGTAGTCGAACTTCTCAACTGCCTTGATGAGGCCCAGGTTTCCCTCCTGAATCAGGTCAAGGAAAAGCATTCCTCTTCCCACATATCTCTTTGCGATGCTGACAACAAGACGCAGGTTTGCTTCTGCAAGACGCTTTTTGGCATCTGCTCCCTTGTCCACATCCCTCTGCAGTGTCTTTATCTCTTCCCTTATCTCAGCCTTTTCCTCTTCCGATGCACCATCAAGGCGGCCCTTTAGTACATTGATCTTCTCGATTGCTACCGCTCCGTCCTCCATATTCTGGGCGAGCTCAATCTCCTCATCTGCTGAGAGAAGAGGTACCTTACCGATTTCCTTAAGATACATACGAACAGGATCCTCGACGCTGACTCCCTCCGGTACTGAGAGATCAATCTTTTCAACCTCTACCTCATCCTCTTCATCGAGTATGATATCATCATCCACGTCATCATCATTGCTGATTTTAAGCACGTCTATGCCGTTTTGCTCGAGATAATCTATTACCATCTCAAACTTCTCCGGATCCAGATTTAAGTCCTTGAAAAATCTGCAATTTCCTGGTATTCGAGCATTATTCTTTTTCTTTTTCCAGCTCAAGAATCTCAATAAGCTTCTGCTGGAATTTCAGTCTCAGCTCCTGCTCCTGTGCCATGTCTTTTTGTTCCTTTTTCTTTGCCATTTTATTTTCCTCTTTATTCTGGTATTTTTTGCAATTCTTCGAGTGCACGTTTATCCTCAATAATCCTCATCATGCCCTCCATATCTGTAGGTGCAGATGCTTTGAGCGGTAGTCTATGCTGTTTTGCTTGATACGGATAACAGTCTCCCTGAGTGCGGTTGCCTTGTCATTTTTACCCTCCACCTGATGGATTGTGGCATTGAAAAGCCCTGCCACCTCGCGCTGTTCGTCCTCATCGGTAAACATGCTTACTATCCTGGCCGGATTTACTGTATGCGTGGTCTCGTACTGTGAAAAACCTCCTTAGCCACCTTGTGGTACAGCTCTTCGGTAAAGTCATCTGCACTGATACGCCCCTTTATCCTGTCAAAAAGTGAATTGTCCTCTATGAGCCATGTGAGGAGAAGCTTCTGCGACTGCTTCATGCCATCCTCCTTTTTATTTTTCTCATTGATTCCACTTTTAAGCTTTGTCTGGGGCTTTACGATACCGCCCTTCATTGCCATACTGTTTACGAGCTTTCTTAAGTCGTCGTATGGTATGCTGTACTCTCTTGACACTGCCTGCGTATAGTTTGTCCGCTCAAGCTCCTCGGTAAAACCAAGCAGCTTCTTTGCGATTTCATTATAAAATGCGGTTTTTGACTCGGGATCGTCCATATCATAGCCTGCCTGCATGATCCGTATCTGAAACATAAAGCTGTTTTCAGCCTTTTTGATACGCTCCTCATACTCCTGTGCGCCAAGCGCCTTGATAAACTCATCCGGGTCCTTGTACGGCCGCATGTTAATGACCTTTGTTGTGATGCCTACCTCCTTGAGTATCGGAATCGCACGCAGCGCTGCCTTTACCCCGGCGCCATCACTGTCATATGTCAGATACACCTCATTGGTGTATCTCTTTAATAGTGAGGCATGTCCGCTCGTGAGCGCCGTGCCAAGCGACGCCACCGCATTGTCAAAGCCTGCCTGATGCAGTGCTATGACATCCATGTAGCCCTCACACAAAAGGAGCTGGTTTTTCCTCGTGCTCCTTGCTATATTAAGTCCGTAAAGATTACGGCTCTTATCAAATATCTTTGTCTCCGGAGAGTTTAAATACTTTGGCTCTCCGTCACCCATCACTCGGCCTCCAAAGCCTATGACGCGGTTGTGCACATCCATAATCGGAAACATCGCACGATTCCAGAACTTATCGTGCCCGCCTCTGACCTCATCTATCGTCACAAGACCTGTCTCCTTAAGTATCTCATCATCATAGCCCTTGCTGCGCAGATACTTGTACAGATCATTACTGTACTGGTCCGAGTAACCAAGCCCGAACTTCTGCATTGTCTCATCGGACAGCTCTCTCTTTTTGAAATACTCATGCGCCCTTTGTCCTCTCGGTCCACGAAGCAGCATATAAAAATACTTTGCAGCCTCTTTATTTATCTCAAGCAGCTGTGTGCGCCTGTCTGCCTCCCTCCTTTGTGCTGAGGTCATCTCCTGCTTTGGAAGCTCAATTCCCACACGGTCTGCAAGCTCCTGCATGGCCTCTGGGAAGGTGAAGTTCTCATACTGCATGAGAAATGTAAATACATTGCCTCCGGCTCCACAGCCGAAGCAATAGTACATCTGCTTATTCGGTGAGACGGAAAAGGATCCTGTCTTTTCGTTATGGAATGGGCATAATCCAAAATAGGTACTTCCCTTTTTCTGAAGATGCACGTAGCTTCCTATGACATCGACTATGTCATTTCGCGAACGTACCTCCTCTACAAGCTCGTCAGAGTAGTACGGCATTTTATCATCCCCTTACTGTTCATCTTTGTTGTCATTTGTGTCGCCCGGCGAGCGCGTCTGCAGTGCGGCACTTAGCTCTTACAACCGGCTAACGCTACGCTGCTAAGAGCCTGTACGAATTATCAATATCCGTCGATTTCCCAGGCTACCGGCACGAAATACTCGTGAAACTTCGTGGTGGCATACTGGTCTGTCATGCCTGATATATAGTCGCATATGATGCGCCCCTTGTCATCACCCTGACCTAGCATGGCGATGTATTTCTGCGGCAGCTCCTCTATATGCTCCATATAATAAAAGTAAAGCTGCTTGAGCATCGCCTTGGCCTTTTTCTCCTCGCTTTTTGCGACTGGATTGTTATAGAGGTTTGCGAACATGAATTTACGCAAATCCTGCATTGCCTGCGCGGACTCTTTTGACATGCATATATCGTCCTTTCCCATGCTGTTTGTGATGATATTGTGCACCATATGATTGAGCCTGGCCTTGGTGCTGTGTCCAAGCGTGTTTCTTATCTCAAGCGGTATATCATCCTCGCACAGAAGCTGTGCGCGGATTGCATCATCAAAGTCTGAATTTATGTAGGCTATCTTGTCTGAAAGCCTGACTATTTTGCCCTCTAAGGTGTGTGGCATGAGCGAGGTCTGGTGATTTAGCATACCATCTCTGACCTCCCAGGTCAGATTTAGTCCTGCCCCGTCCTTTTCGAGCTTCTCCACTATGCGCACACTCTGCTCATTATGCTTAAAGCCACCCTCGTATATCTCATTGAGGATGCGCTCACCAGCATGTCCAAACGGTGTATGCCCCAGATCGTGTCCCAGCGCTATAGCCTCCACCAGATCCTCATTCAGTCTCAGTGCCTTGGCTATTGTCCTGGCATTCTGCGACACCTCAAGTGTATGCGACATACGTGTGCGGTAATGGTCGCCCTTTGGTGTAAGAAACACCTGTGTCTTATTTTTCAGACGCCTGAATGCCTTGCTATGCAGTATCCGGTCCCTGTCCCGCTGAAAAACAGGCCTGATATCGCACTGCGGCTCATCATAGTCCCTGCCTCTTGAGTTGATGCTCAGGCATGCGAACGGACTAAGTATTTCCTGCTCACGTTTTTCTATCTGCTCGCGAATAGTCATTTATCTGCCTCCTCGCTGTCACAGTCGTTATGTTCTGCTGCTATTCACACACAAATGTAACAAATAGCGTTACATTCCACTAATTATGCTCTACACTAGTTATTATTCGACGTGATTTTTAAAAATCCTTTTTTTATTTCTTTTTACTTTAATTTTCTTTCGGCAAAAAATTAATGCTATATCAATTACCGCCAAGCACATGGCGCAGCATCTGAAGCTGTCCGCCTGTGATTTCATTGTCGTAGCTGCCATAGTAAAATTTATCGTCTTTTGCCAGTATACAGCCCACCCAGGTGCCCACATGACTGTCACTCTCTATGGCATCCTTCATGGATTTGTAGCCTCTATTGTAAAATAGGCATCATAGTCCTTGAAGTCTGCCGGGTTTATTTTCACTGCGCCAAAGGTATCCTCAAGACTTTTTATGAAATTCTCATCGCACTCCGTATAGCCTGTGACATCCTTGCTGTAGCGAGACTCTGACTGCCACTCCTCATCCCACATAAGAAAAACGCTGCAGTCCTTCCATGAATTGCTTTTTTCAACTACAGACAGCTTCTTGTATGAATTTGATGCGTTGCCCGCCATCTGTAAATATGTATCGTCACCGTTCTTATTCATATATAAGAGGTTTGATGCTGCAACCTCATAATACCTGCTGCTATAGTCCTGATCCTTGTATACAATATAGCCAAGCGGACTGCCAGTTCCTGCATAGTCAAGCTCTATGGTTATCGGAATATACACCTGACTGTCATAAACCATAGGCCCAAGCCTGTCATCATTTGTGATACAGCTTGCGACCTTTTCATACTCAGCCGGCTCGTTTGAAGGCGACATGAAATATGTGTAAACAACAATAATTGCAATGACAACGACCGGCACAATGACTATTACAGCTTTTATGGTTTTCCTTCGAACCCTGCGTCTGTGAATGCGCACTTTCCTGTCTGCATGTTCATCGCAATACCTGTATTTCACCAATCTGTATACAACGAAAAGCTCCAGCACAAGCAAAAGCACAGCAAAGGCCATCATACAGCCGGCCTGCCACATCACCTTGTGATTGACAAATTTCTTGTCTATAAACTTAAGCGGTATGAGTATTATCGTCCAAAAAAGCGTATTTCCCAACACATACCGTGCATATATTTTTCTGCTTTTTATCACGGTAAGCGGAAAAAGTGAAACAATCACTGTCAGCATGAGCACAATTGCAAAAAAATACCCCCATATCTCTGACAGAGTTGAGCCGTACAGTGCCTTAAAATACTGCGCCGGACCAAGCTTTTTGATATTGCCCCAGCCTGAGTATTTTGAGATAAAGAGCACTACCGTGCCGATAAACCATGTCAGTATATAGATGCCCATGTAGCATGCCATATTTTTCCTTGCAAAGCTGCCATATCTCATAACGGAATATGACACAAGCACCCCTGCAAGCACAGGAAATCCGCCCACTCTGCCAATCAAAAGATTTACATACTCCATAACAGCAAAGGACAAAACAAACACACATATTACATTAATATAAGATAGATTCAATCTCTTCACGCTGCAATCCCATCTCCAATATAATAATCAAATTCCTGTGACAGCTGTACCCCCTCAGTGTGGCAGGCAACGGTTACAGACCATTAATAGCCAATAGGCTTTCAAAATTATCTGCACAAAATAAAATAGGAAGCCGTTCACCGACTTCCCTGTTAATGCAGGAGATGGGACTTGAACCCACACGATATTGCTACCACAGGCACCTGAAGCCTGCGCGTCTGCCAATTCCGCCACTCCTGCGAACAAGCATTATTCTACCAAAAAGTTTAGAAGAATGCAAGCATAAATTTAAAAAACTATACGAAATGTACGAAAAACTATAAATCTGTTACTACACCAGCTTTGATATATCTAAAACCAGTGCATCAACCTCCTCCTGTTTTGTGGCCCAGCTGGTACAAATCGCACTACAGTGCCCTCTTTTTCTCTTCCCATCTCTTCAAAATAGTACTTCTCGGCAAGTGTCTTCTTCTGCTCATCCGATAAAATCACAAACTGCTGATTTGTAAAGCTCTCAACCCAAAACGGTACCTTCTTCTGTTCAAATGCCTCTTTAATCTGCATGGCAAGCTCATCGGCACGCTTTGTCTTTTCAAAATAATCACCATTCTCAAGCATAGTGGCAAACTGTAAGCCCATCAGCCAGCCCTTTGCAAGCACTGCACCGTTTTGCTTCATATAAGCCTTAAAACGATACTTGATATCCTCAGCATTTATAACCAGCGCTTCGCCAAAGAGCGCACCACACTTTGTGCCACCGATATAAAAAACATCCGAAAGCATGGCAAAATCACAAAGTGTAAGGTCATTTTTATCTGAGCCCAGTCCATAGCCCATTCTCGCACCATCAACAAACAGGTACATGCCGTATTTCTTGCAGACAGCACTTATATCGCAAAGCTCTCTTTTCGTGTAAAGAGTACCCTGCTCAGTCGGAAATGAAATATAAACCATCTTTGGCTCTGTCAGATACTCAGGCTTTGCATTGTCATAATACTCTGCGGCACACGCCTCAATCTGCGCAGCACTGATTTTACCATCCGTGTTAGGAAGCGCAAGAATCTTATGACCTGTATTCTCAATAGAAGCTGCCTCGTGGCAATTGATATGTCCCGTATCCGCTGCAATCACGCTCTGCACGGATGAAAGTGCCGCCGCAACCACAACATAATTGGCCTGTGTCGCACCCGGAATAAATTTAATCATGGAATCATCTCTGCCAATAAGCCCCTTAATAATCTGCTCAGCCTTATCGCACCACTCATCCTCACCATATCCCGGATAGCTGGTTGTATTTGTATCCGCCAGTGCTTTCAAAATGCAATCAAATGCACCGCGGTTGTAATCGTTATTAAATCTAATCATAAAAATCTTACCTTTCCTGACTTATCAATCAATATAGGGCGCCTGCCCCGCAACAACCGAAGCCTTGTGGAAGATGGGTTGCAAGACGTCCGGGGGATGTCTGTTCTGCAACGACCGTAGCGGAGCGGAGACCTTGGACCCATGGGCGCCTGCTCTACCACGACCGTAGTCTTGCGGAAGATGGGGCGAGTGAGGTCCGGGGGACCTCATGCCACGAGCCGACCGAGCCGGAGGCGAGACCTTGAACCATGGGCGCCTGCCCCGCAACAACCGAAGCCTTGCGGAAGATGGGTTGCAAGACGTCCGGGGGACGTCTGTTCTGCAACGACCGTAGCGGAGCGGAGACCTTGGACCCATGGGGACAAGGTCCGCTTCCGCTTCTAAAATTAAAAAGGGCTAAGCCTAAGGCTTAACCCTTTTTAGTTTTATAATGCGGAAGATGGGACTTGAACCCACACGATTGCAATAATCACAAGATCCTTAGTCTTGCTCGTCTGCCAGTTCCGACACTTCCGCATGTATTTTGTTTTCGCCGCTTGTCTCACGCGACTTGTATATAATATCAGATTGTTTTCAAAAATGCAAGCACTTTTTTCAAAAAAATCATATTTTTTTACAGACTCTTTTCATAGCACAAAAACGGCTGCCCAAACAGGCTGCATTCACCCACTGTATCAAATCCAAATACTGCATACGAGCGCAGAGCCTTCACATTGAGCTTGTTGACTAAAAAATGCACACTTTTGTATCCTCTCCTTGCGAGCTCTTCCATCCCAAATACCAGCATTTGTCTCGCAATTCTGATTCAGAAAATCCGGATGAACCGCAAGTCTTGAAAGCTCAGCCCGGGTGCAGTTTATGGCTCCAGCAATCAAGCCTCTCCACCTGTGGATCATCATCAATTGAAATCGCTGCGATAATTCTGTCCTCTTTGCTTCCGGCATCAGCATTAATCTCCTGCCCATCAATCATTACAAACAAAGATTCTCTACCAAGATCAAACTCAATCTCCTTCATTCCCGGATAAGAATCGTCCCATGGACAAAACTCCCTGCCTAGCTGTATCTTATACAATTTTAAAATTTCTTCTTTATTTTCTTCTGTAGCTGCTACTATTTTTCTCATTCTGTTTCTCATTTCCTTTATTTTCCCATGTGCATCGTTCTCTTCTGTTACACGATTATCTTTATCATAGACTATCTTTGCAACATAGCTCATCGTTTCTTACTTCCGCAACTAAAAAGTCCATTACAATACACATAACATCTCTGTATATTGTAACGGACTTTTTTCAAACCCAGACTTGGTGCAAGCACCATTTCTGATAAAAACCTCGAAGTTTTTGTTCTATGTGCATATATTACTTAATTTCATTCACAAAGTCAATATATTTTCTGCTAAATTTTCAAATACCATTTATGTTTTGGATTATTATTTTGCCCCTTAATATATTGTATTACCCCACTAATGAATCTATACGCTTCAGCAATAACCTGATTTTTTTTCAAAATACTCTTTGCACTTCAAAACTCTTCCACCTTTTTCACAGAATGGTACAATTCATCCATTGTTTTATCACGCATATTACGGTTAGCCGCTTCCTTTAAAAGATCATTATAAACAAATAGAAGTGCCACAAAATCATGAAATGCAGGATAAGACATATATTTACTACGAGCATGTAAACTAATTTCCTTTTGAGCCTTAGATAATGCATTTGTCAACTTGATGGTCTTTCGAAATTTTTTCTCTCCCTTTGGTTTCATAATTGAACTCATCAAACAATTGCTATGAGCTGCCGCATTTCTTAAAAATTTAATAGATTGTAAATAGTCACTGTAGTTTGATAAATTATACTCTTGATAATATAAGGTATATAACTCCACAAATTTTCCAAATGATAATAATTCAACCAAATTCCAAACTGAATATTCCTCATCCAGCGAATGCTTTTCTGCTAAATCAGATGTAAAATTATATGAATCTGCTTTCTGTAGTATTTCTATCTTTGTATTAGGATACGCCCAAAAATATTTTTTGACAATATTATATCCGTCTTCTTTCTCATTTCACTAAGATCATATAACATCCTTGTTTTTAGTATATGCTCTACGTCCAAACACATACCCAAAATTATTTTTCGAAGATACATATCCAGCTTCGACAATTCCACTAAATATGCAAATTCTAAATTTACATACTTACCATTTTTCGGATTAATAGGATAATTTTTGGCATATGATTTCAATTTAAAATAATAATTATTGTAGCGAAGAAATTTTTTGCCTCCTCTTCACTCATTATTTCAAAAGTAACTCCTTTTTTCTTGAGATCTTCGATTTGCTCATCTATTGTAAGTTTCTTTTTCATCGTAAAAGTTCAACCCTTTTCCATTATTTATACCATTTCCATAAATATCATAACAATGAATTTTACCAATAGCAACTATTATTTACACTTCGTTAGAAGCTTTTTTCATCTCCTGCATGTAATGTTATAAAAAACGGACAGATAATCTACTGCCCATTTCTATGCTCATTTAGCAACAATATACTCCATTTCTTCGCTTTTAGAAAGAATATCTAAAAGCCTGAACACCGGTCCTGTCGGATGAGTTCTACCACCTTCCCATGCTTCCACTGTTTTAATTGAAACCCCCATATATGAAGCAAATACACTTTGAGTCATCCCCGCCTTTGTCCTAATATCACGTATTTCTTTTCCACTATACTCTTTGACCGGCAAAATCATATATGTTTTGACTCTACCCGCTCCATATCCTTTCTCATAAGCTATAGCTTCCTCAAGTCCTTCTTTTAAATCCTCAAATAATGAACTCATAGAAAAATCACCTCCTATTTTTAGCAGCTTCCTCTCTCAACGATTTAACTAATTTCTTTAAAACGCTTTTTTTCTTCCTCTGTAAGATTTTCCCTTCTCTTTTCAACTATATTATAGGGTGTCAACACAATTCATCTTTATATATGCCATCCCTCCATTACTTCCGATTTTCTCTACTAACGCCAATAAGTAATATTACTTAATCTCAAAAAATTCACTACAAGCATCCCTTAATTCTTTTGGAGCTTTCTTTTCACCAATTCCAACAACTTTCTTACCTTGTCTTCTTAATTCTTTAACAGTATCCGTATAACCTTTGTCAGATGTCGCAATGCAAACCACATCGACCGATTTATTATTTTTTATTTCTTGGTTTACATCTTTTTTTATTTTATTATCAACTTTATCTTTTTCTGGATTACCACACAATCTAATATCTTTAATATCCAGTTTTTTTGCCTTATCTGACCAAGATTTTGTACACTCATCTTTTTGCAATCCATACACTTTTTCTGTTCCTAATACTCCTTGTTTATTTGCAATTTTCTGAATTTGTTCTGCCTTTTTTGAACTAATATTTTCTCCATCAATAAATAACGCTGCATTCACCTTTTTTTCTCGTACTATTACTTTTCGTTTGAATGGTTTTCTTCTTTTTCTTACTCTTATTTTCAGTGAATGAATTATTTCTGCTACAGCTTTCTACTTCATCCCAAAAATAAGGATTATGTTCCATTTCCCAATATAATTCAGCATCGTCTCCCATGTCCATACCTCCTAAATACAAAACATTTATTTACTTCTTTATCACATCCATCCTTGTTTTCCTTATGACATTTTTCTAAATCTTATCTTGCCACATCTCCGATCAGAATACAACCACCCTCTTTTAATAATGTTTTTAATAATTGAATAAATTGAATTTTCACATCAGCTGTCAGGTGATGTAAGGAATACGTTGCAATAATAAAATCATATGCATTGTAGCATTTTTGTAAATGGAGATCGATTCATCTATAATTATTTTATTGTCGACTGTATTTTACTGCTTTCACGACTGTCTCAATGCAATTAATTGTTAATGCCAAATGATGATTGATAGAAATACCTTATTAAAGTGTATAAAAACATGTGAAATACCTTCTGCATCCATTCCAAGTAACTGCTCAATACCATCAAAAAATCCACTATTCATAATCCTATCATTTAACAGCCAAATGATTGTTAATACTCCATCAATAATATTGGTGATAATGGTAACAAGCATCACCCTTTTGGTATAGCTGCCATCAATAAGTCTCACACTGTCCCTTGTAACACCCAAAATTCCAAATACAAGAATGAAATACCATGTTTGTCTGATATATTCTAAATTAAAAAGTGGTTCATACACAACTACCCCATTTTTTACAAATGCAATGCATAAAATCTGTGGGCATACAAGAAATACAAGAGTGAAGATAACCGAAAAACAATTCCTACAATCGCATCTACTTTTGAAATCCTATTAGACTTTTGTGGAACAGGAGGCAAATTATCTATTCCATCATTAACCCATCCACCTTAATTCCTTTTTATAAAAGAATGCAAATAATAATGTCACAAATGCAAATCCTGTCAATATACCGCCAAAAATCCCACCGATGGTTCTATAGATAGCTATATACCAGATTGTATGCGATGTTAATGCTGCCATAATTTGGGCAAGTAACATTCCTCCACTGATGCACACTGTCACAATTTTCAATACATACACATATAAACTGTAATACGGCTGTCCAATCAAACAATCCTGTGTTTCACCTTTATATTTCGAAGCTAACTCATTCGGGGTTCCCAGTTCCGTTAAAACAACTTTGATATCACGCTCCGTTGGAGTAACATCCTCACATCGTTCCTCCAACATATCTTGTATGATCGTCTCTAATTCCGCCGCCACGTCTTTTTTCATGGCGGATTTCATATGTTTTGTAACTGCATAAATGTATCTGTCGAT
>ENA-OQJH01000168-OQJH01000168.1-human-gut-metagenome-genome-assembly--contig:-NODE-168-length-39031-cov-2.011027_pt1 | contig 39031 bp, 56 predicted proteins | sample MGYA00242597_ERZ504763 | MGnify/ENA primary metagenome ERZ504763 (study PRJEB26092, sample SAMD00036359) | human gut metagenome | host: Homo sapiens | study: EMG produced TPA metagenomics assembly of... | reverse complement strand
CAAATTGACAATCTTTTAGAGAATATCCATTACATATATCAATTTTATTCCTATCTTTGCGACAATTAACATTTAACAAACCTATGAGTTACTTGATAAAACCTAAGAACTATAATCCGCTACTCGACCTCAAACAGACCGAGCTGGGAATCAAGCAAATAAAAGAGTTCTTCCAATTAAACTTGTCATCCGAACTACGCCTTAGACGTGTGACTGCCCCTCTTTTCGTATTGAAAGGAATGGGTATCAATGATGATTTGAATGGAATAGAACGACCTGTTTCTTTCCCAATCAAAGATCTGGCGATGCGCAAGCCGAAGTGGTTCATTCATTGGCTAAATGGAAAAGGTTGACCTTAGCTGACTATCACATCGAACCGGGATATGTATTTATACGGATATGAATGCTATTCGGTCAGACGAAGAACTGGGCAATCTGCATTCTCTCTACGTAGACCAGTGGGACTGGGAACGTGTTATCACCAATGAAGACCGGACTGTGAACTTCCTAAAGGAAATCGTCAACCGTATTTATGCGGCTATGATCCGTACAGAATATATGGTATATGAAATGTATCCGCAAATCAAACCTTGCCTGCCACAAAAGCTACATTTCATTCATTCAGAGGAATTGCGCCAGCTTTATCCGAACCTGGAACCTAAATGTCGCGAACATGCCATCTGTCAGAAATATGGAGCTGTGTTTATCATAGGAATAGGCTGTCAACTTGGTGATGGCAAGAAGCACGACGGACGTGCACCGGACTATGACGACTACACTACCAAAGGACTGAACGACCTGCCCGGACTAAACGGCGACCTCCTATTGTGGGACAATGTACTGCAACGCTCCATCGAATTATCATCGATGGGAATCCGTGTAGACAAAGAAGCCTTGCAACGTCAGTTAAAAGAAGAAAAAGAAGAAAAAAGACTGGAACTTTATTTCCACAAGCGATTGATGAATGACACCCTTCCCCTGTCTATCGGAGGAGGTATCGGACAATCCCGCTTGTGTATGTTCTACCTTCGCAAAGCTCACATCGGAGAAATACAAGCCAGCATCTGGCCCGAAGATATGCGCAAGGAATGTGAAGAACTTGAAATACACCTTATATAACAAACTATGAATGTACAAATTGAAGAAAGCTGGAAAGCACATTTAAAACCCGAATTCGACAAAGACTACTTTCGCACACTGACCGATTTCGTCAAAAGCAATATAGCCAGTATCAGATCTTCCCTCCGGGAAAACTGATCTTCAATGCTTTCAACCTTTGTCCTTTCGACAAAGTGAAAGTTGTAATTATAGGACAAGATCCTTACCATGGACCGGGACAAGCGCATGGTCTCTGTTTCTCTGTAAACGACGGAGTGCCTTTTCCCCCTTCATTAGTGAATATATTCAAAGAAATCAAAGCCGACATCGGCACAGATGCCCCTGCTACGGGAAATCTGACTCGCTGGGCAGAACAGGGAGTATTGTTGCTCAACGCTACGCTGACCGTACGTGCTCACCAAGCTGGTTCACACCAGAACCGTGGCTGGGAAACATTTACTGATGCTGCAATCCGTGCCCTGGCAGAAGAAAAAGAAAACCTGGTATTTATCCTGTGGGGATCATACGCTCAAAAGAAAGGAGCGTTTATCGACCGCAACAAACACTTGGTACTCACTTCCGCCCATCCCTCTCCTCTTTCTGCTTACAACGGCTTCTTCGGAAACAAACATTTCAGCCGTACAAACGACTACCTGAAACCCATGGAAAACAGAAATCGCATGGTAGTTGGAGAAGTTGAGAATGGAGAGTTGAGAGTTAAGAATAAAGAGTAAAGAGTAAAAAAAATGGCTGCACTATTCGTCGAATGATAGCGCAGCCATTTTTCTTTTCTATATTGTAGCAAAACAATTACACGTCCGAATTTCCACTCTCAACTCTCCACTCTCAACTTATCCTAGTACCACTGAATGTTACTTTGCGTTTGGCTTCTCTGCTCATACTTCAAGTCTTGCAGGATGCTTGCATTCGCACGGATGGTAACATTGTAATATTTCCAGCGTCCGAAAGGAGAAAGACTGGCGGACAGGTTGAAACAGTGCAAGTCACGGGAGATTGTACAAGAAGTCTGCGTAATCTCTTTTGCCTGAAAATCATAGCCCGAGTTGAACGAGAGCGACCAGTTATTAGAAATCTTTATATTTCCGTTTGCATTGATGTTATGCGTATACGTATAAGGATATCGCATGGAATAACGGTTAATAGGCTTAGACCTATCTTCACGGATATTAAACGAATAGCTAAGGCTTAACGACCAAGGCATCTTAAACACCTGATAACCATCCGGGTCTGCCTGTGCTTTCTCTACTTCTTAGGTGTAGTACCATCTCCTTCCGTTCCGTCAGATTCTTCATCGTCACTATCCTCCGACTTCTTATCTTTTCCTTTTTCATCCTCCTCTTTCGGACCGAACCATTTCTTCCATGTGTCATTATTAAAGGTATAGTTGAAAGAAGAACCATATCCTTGGAAACGCCCAAAACGACCATACGACCATTCTGTACGGTTACTGGTCACTACATTACCGCTTTTATCGAATGTATAAGCATACGTAGCGAATTGGGCATTCATATTGAAAGTATAATTCTTGGTCAGTTTCAGACGGAGGTTCATACTTAAGTCACTCCACGGTCTTTCCTTTGCCGCCATATTATAGGACATATTGGCACTCAAATCATCAATAAGGCTAACTTTCTTGACTGTATCATTCTTTGCGTCATAATACTTCATCTCCAAGTTATTAGCTATCGAGAAACTAACCGTTCCCGACCCCTCACGAGAAGGCACGCCATAAGGCTGATTGGTAAAAGGAGAATAATATTGTGTATTACCATTATAATCGGTATATTCTTCCAGTACTTGCCAAATCCCGGAGCACCACTCAAACTCACCTGCGGTGTGAATACGTGACGAATCTGTATCTCCTTCTTCTTCGCAAAGATCGGTTTATACATACCATACAATTTCGTACTTAGAGCCAAACTAGCCGAGTAATTGGATACACGATAAAAGCCGTTAAGAGAATCGCCCGGCAATGATTCCAGCCTGTGAGTATCTTCGTTATAATGCTGATTGATTTTACGGGTGTACCATCGTTCTGTATAATTCACAGAAGGATTGACCTGCAAATATTTGAACAGCGTAAAAGTAGCACTGATAGGAATGTTATGGTTCATCGCATTCTCCCATGAGCTTAGTCCGGCTTTGAACAAATGGTCATCTTTAGTACGGATACTGTTTGTCAGACGTCCCGTATAACCAATGGAAATCTTCTCGTACCAACGTTCGGCTCCTGCCGCTTTCTTGCGCTTGAACGGAAACAGACGGCTCAACGTAATATTCAAGTCAGGCAAAGTGACCGCAATAGAAGAGTCACGCATTGTCTGTGCGATATTGGTAGTTCCGGATAAGGTCAGACCGATATCGGGAAAACTACGAGAATAACTAATACTTGATGTTTTGGTATTTTGAGTCAACAACTGCGAATTATAAAGGTTGTTGATATTAGAACGTTCATAACTACTGGTCGAGAAGTTCACACTGGCAGAGAATGTAGTGTTCGGACTGGCTTTAGCATCCTGTCGATGGTTCCATACCACCTTAAAGTCCTTAGCAACTGTATAGTCCGGCATCCCTTTATCTCCAGTCTTGGTGACCTGATAGTCCGCTTGCAGCGTACCGGAATATTTATAGCGTTTATTATAGTTTGTCAATCCAGACAATCTCCATGAACCTTTCGTGAAGATATCTCCCGTTATTTTCAAGTCCATGATATCACTCATGGCAAAGTAATATCCTCCTTCTGCCAAACCGAAACCACGACTGGAGTCATCCATATAAGTCGGCATAATGAAACCGGAAGAGTAACTGCTGGAGAATGGGAAGAAGAAGAACGGCACAGCCAACGGCAGAGGCACATCTTCCACAACCAGATAGGCAGGTCCTGTCACTACATTCTTTTTAGGGCGCACCTTAGCTCTCGTCAGCTGCATATAGAAGTGGGGATGATCGTGATGATCGCAGGTTGTATAACGCCCATGCTCCATGAAAATTTCATCATTGGCCCCTTTCTTCGCCTTGCTTCCGGTCACATATCCTTCTCCCTGCTGGGTGACGATATCAGTAATTCCCGCTTTCTTGGTTTTGAAGTTATATCGGATTGTTTCCGTATCATACGAGGTATCACCTTCTTTAAATACCGGTTTACCTTTTTCCACTCCGGTAGTATCCTTGATACCATAAGCATGCACAGTACTACTATCCAGATTCATCGAAATAACTTCCGCAGCCAGTTCGATGTTCTGATAATTCACTTTTCCGCTACCATAAAGTGTAGCGGCTCCTCCCAAAGTAAAGACAGTGGAGTCGTTGGATTCATAAACAACCGGTGCATCGAGTGGTTGTTTCTTCTTTACCGGTGCGATGGAATCAATACGTACCGTTACCGTATCTGCTTTCAACGAATCATTTCCCTGAAGGGAATCCGTTTGTGCGGTATTGGAGGCAATCATTCCTCTTCTTCGACGCTGAGACGTAGCTCATCGGGAAGCATCAGTAAGACAATCAGCAGTATGAATGATATAAGTATTTTTGCTTTCAATGGCGCCATTAACTAATAGTTTACGCTTGAAGTGGCAAAAGTACACAATCTTCACCAAATATGAGTTAGAATCTTCGTTATTTAATTATTTTTTAGTGCTATAAAAAGAGAGAACACCATCTATCAAAGCGGCTTAGGCCTTCTTCACCATATTTTGCAATACTTTGCCGCGCTTTTTCCACAGTTTTCTCTTCATCCAGATGGGTTTTAGAAAAGAATTTATCCGCAAAGCAAATCAATTGCTCTTCCAGGGTAATGGGCAGCATCTCACGATGAGGAACGGGGAGCTGCTGGGCAATGATATCTTCCAACGAGAGTCCGGCTCCCGTATGGCGTTCGCACACCAATGCGTGTTGGGGGAAACCTTCCGCCCGCAAGATTTCAGCTCCCAAATATCCGTGGGCGATATAAGGATGAGTGCCAAAGCACTGAATGTGGGAGCATCGGTCTGAAAAATTCCAATATCATGCAACAGAGCAGCTTCTTTTACAAAACTCCGGTTTAAACGCAATTCGGGATGAGCATCCAGCATTTTCATTGCTTTTCCGGACACGGCCAAACTATGTATTACTAAGATTTGTCTCTGCTGGGTATTCTCCGGATAATACTTATCAATGATTTCGTATGGATTCATGTGCTTTATTTTTTGCTCTCTTGATGAGAAATTAATATTTTTGTGCAATATTACAAAATTACCGATATGCAAACTAGAGTTTCCTTCATTCTTATATTTTTGTTCATTATGTTGTTGCCAATGCGTGTAAACAGTCAAATTGTCACGGGAGCAGAACAGATGGATCAATATCTGCCGTTGCTGAAAGGAAAACGCATCGGAATGGTGGTCAATCACACTTCTGTTGTGGGAAGAAAGCAGGTTCATCTTCTCGATACCTTATTAAAGAGAGAGGTCCGGGTAGTCAAAGTATTTGCTCCCGAGCATGGTTTCCGTGGTAACGCAGATGCGGGTGAAACGGTGAAAGACGGAAAAGATTCCCACACCGGCATTCCTATCGTATCGCTTTATGGTGACAACAAAAAGCCGTCTGCCGCCCAACTAAAAGATGTCGATGTGATTGTATTCGACATTCAGGATGTAGGGGCACGCTTTTATACCTATATAAGCACGATGTATTATGTGATGGAAGCTTGCGCAGAGAACAAGAAAGAAATGGTTGTACTGGATCGCCCCAATCCGTGCGATTATGTGGATGGTCCGATACTCAAACCTGCCTACCGGAGTTTTGTCGGCATGTTACCCCTTCCGGTTCTCCACGGATGTACCATCGGCGAACTGGCACAGATGATAAACGGGGAAGGATGGATTGCCAACAAGAAAAATCCTTGTTCATTAAAGGTAATTCCAATGACCGGATGGAAACACGGAGCACCTTATTCACTTCCCATCAAACCGTCGCCCAACCTCCCGAACGACCAGTCTATCCGATTGTATGCCTCACTTTGTCCTTTTGAAGCCACCCGCGTCAGCGTGGGACGGGGGACAACTTTCCTTTCCAAGTATTGGGCGCACCTAATAAGAAATACGGAAGTTTCACTTTTACTCCCCGCTCCTTACCCGGTTTTGACAAAAATCCGATGCACAAAGGTATCACCTGTTATGGGGAAGACCTCCGGAATGTAACCAATGTGAACGGATTTACACTCCGCTACTTCTTGGACTTTTATCGCTTATCCGGCGAAAAAGCAGCTTTCTTCTCCCGTGCCCGATGGTTTGATTTGCTGATGGGAACTGACAGCGTACGCAAAGCTATCCTCAAAGGAGAATCGGAAGAGGCTATCCGGAATAGTTGGCAAAAGGAATTACAGGATTACAAGGAGATTAGAAAAAAATATCTTCTCTATGAGTAAAAAACTAGTATCATACTCTCATTCATTTTCATAAACCACTTATAATTAAAAGAATAAGTATGATAGATAACTATTATTTCCGGTATCTATCATACTTAGACCATCAAAAACGAGGTATCTATCATACTTGATCAATCCACGCTCTCTCCTGAAGTTTCATTTTTTTCCCGTTCATCACCAACTTGCAATGCACTTTTTGCATTAAGTGGAGATATAACAGGGCGTTTTAGCTGACTTTCCAATTGCTTGCGAGCAACTCTTGCCACATTTCCTCCATCTTTTGCCACTTCGGCATTTTCAGCAAAACCGGATGGGTTTCTCTCTTTGGACAAATCCGTAGTAGCCGTTTCAGCAAGCATATTAAGGATCAGTTCAGTGTTCGTCATATTGTCACGGAGATTTTCTTTCTTCAATCCTTTAAACTGCTTATATTCTTTTGCCGACTTTTCAGCCCATGTCTGATAAATTATATCCGTTAATGCAGCAAACTGAACGCCCTCTTGCATCCCATTTCTTTTCCATTCGTCAGTTAGTTCCTTCCGTACTTCAATTGATTTCAATCGTTGATTAATCCAATTGTCCGAGTAACCTAAAGATTTATATTCCATCATCGCCCGATTTATAGTCAGTTCGGGGTCCTGCATTTCATCCAGACGCTCTTTGGCGACTTGAGCCATCCACATCTTAAAGGGTTCGCTTTGGGCGAGGGAATAGACTGAATTAGACGGAAAAGCTGTTGGGTTGTAGCTACATCTGTCTTATACAGTTTGCCGTCAGAAGAAGGTAATTTCAGTTGGTGACAACTTGTCACCAACTCACTGCCTTCTGCTTTAAGACGCTGTTTCAACTTATTCCAATACTTGCGCCCATCAACACTTTCTGTTAGCACGCTTACCACATCCACAATGGAAAAATACCATTCCTCCTTTTGGTCATCCCAAACAGCACGGATCTTTTTATCTTCAAATACTTTTATAGCATCTTTTTTAGTCATAGCATTATATATATATATGATGTAAACAATTAATAAATAACAAATTCTATTCTACCTCCAAAGGTACAACATGATAATACGTACCATACGTTTTCCGTTAGATTTCACTCCGAGCCGCTGCAAGATACGCCCGAAATAAGACGCCTGCCTGGCGGAAAACGTCATTTTACTTGCTTTCTGAATCCGCCGCAGAATGTCAATAGCCAGTAACCATTCCCCTTCTTCCTCTTCTTCCGCCCTACGATAATAAACCATAAATAATTGTTCGATGGCAGGAGATTGTTCAACTCCCGGTTGTTTCCGTCATGATAGCCTCTTCTTCGGAGTCAAACCAATAACGTTCGTTGTGATAAAGCACTCCAACGCCTGTGCATAAAGCTGTTCATAATCAATAGGACGCGACACATCTATAGCTCCCGTCATGTAAATACCGATGAAACGACGGCTACCGGAAGTATCCGTCAACAAATCCCGATGATTGCTCGTGGCAATGAACGATGCATACCGGCGAAGCTCTTCCACCGCCGAAGCATTCGGACGACGTGTGTTCACCACCGGCTTTTGCAGAATATGTTTCAGAAAAGCCTGCTGGGTAGGACTAATCTGATCGAATTCATCCATATTGATAAGCAGAAAGCGATTCAGATACAACTCCGCGTCCCGTTTCCGACTGAAATCAATGCTATCCGTATAGTACGCCTGTAAAGCAGGAGGAAGAAGCATTCTGCAAAAAGTCGATTTCCGATATGCCTGTGGGCCAATCAGCAAAGGTGACGTACTGTTGGCGTGTTTCTTATCCATTCCCCTCCAATGGGCAACCATATTCAAAAACCACCGACGGAACAACGGCGCCCAATGTGGATTATCACAGGGAACACGGTTGGCCAGTTCCAAAATCCGGTCTTTACCATCCCAGTGAGGCAGATGATACAAAAAATTCTCCACAGGCTGATAAACAGGCACATGATCAGAATCCAAATAGCGGATTACGTCCCTATCCCACATTTTCACCCCTTCATACATGGCATTCATCGTGATACTCGCCAGCACCCGCTTGTCCACCGGACGAAAATAGAAATTAAAACTATTCCGTTCGCGATATTCCACTTCCGTGGTCAGCTATTGTATCGAAATTCATAACGGCGCTTCATAAATTCGTCCATCTGCATGGCGAAAAGCTGTTCGGCCGTCAGACTGCTCTTCTTGCCGAATCCCTTGGCGGAACGGTAGACACTTTTCACAGTTTCGCGAATCAGTAACTCGTCCGAAGGGAGCCGGTAGTGCGCCTTTGTCCACCGCACAGTATCTTCTTCGGGGATACCTGCCCGAAAGCAATGCTCCGCCAAACACACTAGTAGCGGTTGCAGATCGTCTCCTTCCCGGTATCCGTCCAGTTCTTCGAGCGCCCTGTTGAATGCAGCGGAGAAAAGCACCGACAATGCTTCATAATTTTCATATCCGGGCGCCATTCGCTGCAAAGGAGAATCAGTTTCCCGCGTTCGTTTGATAAAAGTCGTTTCGGACGGAAGACTGACGGGCTGCTTCATATAAATGGGCATTGCTTTCGGATTGAAATAAAGTTCAGGATCATACGTCAGCCTGCAATATTGTTCGAGCGACGGTTCTTTCAGTTCGATATCAAAAGGCAGTTGTGCTGATAATATTTCACAGCCGTCTGATAAGCATGCGCGTGAAAAAGTTCCGCTTGCTCGCGTAAAGTCGGCAAGCGGTCGTCCGGATAGGTGAACCGCACCCATATCTTTACTGATTTGCCGGAAGATCCGGTAAAAGCAAGGTATGTTTGCGGAAGCTCTTTGACCAGTTCTTTTATTTCGTCGGCTTCCGCCCTCCCCGAAAGGTTATTGACTTCCATCATCACTATGCGTTATATTCATTCAGGGTCATTACCCCTTCTTTACGGACAAAAGCTGCGGCAGGCATCACTTTGGAACTTTACGCACCTCTTCAATCGAATTTCCCGGAAGAGTATACCGCAAGACTTCCTCATCTTTGAGACGGGCTGCGCCTTGACTTCCGTTTTCATCTGCTCCAAAAGGAGCTCCATTTTCAACGTCCGTAAGGTTTTTACCTTGCCATCGTCTTCTGACTAATGTTATTCTCATCTTTTTATTATTATTTCCAGTAAAGAAAGCTGCACTACAGCCATACAAAGATACAACATGCTCTTCGTCCAAACAAATTTCACTGCTTTTATTTGCCACGCCACACGACTTTATTTTATAGAAATAATGCTTACTAAATTTGCGAATAAAGCAGGATGATGTATCTTTGCAGGCAGTAAGACTTCAGCCCGCATAAGTGTGCCGTACAGCCACCTATGCGGCTGTATAGTTTACATTCTGTGGGCTCTACAGCCCACGAATGTGTGCCCAAGAAAAGCTACTGATTCCAGTTGATTATCTAGGCTGCAATTGTAGGTTATCTTACTGCAAAACAACCATTAAAATGCCTTTTAAAAGGTATTTTAGCCACATTAACCCATAATAGAAAAAGACATGTACGCAAAGTATGATTTTCGCAAAAAACCGTCTTCGAAAGAAGACGAAGACGAACAGCCGTTGTACCCCCGCATCGTATCGAACGGACCATCGACTTTCAACAAATTGTAAAAGAGATCGCTCAAGCTTCCAGCTTTACGCCGGCAGATATTGAAGGAGTCCAGCTGGCTATTGAAAATAAAATATCCGAATATTTAGTCAGCGGACATCACGTCCAGTTGGGGAACCTAGGATATTTTCAGCCAAGCTGAAAGCACGTCCGGTGATGGATGCCAAAGAGATACATGCGCAGTCCATTTATTTCGATAATGTAAATTTTCGTCCATCATCTTCTTTCCGAAAGAAGGTTCGCGGATTTGTAGAAAAAGCGAAGTCGGGATTTGCACATTCCGCCGAAGTTCCGGTGGAAGAGCGTCGGCGTAGGTTGGAGAGGTTTCTGGATGAACGACCGATGATACGACGCAAAGAGTATACGCAACTGACGGGACTACTAAAGAACAAAGCGCTGAATGAATTGAACGGTTGGGTAAAGGAAGGAGTACTTGACACCATTGGAAGCGGCAGTCATAAAATTTATGTGCGAGCCAACACAAAGAAGGAGTAAACAGCAAAAAAAACAGTGAAACGGGAATGATAGATACCCATATTTCATAAAGAAGTATGATAGATACCGGATTTTAAAAGCGTCTATCATACTTATTCATCAGATAATAAACATGTTAGCAAAAAGAATGAGAGTTATGATAGTTATTTTCTACTCTAAGAACAATCAGTTAATATATTTCACCTGAATATTTTCATAGAAAATGGTTATCCACTCCTTTATTCTAACTATTTTTGCATAGATAACCGAACATAAAAAAGTGAAATGAATATCGAAGAATTTAGAGAATACTGCCTGTCTTTTAAGGGAGTCCATGAGAAGATGCCGTTTCCCAATGTGCCCGACAAATATAGCCGTGACATTCTATGCTTTATGCAGCGGACAAATGGTTCTGTTTCGTTAACATTGAGATTTCCGATTTTTGTTGTATCAAATGCAACCCTGACGAATCCGGAGAACTGCAAACTGAATATACCGGCATAAGACCGGGATGGCACATGAATAAGAAATATTGGATCAGTGTTTATTTCAATCAAGACGTATCTGATGATAAGATCAAAGAGCTTGTAAGCAACTCCTACGATATTGTAGTTAAAAGTTCGACAAAGAAAGAACGGGAAATGTTATCACTGAAAGTTTAATGCGATATAGCTAACTTATTATCAAGATTACCATTCAGCTCATTTCAGTCTTAATATGAAAAATCTGAATCTCTATAAAGATAGTCATAAATTATAGGGAACTTTTCTTGAGATATCTTTCTAAATCCGGCCTTTTCATAAAACCGATATACTCTGTCTGTATTCCTTGGTGTATCAAGGATTATTTCTCTGAAATTGTGTTTTTGTGCAAAATCTAAGAAAATGGCATATAACTGCGACCCAAATTATGAGGAAAACTTCTATAAGGTTCATAAACAAAAAACTTTTTTAAAATAACCACTCCATTCCCTGCATTCATTAAACCGATGGTTCCTACAACCTTCCCACTTTCCTTTGCCACCCAAAAAATTCCCTCCGCCATCAATATACTTTTCTTTGATGTGAAGTAATTCCGGCTGGTCATCTACCGTTACCAACGGACGAGTGCCATCGTTCTGGCAATGAAGGACAAGTGCTATAATCTCTTCTTCATCGGACTAGACGTATTCTTCTATTTCTACCATGCTTATACGTGTTTGAAGTTACTATTATTTTAATTCAATTTCAGCATCATAAATTTTTCATAAATAATAATACACTGAAAATCAATAATATTATCTATATCAAAAATTGATATAAAACAAATATGCAACAAACAATTAAGGAAACACTGTCTTTATGATAGAACAATAAGAACTCAAAAGAACATTATTTTGTGATAGTGAATAATCTATATAGATGGCGACACATCCCACAGACTACTAAAAACGAACAAGATAAAAGGGACTATGCGCAATGCTTATAGTCGATTTCCACTGTTATGCCCCCGAGTGTAAAAACTTGGTATAACACAACAAATACTTGCCGAGAAAATGAGTTATACTCAACAGTCTATAGTGCCGAAAAGGATGGGTAGGAAGTCAAGCCAATTGTGGAAGGAATACGAAACGTACCGCCACAACACATGGGAGAGACACCGCAGATACGCAGTCCGGTGGTAACAAGTACGGAGTCGATGCTACCTCTTTTCAAAATGTAACATCACACTGCTTATGCTAGAACGCAAGAAAAAAGAAAATCCAAAGGGTTTGCTTCATTAACATTATTGATTAGGAAGGCGAGGTGAATTAGATAACAGTTCTTGCATATCCTTACTACAAAAGATTAGTGTAATTCTGTGTGGTGAAGACTCCCGAAAGTTTTCGCAATACCTCCATTCTTTTGTAAATTTGTAAAAATTATGAATGTGCAAAAATACGACTGTCTATTGACGACACCCAATCATTACAATATAGAGAGGGAACAAATTCATTTAACAAGAAAACAAACTGATAAAGAAACAAACGACTCAAAATCCACTTCTAAATGAATCAACACAAGTAGCTCTCTCAACTAAGTTTTTTTTATATCATTATACATTAAATTCAGGAATAAAGTTTGTCCTATAAATAAATAAACCTATTTTTGCCACTTATGAAATCTAATCATGAAATATAGAGTTGCGCAAAAGATGATGAATAAACAAGAAAAATTCGAGCAGATATTCTATGAAATATTCCCAAAGGTAAAAGCCTTTGCCTGGAAAATATTGCAATCAGAAGAAGATGCGGAAGACATTGCTCAAGATGTCTTTGCCAAACTATGGAATACTCCGAAACATGGGAAGACAAAGAAACATGGCATAACTATATATATACCATGACACGAAACCACATATTCAACTTCCTCAAACATAAAGCCGTCGAACAAAAATACCAGCAGCAATCCGAACCCGAAGACTACAATTATTATAGTACCGATGACATCCATGACCAGCTATATGTCAAAGAACTGCAACTACTCATTAAACTTACTATAGACCGCATGCCCGAGCAAAGGCGAAAAGTATTCCTCATGAGCCGACAAGAAGATATGTCCCACACAGAAATTGCCGAACGGTTGGGAATCTCAATACGTACAGTAGAGCGTCACATTTATTTAGCGTTGGGAGAACTGAAAGAAGTCCTCTACTTATTTTTTTTCATATTTACCATTGAGTAGTCAATCTGTTTCAGTTGTGTTTATAAAGTAAACGCATCCCGCTGCTCCTTAACCGACATAAGTTAAGGCACCGATGCAGTAATCACCTTTTAAACCTAAGAAACAATAGTAATGAAAACTCTGAGACTCACTTATCAATTGATCGCAATCCCTGCGGCCTTCTCACTTAGTACCTGCCACACACAATCCAGCCAGCAGCAACCTACTCCACCGAATATCATCTATATATTGGCAGACGACATGGGATATGGCGATATCAATGCATTTAATCCACACTCGCAGATTCCCACTCCAACATTAGATTCGATGGCATCCGCAGGAATTATGTTCACCGATGCCCATAGCAACTCTTCAGTCAGCACTCCCACACGTTACGGCACGCTAACCGGAAGATACGCTTTTCGTTCTTCACTTAAAAAAGGAGTCTTGACCGGCTATTCTTCCCCCCTGATTGAAAAAGGACGCGAAACAATTGCGTCATTCCTCAGCAACCAAGGCTACCAGACCGCCTGCATCGGGAAATGGCATCTCGGGCTCGACTGGGTAAAAAAGGATGCCAAGAAACCCCTCTTTACCGGCAACGAGTGGAATGTAGAGAACACGGACAATGTAGATTACACCGCTTATATAAGCGGAGGTCCCACAGACTGTGGCTTCGGCTATAGCTGCATCCTGCCCGCATCACTGGATATGCCCCCATACATATATATAGAAGACGGAAAAGTGACAGCTCCCGTAAACGGATATACGGAAGACTATCTCGAAAAAAAGTAAGAGGTGCCCGCTATCGACATGGCGACGTGGCAGACGACTTCAATCATCAAGAATGCCTCTCCTACTTCACCCAAAAGTCAGAAGAATACATAGCCCGTGCCTCCAGGCAAGACACTCCCTATTTCCTCTATCTCGCACTGACAGCCCCCCACGCCCCATGGTTGCCGGGAGAAGAATTCAAAGGACGCTCCACTGCCGGAGCTTACGGCGACTTTGTCTGTATGATAGACGAAACCGTACGCCGCATATACACAGCCGTAGAACGTGGCGGAAAGGCAGCCAACACATTAGTCATATTTACCTCGGACAACGGATCTATGTGGCTGGAAGAAGACATCGCACAAACCGGACATCGGGCAAACGGTGCGTGGAACGGTGCCAAGTCCGACCTATGGAAGGTGGGCACCGAATACCACTACTCGCGACATGGCCCAATGTAATCATACCCGGAAGCCATTCAGGACATCTGATATGCTCCACCGATTTGTTCGCTACACTTGCCGACATGCTGGGAACAACATTGCCCCCTCACACGGCCGAAGACAGTTTCAGTTTCTGGCACGAACTATCAGGCAAAAAACAAAAAGAAAGCAAGGAACGGCAATCAATGGTGTATCATTCCGTAAACGTTTCTTCGCCCTGCGTAAAACGAATGGGTATTTGTTGACTGCAAAGTTCCGGCGTTGGACATTACCTGAAGAAACAGCCAAAAAGCTGCCTGACACACAATTATACAACCTGAAAAATGATACCACCCAACTCCAAAATGTATTGATCTCTCACCCGGAAATAGCCTGGGAAATGAAAAGGGAACTGGAAGCCATTAAAACGAAAGGCTGAAAAATCACCTTGATGCATATTACCCAAAATTCAATCATCCTATAATATCATGAAAACAAATTCCCAATTATTGTTATTACTATCTCCTTTTTGTACATTCCACATAAGCATGGCACAAGATGCCTCTAAACCGAACATAATACTTATTATGGCCGACGACCTGGGATGGGGAGATGTAGGCTTCAACGGTAACACCCGTATCCAAACTCCTTGTCTGGACAGGCTATCTTCCGAAGGAGTGATATTCGATCAATTCTATTCCTCTGCCCCCCTTTCATCACCTACCCGTGCCAGTGTCCTGACCGGTAGAAACGCTTACCGAATGGGGGTGTTTGCTCCCAATGTAGGTATCCTGCGTCCGGAAGAGAAAACTTGCCCAAGTTATTGAAAGAAAAAGGATATACGACAGGACATTTCGGTAAATGGCATTTAGGTACGCTTACCTACAAAGAAGTAGATGCCAACCGGGGACGGCCGGAAAATAAACATCTGTTCAATCCGCCATCCGAGCATGGATACGATGATGCTTTCGTGACGGAATCCAAAGTTCCCACCTTCGATCCGATGTCGGCACCCGTATCCAACAACGGACGTTTTGGGATTATCTGCCGGAATATGAAGAACGGAAAACGTATGGAACATACTATTGGGACATCAACGGGAACAAAGTTACGGAAGAACTTCGGGGTGATGACAGCAGAATTGTCATAGACCGGACACTTCCTTTTATCGATCGTTCACTGAAACAAGGAAAACCTTTTCTGGCTACAATCTGGTTTCATACTCCACATCTGCCTTGCGTGGCCGGTCCTGAGCATGCTGCGCTCTATAGCGATCTACCTTTGGAAGAAAGAAATTACTACGGCTGCATTACGGCAATGGACGAACAAATAGAACGCCTGGTAAACTTCCTGAAGCGGAAAGGCATCTATGAAAATACTGTTATTTTCTTCTGTAGCGACAATGGTCCCGAGCTGAACACTCCCGGAACAGCCGGTATCTTCAAAGGGAAAAAACGCTCCCTGTATGAAGGTGGCATCAGAGTTCCGGCATTTATGGTTGGAGGAAAAGGGAAATTACCTGGACATATCACACAACCTTGCAGCACATCCGATTATCTGCCCACCATCTTAGAAATGACCGGGCTATCTCAACAAGGTCTATACGAACTGGACGGAGAATCATTCCTGCCTTTCTTTCCTCAGAAAAAGCCATGCGGAAAAAGCCTCTTGTCTTCTGTTCGGGCACACAAGGAGCAGTTGTTACCTACGATTATAAATTATATTATAATAAAGGGAAGTTTGAACTGTACAAACTGCCGCAGGATCCGTCCGAACAAAATGACATCAGCGCATCTCATCCGGATGAAGTTAAAAAACTCTCTGGCTATTTACATCAGCAAATGTCTGCTACCGCAATTCATTTGAAGGAGAAGAATATGGCACTTCTTCAGTAGAACGAATGAAACAGAAGTGGGAAGGGATATTTGCAAAGTAAGATTTAGTAAGATAAATAGTAACAACAAACCGTTTTAAATTATTATGGAAAAGTATTTTTTACCCATGTTAACCCTATGTATGAGTAGTGGTTACCTTCATGCCTCCACCCCCAAAACCGCATGAACATCGTATTAATAATGGCCGATGACTTTGGCTATGAATGCATTGGAGCCAATGGCGGCAATTATCAGACCCCGCATATCGACAAACTCGCCGAAGAAGGCATACGGTTTGAACATTGCCACTCCAACCCGCTCAGCACCCCGAGTCGAGTACAGTTAATGACGGTAAGTACAATGTTCACAATTATGTAGCTTTCGGCAAACTAGACAGAGGAGAGGAGACTTTTGGCAACATTTTAAAAAATGCAGGATACGCAACGTGCATTGCCGGCAAATGGCAACTGGGCAAAGAGAAAGACTCACCCAAACATTTCGGTTTCGACACTTCCTGTCTGTGGCAACAGACTGTAAGCGCAGTGGATGAGCAAGGACACGACACCCGTTATGCCAACCCCGTCATGGATATAAACGGTGAAACCATCGAATACCCCCAAGGCACATTCGGTCCTGATATATCTTGCGATTTTGTATTGGATTTCATAAAAAGACACAAAGAATCGCCTTTCTTTGTATATTATCCGATGGCACTGACACATTGTCCCTTTGTCTCCACACCTGACTCCGAAGAATGGTCCCCCATGCGCTCCCCCACTTATAAAGGAAATGCCGTACACTTTCCAGACATGGTGGAATATACCGACAAGTTAGTAGGGCGCATCTTAAAGCAGCTGGATGAATTACAACTTCGAGATAACACACTGATCATATTCACCGGTAACAACGGGACGGACAGCCCAGTGATCTCCATGCTAAACGGAAAGCCATACCCCGGTGGCAAAGGAAAAACCATAGACTCCGGTACACACGTACCACTGATAGTATCTTGCCCGCAAGGTGAAAAAGGGAAAGTCAACAAAGAACTGATAGACTTCACTGACTTTCTGCCGACTTGTGTGATGTCGCCGGGATTAATCGTCCAACAACCCCGGAAACCGATGGTAAAAGCTTCTATCCGCAACTGTACGGAAAGAAAACAGAAGCAAGAAAATGGATATACTGCTGGTATGCTCCCCGGCAGGTATATGATGAAAAAGCAACAGTCTTTGCACGCGACCGGAAATATAAACTATACCGGACCGGAGAATTCTATGACATAGAAAACGATTTCTATGAAAAATCACCTATCACAAAACCCAATATGACCGGAAAACAAAAGAAAATATTCAAGGCATTGCAGACAGTGATCAACAAATATGAAGACGCTGCGAAGAAAAAAAAATAAAATTTCAAAAAAAGCCATTTACCATTGAGTAGTTACTCCTGCCTAGTTGTCTTTTCTATATAAAAACAATAACAATGAAAGATTATATCAGACAAATCATTCGGATATTCACAAATTCTTCTTTGGATAAAACAACCAGAGAAGAAGTGCACCAATGGTTGGTAAGTCCCGAACATGCCGATGAAAAAGAGGCGGCATTGCATGAGCTATGGATAGAAACCGAAGGTCGTCCGAGCAAGAATATGCACGAATCATTGAAAGCCGTTTATCGCAAAGCGGGTGTAACCGCTTCTCAAAAAAGACAACGCTACTACCTGAAGTTCACGCGCTATGCAGCAGCCGTAACACTCTTGGTTCTGTCCGTATCTGCCACCTACTTTCTGACCAAAGCCGAATACTCAGAGATAGCTATGGTAGAAAATTACACCCGTGCCGGTGAGATGTTGTATATCGACTTGCCGGACGGAAGTAAAGTACAGACCAATTCAGGTACATTATTACTCTATCCTGAAAAATTCACAGGAAATACCCGCACGGTCTTTCTACTCGGAGAAGCTAATTTTAAGGTAAAGCCTAATCCGGAAAAGCCATTTATAGTCCGTTCCAACACACTATCAGTCACAGCTTTAGGAACAGAATTTAACGTAGCTGCCTATTCCGATAAAAATGAAATAGTAGCTACCCTGCTTGAAGGAAAAGTAAGGGTCGTATGTGGCATAGAAGGAGAAAAGTACATCCTGCATCCGGGTCAGCAAGTCTCTTATCTGAAAAATACAGGCGCAAGCTATCTGACGGATGCAACGTGGAGGATGTCACTGCATGGCAGAGAGGTATGCTGGTTTCCGAAGCGTCACGGTGAAAGACATGATGATCACATTGCAGAGAAAATACAATATTACAATCCAATATAACGAAGCCCGCTTCAACAACGACAAATACAATTTCCGCTTCTCCGAAAAAGCAACTATTCAGGAAGTGTTTGCCGTTATGAAAGAGGTTATCGGTGGATTTGAATATACTGTAGAAAACGATGTATATACCATTCAATAACAGAGAAACATTGTTTAACCTTTAAATAAACAGAAAGTATGAAAAAAATATCCGGGAAAAGGTTGCCGCCTCATCCCGGATGTGAAATCTTAACTTTTAGTATTTACATAATACTACAACTAGGGAAAAAATTCTAATATCATGAGTTTAACACTAAAAACTTACAAAGATATGAACATATATCGAATTAAAGCTAAAATTAATAACTTTTTTTTGCTGTTTGCTGCTCTCACAGACAGTAGTTTCGCCCAAAATGCGAAAAAAATATCCATTAAAAAAGAAAAAGTCTCTTTGAAAGAGGCATTGACCGAAATTGAAAACAGACTAAAATGATCAGTTGCCTATAATGAATCACAATTAGGCGCCGATAAAACCATTTCACTGAATGTCGTTGACGCGACAATAGAAAAAGCCCTTGACCAAATATTGAAAGGTACAGGATTTGCTTATAAAATCCAGGGAGACCATATCATGATCGTACAAGAGCCTAAACAAGAGAAAAAGAAAATCCAAGAAGATAACCGGACAGGTATTAGATGATCAAAATATGCCCCTGATTGGCGTGAACATCGTTGTAAAGGGGAAACCCGGTGTAGGTGCCATTACAAACATAGACGGAAATTTTACTCTGGAAGTGAATCAGGGAGATGCGATTGAGGTCTCATACATCGGCTATGCCCCACAAACGCTAAAAGTTACGGATAATAATATCTATAATATCCAATTGTCAGCAGACGCTGAACTATTGGAAGAAGTTGTTGTAACAGCGTTAGGTATCAAGCGTAAGTCAAAAGCATTGGGATATAACCTCACTGAAGTGAAATCTGATGAAATCACTACGGTAAAAGACGCGAACTTTGTAAACTCGCTGACCGGAAAAGTAGCCGGGCTACAAATTAATAGTAGTTCTTCGGGTATCGGAGGTTCTACCAAAGTAGTGATGCGCGGTGTGAAATCTATCAGTAAAAGCAACAACGTGTTGTACGTAGTTGACGGTGTTCCTTTGAATAATACAAATGGAGGCGATGTCGAAAGAACCAAGGTTTTTATACTGCAGCTCCCAAAGGTGAAGGCATTGCCGACTTTAACCCGGAAGACATCGAGAGTATGTCAGTATTGACAGGTCCTGCGGCAGCGGCGCTTTACGGTAGTAATGCAGCCAATGGTGCAATCCTGATTACCACGAAGAAAGGAGCTGCCGGCAAACCTAAAATAACATTATCGCATAACACGGATTTTTCCAACCCATTCGTAACTCCGCGTTTCCAGAACACATACGGCAACAAACCGGGCGAATTTTCGAGCTGGGGAGACAAATTGGCAACCCCTTCTTCCTATGATCCTCTGAATTTCTTCCGTACAGGTTATAATACCACTACTGCCCTGTCCATTTCACTGGGTAATGAAAAGAACCAGACTTTCGCATCGGCATCTTCCACAACAGCCGAAGGTATCATTCCGAACAATAAATACCAGCGTTATAACTTTACAGTTCGTAATACCTCCAATTTCTTTAATGACAGAATGACATTGGACTTAGGTTTCAGCTACGTGATTCAGAAAGACCAGAACATGCTCTCGCAAGGACAATACTTTAACCCGATTGTTCCTCTCTACCTTTTTCCTCGCGGTGAAGACTTCACCCCCTATCGCATGTACGAACGTTATGACGAAGGCCGTCAGCTGATGACCCAACACTGGCCTTATGGTGAAATGGGCATGGCAATGCAGAATCCATACTGGATCATCAACCGCAATATGTTCAATAACGATCGGGATCGTTATATGGCAAATGCCGGATTGAAATATAAAGTGTTCGACTGGATGGATATCAGCGGACGTGTACGCATTGACAATGCCAACACCCGACATACAAAAAAACTTTATGCCAGCACAGATGCCAAATTTGCTCAAAACAAAGGATATTATGGCGACCGTAAGGACGTAGACAAACAATTGTATGCTGACTTCCTGGTCAATATCAACAAACGTTTCAATGATTTCGACCTCACTGCCAATGTGGGTGCCAGCATCCAGGACGTAAGTATGGATTATGTAGGTGCGGAAGGTCAGTTAAGCATGATTCCCAACTTCTTCACTTTGCATAATGTAGATTTGGGGGCAAATAATTCGCGCATCAAACAGGATGGTTGGAAAGAACAAACCCAATCGGTATTTGCCAGTGCGGAACTGGGATGGAAAAGCATGATTTACCTGAGTGCTACAGCACGCAACGACTGGTCATCGGCTTTGGTCAACACACCCAACAGTTCTTTCTTCTACCCATCTGTAGGTCTTTCAGGAGTAATCACTGAATGGTGAAGTTGCCGAAGTGGTTGACATTCTGGAAAATGAGAGCTTCTTATAGTTCCGTAGGTAATGCACCTTCACGTTATCTCACAATCCCGACTTTCGGCTACAGTTCGAGTGGAGAATTTGAGACCAACACCCACATGCCGGTACCAGAACTGCATCCAGAGCGGACCAAATCATTTGAAATAGGTACAAATGCCAAATTGTTTGACGGGCATGTTGGCCTCGACTTCACCTATTACAAATCAAATACATACAATCAGACATTTGAAGCCAAAGCTTCCGCTTCCTCCGGATACTCAACATTCTATATTCAAGCAGGTGATATAGCAAACTGGGGTATTGAAGCTATGGTATCTTACGAAAATAAATTCGGGGACCTGAACTGGAACTCACAGCTTACTTTCAGTATGAACCGTAATGAAATAAAAGATTGGTACGTGATTACCCGGATCCACTTACGGGTGAATTACTCAACATTCCCAGTCTGGAAGTTTCCAAGTTTGGAACATATCGGATGATACTGGAAGAAGGCGGCTCAATGGGCGATATATATGTAACCAGCCGTTTGCGCCAAGATGGTTCCGGATTTATTTATGTAGATCCCGATACCAACCAGCTCCAGACAGTAGAAGATTTACAGAAGGTAGGTAATGCCAATCCGGATTTTAACTTAGGTTTCCGCAACAACCTTTCCTGGAAAGGCTTTAACCTGGGCTTCTTGCTGACTGCCGCATTGGTGGAGAAGTGATGTCAGCCACTCAGGCTATACTCGACAAATACGGAGTATCGGAAGCGTCAGCAATCGCACGTGACAATGGTGGCGTAACAGTCAACTTCGGTAAACTCGACCCACAGTATTTTTATGAATATATTGGCGGAGGTGATACCGGCATGTTATCTAACTATGTGTACAGTGCTACCAATGTACGCTTGCAAGAACTAACTTTAGGCTATAACTTACCGAAGAAATGGTTTAATGACAAATTGAATATGACAGTTTCCCTCATAGGACGCAATCTTTGGATGATTTACAACAAAGCCCCGTTCGATCCGGAAAGTATCGCATTTACAGGTACCTACTTCCAGGGATTGGATTACTTTATGCAACCCAGCTTGAGAAATGTCGGATTCAGTGTAAGAATGCAATTCTAAAAATAATACTATCATGAAGAACTATATATTAAATATTGGAAAAGGAATGATTTTTGCCGGAGCCATCTCCCTGGCATCCTGCACCGGATGGTTTGATAATGTCCCCCCTTACGAAGCCACCGAAGACATACTGGAAGGAGATAACGTGAAAGTCGGAGCTTTCTTCCCTCAATTGCAACGCAATGTGGTCTCTACGCATAACAATCAGTTCAATTGTCGCAAAACTTGGTAGGAGATATCTATTCGGGGTACATGGCCATTCCCACCAATTTCAACAGCAATAAGAACAATGCCACCTACTTCTTCCAGGATAATTGGCTGAATAATCCGTTCGAAAAAGTATATACCCAGGCTATCGGCGCCTATATCGAAATTAAGAAAAGCGTAGATGGCGATGAAAACTCCCACATCTACCAATGGGCACAGATTCTTAAAATTGCTTCCATGCATCGCTTTACCGACATGTGGGGGCCTCTGCCTTACACCCAGGTAGGAAGCGGTTCGATGACCACTCCATACGACAGCAAGAGACTGTTTATATGAAGTTCTTCGAAGACTGGACAAAGCGGCTGAAGTCCTGACCAAGTTTACCGTGAACAATCCCGGTTCAAAACCTATGGCAGAGTACGATTTGGTCTATGGAGGCGATTACAGCAAATGGGTGAAATTTGCCAATTCACTACGTCTGCGTCTAGCAATGCGTCTAGCTTCGTAAAGCCGGAAGTTGCAAAAGAACAAGCTGAAAAGGCTATATCTCATTCATTAGGGGTAATAACTTCAAATGATGATAACGCCGGGGTGAAAACGGTGGGAGCCAATGACGTAGTTAATCAACTATACACAATGTGGGCCAATTATAAAGACATTCGTATGGGAGCTTCCATTTGGTCTATACTGACAGGTTATGAAGACCCACGTTTGAGTAAAATGTTCACGCAAGGTACCCTGAATGAGACATCCGGTTACTTCGCTCTTCGAACAGGCCTCAACTTGGACAGCAATAAAGACTCACGGCTAGGATACTCTTCCCCGAACATACAAGTAACACTCCAATAATCTGGATAAATGCAGCCGAAGTTGCTTTTCTTAAAGCCGAAGGTGCTTTAAGAGGATGGAACATGGGAGGTGCTACTCCTCAAAGTGCTTATGAAGAAGGTATTCGCCTTTCTTTCAACGAATGGGGAGCAAGTGGTGCCAATGAGTATATGACGGATGAAGTGAAGACAGCCGCTAACTATGTAGATCCTCTAAAGTCGTCCAATAACATAGGTGCTGTCAGTAACATAACCATTGGCTGGAAAGAGAATGATTCCAAGGACAAGAAGCTTGAACGTATTATCACCCAGAAATGGATTGCCACGTTCCCAAATGGTCAGGAAGCCTGGACGGAATTCCGCCGTACCGGTTATCCTAAATTATTCCCTGTAGCAGTCAATAATAGCAGTGGAACAGTTGATACGGATATTCAAATACGCAGACTGCCATTTGCCAAATCAGAATACACTTTAAATCCCCAAAACATACAAGAAGCCATTCAATTATTAGGTGGTCAGGACAACGGTGGTACCGTTTATGGTGGGATATAGAAAATAAATCAATAAACTAAAAGTAAGTAAATCATATGAAAAATATATTGAAAACTATCGGATTAGTATTTGGCTTGGGATTGTTTATGCAAGCATGCGATGACTGGACCATGCCCGAAGCAAATATAATACAAAATCTGGATGGAACTCCCAAATCAGAAGAATACTACAGGAAATTAAGAGCTTATAAAAAGACGGACCACCAAATAGCTTTTGGGTGGTTCGGCTTTTGGAACGGAGGCACATCAACTTCTGCAAGAGGTTCATTGCGCAGTGCACCCGACAGTATGGATATCATATCTATATGGGGAGACAAATATAACTTAACTCAAAATCACATAGATGATATGAGATACGTACAGGAGGTATATGGAACAAGAATCACATTCACGCTTTTCTCTCACAATATGTCCAACTTATTCAAAGGAGGAGTATGTCCGTTTGAAAACAAGGCAGAAGATATTCCCGCAGCAGCAAAGGCATTATCCGATTCTATCTTCAAATATGGTTATGATGGGATAGATTTTGACCACGAATGTTCAGCCGGTGACCTCTTCTACAACAAGGATAACATGACTACGCTATTACGTGAAATGCGCAAAAATTTAGGTCCGGACAAACTAATTATGGTAGATGGACATATCAGTTACATTACGGAAGAAGGATGGCAATATGCTGATTATGCCGTATCTCAAGCATATAATACTTCTGCTCCTTCCAGACTCCAAAGCCGTTACAACGGAGTCAGTAATATATAGGTCCGGAGCGCCTCATTGTAACCGAGAATTTTGAGTCCTATTGGAAAAATGGCGGTGTAACCTATACAGATGAAGAAGGTAATAAAATGCCCTCCTTATTGGGCATGGCCGGTTGGCATCCCGAAGAAGGACGTAAAGGAGGATGCGGAGCATACCATATGGAATATGAATATGCACACGATCCGGAATATAAGTTCATGCGACAGGCCATTCAAATAATGAATCCGGCCAATCCCAACAATTAAAAACTGAACAAATCATGAAAAATATAGCAAAAATAGGAATAATATTCATGGTTGCTCTTTTGGCAGCCTGCCAATCAGAATATGATGTGATAGAGAATGGGGTATTCCTGACCGATGCGCAGAAATCCCAATCAAAAAAAGTAACTATTGACGATACGGGAGCCAAAACTGTTATCTCTTCCCGTTTAGGTACCATGATGACAACGGACGTAACCGTTGAATACGGAACAGATGCAACGGCACTGCAAGCATATAATCAGAAAAACGGTACAGATTATCAGTTGTTGCCGGAAAAATTTTACAGTTTTTCGGAAAGTACGACAACAATCAAAGCTGGTGAAATCGGTTCATCACCGACAAATTGATAATAAAACCTTTTGATGAAACTATCGACGCAACCAAAAAATATGCTATCCCCGTAGCTATAGTTAATGCAAACGGAGCCGAGAAACTATTGTCTTCATCTTCTTTAATAGTACTTTTGGATCAGATAATAGTAACTACAGTACCATATTTAGCCAATGGTAATGCTATTTCTATTGTTCCAGAATCTATGATAGAAGGGCTTTCATCATGGACATTAGAGTGGAATTTATGCATGGATGCATTTAACAGAAACAATGTGACTCAATGGACTATAAAGGGAGCCGACGGGAAAAACAATATTTATACTCGCTTCGGAGATGTTACCTGTGAACAAAACCAATTCCAGGCTAAAATAGGTTCTGGGAAACCACAAAGTATTACACGCTTTACGGCTAATAAATGGTATCATCTGGCATTAACTTACGATGGAACAAACATACGTTTCTATGTAGATGGGGTACTGGATTTTACAACTCCGCATGCTCTTCCGGGAGAAGTTTTCGAGATGAAAGAAATAGGCTTTGCAAATAGCGTAAATACTGCCTATACATTGAAGGGAAGTATTAGCGAACTTCGCGTATGGTCTGTAGCTCGCAGCCAAGCTGAAATCTCGAATAATATGTATGTTGTCTCACCTCAGACTCCGGGATTGGAAGTTTATTGGAAGTGTAATGAAGGAAGCGGAACCATAATCAAAGATTATTCCAGTCATCAAAGAGATGGCAAACTTGTGAAAGAAGCAACCTGGAAGACTGGTGTACGTTTTCCAGATGACGGAGAATGATTCTGATTCCAAATATCATCGATTATAATCAGCTTTTATAAGATAACGAGAGCGTTCCTGAAATGAAACGCTCTCGTTACTAAAACCTAACTATTTTCCCGGAAACAACCCTATTTATATATGAAGAACATTTTAACAGACCATATAACGATAAGTTGGGGTATTCTATTATCGGATTCAATTCTCTATTTTTTTTATCTGCCTGCAACCATACTTCCCGAAGAGAAGGAAAAGATGCGGAACGTTACAACATCGTCTACATCATGACTGATGACCATACCGCCCAAATGATGAGTTGTTATGACAAGCGCCACATCCACACCCCTAACCTCGACCGTATTGCGGCTGACGGTGTTCGTTTCACCTCCAGCTTTGTGGCTAATTCGCTAAGCGGTCCCAGCCGTGCGTGTATGCTCACCGGAAAACACAGCCATGCCAATGGTTTTACCGACAACACCACCTGCGTCTTCGACTCTTCACAACAAACTATGCCCAAACTCCTGAAAGCGGCAGGTTACGAAACCGCCATGATAGGCAAATGGCATCTCGAAAGTTTACCGACAGGATTTACCTTCTGGGAGATTCTACCAGGACAAGGAGACTATTACAATCCGGACTTCATCACCATGGACAACGATACCATACAAAAGAAAGGTTATCTGACAAATATCATCACAGATATGAGTATCGACTGGCTGGAGACGCAGAGAGACAAGAACAAGCCTTTCTGCCTGTTCATTCACCACAAAGCAGCCCACCGCAACTGGTTGCCGGAACTGAAATACCTGTCCGAATACGAAGACCAGACTTTTGAACTTCCCGAAAACTTTTACGACGATTACCATAACCGCACAGCCGCCGCCTCAGCCGAAATGAGCATCCTGAAACACATGGATATCATGTACGACACAAAAATGCTGAGCGAAAAAGACGATTCACGGCTGAAAGCAACTTATCTAAAGTTCATAAGCCGTATGACCGACGAAGAACGGGCACAATACGATGCCTTTTATTCTCCACTTATCCAAGAATTCTATAAAACCAAGCCGCAAGGAAAAGAACTGGCGGAATGGAAATATCAACGCTACATGCGCGACTATGCCAAGGTGATAAAATCCTTGGACGACAACGTAGGACGCGTACTGGACTATCTGGACGAAAAAGGCCTGTCGGACAACACCCTGGTGGTCTACACCAGCGACCAAGGATTCTATATGGGCGAGCACGGATGGTTTGACAAACGATTCATGTACGAAGAATCCATGCATACGCCATTAATAATGAGACTTCCCCGCGGACTAAACAAGCGGGGCGACATCCCCCAGTTGGTCCAGAACATTGATTATGCCCCCACTTTCCTGGAACTGGCCGGAGTGTCCGTCCCCGAAGACATGCAAGGCGTATCGTTAGTACCCCTGCTGAAAGGCGAGTCGCCTGACGACTGGCGACACTCCTTATACTATCACTTCTATGAATACCCGGCGGAACATGCCGTAAAACGGCATTACGGCGTACGGACGGAACGGTACAAACTGATACATTTCTACAATGATATCGATGTCTGGGAATTGTACGACCTAAAAGAAGACCCTTCGGAAATGAACAACCTGTACGGTCGGGAAAGCACCGAAGAAATAACCCGCCAATTGAAGGATGAGTTGAAAACTCTTCAACAACAATACGGTGCTCCCATATCCTTATAAATAACAAAAGATCATGAAACACACTTATTGGTTATCGGGACTGGCCGTCCCCTTCTGCCTGCCACAACAGGCAATGGCAGAGAAACAGCCGCATATCATCTTCATAATGACCGACCAACAACGTGGAGACGCGATAGGGTGTGCGGGAAACGACCGAATCATAACCCCGAACATAGACGCCTGGCAGAAGACGGCTTTTATTCAACAACGCTTATTCCGCCACCCCCAGCAGCACCCCGGCACGCGCAGGATTGCTGACCGGACTTTCGCCCTGGCATCACGGCATGCTTGGTTATGGCAATGTGGCGGAACATTATAAATTCGAGATGCCGCAAATGCTACGTGATCACGGCTACCTCACGCTGGGCATCGGCAAGATGCACTGGCGCCCTCAAAACGCCTTGCACGGTTTTCATGCCACCATCCTCGACGAAAGCGGACGGATAGAATCGCCCTATTTCCGCAGCGACTACAGAAAATGGTTCATGACCGTCGCGCCGGGTAAGAATCCCGATGCTACAGGAATTGGTTGGAACGATCACGCCGCCTCTACCTATAAACTATCCGAGAACCTACATCCCACAGTTTGGACAGGCGACGTGGCCGTAAGTACCATCAAGCATTATGAAGGTGAACAGCCGCTATTCTTGAAGATATCATTCGCCCGTCCTCACAGCCCTTACGATCCTCCGCAACGGATTCTGGAGATGTACGAAAACATAGAAATCCCCGCCCCCGCCGAAGGAGAGTGGAGCAAGCATATAGGCAAAGACATCACCGATCCCAAAGCTGATTCTTCCGCCGCATTTGCCCAATTCAGCACCGAATATGTAAAGAATACCCGCAAGCATTATTATGCAGCCGTCACTTTTATCGACGAACAAGTGGGAAGAATCGTAAAAGCGCTCAAAGAGAAAGGCATGTATGACAACACAATTATCTGCTTCACTTCAGACCACGGGGATATGATGGGAGATCATCATTCATGGCGGAAAACCTATGCCTACGAGGGTTCTGCAGCCATCCCGATGATTATAAAAACTCCGAAAGACGTGGAAGGCGTACACTGCAGAGGAAAAGTCATCGAGAATCCGGTAGAGTTGAGAGACATTCTGCCCACATTTTTAGATGCGGCGGGGGGAGAAACGCCCGAAGCAATGGACGGCCGTTCAATGCTAAAACTTATAAAAGAAGAAAATCCACAGTGGCGGCGCTGGATAGATATGGAGCATGCCACCTGTTACTCGGAAGAAAACTATTGGTGTGCGCTTACAGATGGAAAGATAAAATATATATGGTTCCTGCGCACAGGTGAAGAACAACTGTTTGATTTAGTGAAAGATCCTCACGAAACAGTGAATCAGATAACCAACAGGAAATACCGGAAGCAAACAGATGAACTGCGCCGCGCAATGGCAGAGCACCTGAGCGAACGTGGCGACAAATGGGTGAAAGACGGACAGTTGCAGAAAAGGGAGAAAACCCTGCTTTACAGTCCTAATTATCCTTCAGGACTGTCAACTAAAAAGTAACGAATAAACAAGAAAACATACATGACCATGAGAAACAGAATGAAAACAGAATATATTGCCATTGCATTCGGCTTGTTGGGCTGTACCGGTCACCAGCGACATACGAATACATCTTTGAAGCAGAACCCGTAGACTTACAGGTGAAACAAATAGAAGGCGGGTATGAAGTGGAAGGAACATCCGCCTTGCAAGTACCGGGGCACTTCACCTGGGGCGGCTCGGTGAGCAAAGCCGAAGATGGAAGTATTACATGATCTACTCCGCACCCGAAACAGGAGTACATCCCTTCAACAACGCCTGGGTATTCGGCTCTAAACTCGGCCTGGCGGTTTCTGAACGTCCCGATGGTGGTTTCCGCCAGTTGGCTTCTTCTACAACCAGGACGGGTTTGCCGCTGACACTTCCTCGTGGGATGCCCAAAGCACTTCAAATCCGCATGTGCGCAAGTTTGGCAACAAATACTACCTGTACTATGCGGCAACAGTAGATCCGGGCAATGACAATGTGCTTTCAGAAACAGACACTCTACCCAAAAGAGACAGGGTACAGCAGAACCAGAAAATCGGCGTAATCGTGTTCGAGTCGTTTCCCGACCTGCTGAAAGGAAAGTTCACACACTCGGACAAGCCGTTGCTTGAGCCGCGCACGCGGGTGAAGCCCGACAACGTGCTGGCTCCCTCACCCCAGGGTACAGAGCCGAAGCCGGATAACCTGATTGTGGTGAACCCTGCCGTAGTCTATCGTCCCACCGACGGCAAATACTTGCTATTCTTTAAAGGGAATATCTACGACCCGCATTGGCGCGGCATTCACGGAGTTGCCATCAGCGACCACCCGGACGGTCCGTTTACAGCTTTGGATGAACCGTCTTCCATCTGGAAGGTGTGGAAGGAAAACTATCAGCAGAAGATCCTTACGTATGGTATCACAAGCGTGACAAGTGCTTTTATGCCGTATTCAAGGACTTCAACGGAAAGTTCACCAAAGGAGACGCATGCCTGGCCATCATGCGTTCGAACGACGGCATCAAGTGGCAGCTCCCCCAACATTCCTTGTTCATGAAAAGGAGTTGATACTGGCAAACGGAGATACCGTGAAAGTTAAACGCCTGGAACGCCCGCAACTGCTGTTGAATGAAGAAGGAGACCCCGAAGTGCTTTATGCTGCATGTTCCATCGACAATGTAAATCCTAAGATAAACGGTGGCTCGTTTAATGTGCAGATAAGGATAAAAATAAAGAAGAATTAAACTTAAAACACTATTAAACCCAATGAAATATAAAACAGTTCAAAAGTTGAAAGACAACATGTTGCTGAGTTGCAAAGTATTGTCCAGCAGCAGAATATTATTGAGAAGCGGAGCATTCTTAGGCAGCTGCGCCTTATTAAGCAGCTGTGCGCATTCCGACAAAGAATTACCATTGAATATCGTCCTGATCAATTTGGACGATGCCGGAAACGGCGACTTCTCTTTCAAGGGAGCTGTGGGATATCAAACTCCCCATATCGACAAACTGGCGGCCGAAGGAGTGTCCATGACCAATTTCTATGCGGTACAACCCATCAGTGGTGCATCCCGCGCCGGCCTTATGACAGGATGCTATCCCAACCGTATAGGTTTTGCCTACGCCCCCAACCCAAACTCCCCTACTGGTATAAGCGACAAGGAAGAAACTATTGCCGAACTCTTGAAAACGAAAGGATATGCCACAGCCATTTTCGGCAAATGGCATCTGGGAGATGCCAGGAAATTCCTGCCACTCCAGCATGGTTTCGATGAATATTACGGATTACCCTACTCCAATGATATGTGGCCTAATCACCCCCAATATAAATTTCCCGATCTGCCTTTGATTGAAGGCAATGAAGTAATAGGCTACAATACAGAACAGTCGGAATTAACCACCAACTATACAAACCGCGCGGTAGACTTTATCCGGAGAAGTACCGGCAGCGGCAAACCATTCTTCTTGTATCTGGCTCATTCCATGCCTCACGTTCCGTTGGCTGTATCGGATAAATTCAAGGGAAAAAGCGAGCAGGGACTTTATGGAGACGTAATGATGGAACTGGACTGGAGCGTAGGAAAGTCATGCAGGCCTTGCGTGAGGCTAAAGTAGAAGAAAATACATTGGTCATCCTTACTTCGGATAATGGACCTTGGGCCAATTACGGCAATCATGCAGGTTCGTCAGGCGGACTTCGAGAGGCAAAAGCTACCACCTTCAACGGCGGTATGCGCGTACCTTGCCTGTTCTATTGGAAAGGGACAATCGCCCCCGGAAGCATCTGCAACGACCTGATGTCGAATATCGATATCCTGCCCACCTTGGTGGAACTGACCGGTGCACCACACCCCCAGTTACCGATAGACGGACTGAGCATGGCAGCCATATTGAAAGGAACGAACAAAGCCCCCATACGCCAATCACTGTGTATGTATTATCACAGGAACTCATTGCAAGCCATCACCGACGGATATTACAAACTGGTATTCCCCCATAAATATGTATCCTACGAAACACAAATGCCAGGCAATGACGGACAACCGGGTGAACTGGGTAAAAAAGAAATAACCGAATGTGAACTCTATGACCTGAGACGTGATCCGGGTGAACGGGTCAATGTCATCAGCCAGCATCCCCGCGATTGCAGAAAAACTACAACGGATAGCCGACCAGTGCCGGGAGGACTTGGGAGATGACCTGACAGGACAACCGGGAAAAAATCGGAGAGAACCGGGAAGAATAGATTGAGGTAAACAAATAACGATTACAAATGAATACCATAAACTTAAAAAACATACATGGAGTTATCCTACTGGGAATCGGATTACTAGTACAGGCTTGTTCTCAACAGCCGGCCTCGACCTATCTGCAAATTCCCCAGCCTGCGATATAACAATTCATGCTGGAAAACCATTCACAATTGATGAACGTACCACAATTATCTATCCGACAGGAAAAAACGAATTGCCGGAAAGTGATCTCAACATGTATCTCCGAAATGGAGAGACACACCGGCATAACCTTTAAAAAAAAGTACAGGAGAAAAAGAACCTGAAGAATTGTATCCTCCTGAAACATAATGCGGCATTGCCCACCGAAGGGTTTAGGCTGAAAGTAAATGCGGACAGCATTGTGATTGAAGCCAAAGATGCTTCCGCAGCATTTTATGCTTTACAATGGTTAAAGCAATCTCTACTGTTACAAAAGAAAGCACCTTTCACGCTATCTGCCATCGAAATTGAAGACTATCCCGAAATGAATTACCGGGGAGCGATGCTAGACGTAAGCCGCCACTTCTTCACGGTGGAGCAAGTAAAGCGCTTCATCGATCTATTGGCAATGCACCGTTTGAATTATTTCCACTGGCACCTCACAGACGACCAGGGTTGGAGAATAGAGATAAAGAAATATCCGGAACTGACACGCGTAGGCGCTTGGAAAGGCACCGGCAGCGAACGTTACGGTGGTTTCTACACACAAGAGGAAATAAAGGAAGTAATTGCCTATGCAAAAGGGCGTGCTATCACCATCATCCCCGAAATAGACTTACCCGGACACACCACAGCCGCTCTTGCCGCCTATCCACAGTTAGGCTGCACCGGTGGCCCTTACGAGGTATCTATGGATCGCGGAGGAGTACACAAAGACGTACTCTGCATGGGCAAAGAATTTTCACGGCAATTTGTGGAAGATGTATTAGCGGAAGTGGCCGCACTCTTCCCTTCGCCTTATCTGCACATCGGGGGCGATGAAGTGCCGAGAGACCGCTGGAAAGCCTGTCCGGACTGCCAAAGAATCATCCGCCGATACAGCCTGAAAGATACGGAACAAGAGTCTGCGGAAGATTTGTTACAGAGCGAGTTCAACAAGCAAGTGGCTCTTTATCTGAAATCGTTAGGGAAAAAAATGATTGGCTGGGACGAAGTCCTCTCCGACAATATAGACCCCGAAACCGTAATCATGTCGTGGCGAGGACTGGGACGTGGCGTAAAAGCCGTCAAACAAAATCATCCGGTAATTTTCTCATCCAACGGGCATTTCTACCTGAACAACTATCAGTCAAGCAATATGGAAAACGAGCCCGCGGCAACCGGAGGACTTGTATTGATGCAGAAACTTTATAGTACGGAGATCGTCACACCCGAAATGACAGACAAAGACGTAGAAAAAATACTGGGAGCAGAAGCCTGCCTATGGGCTTCTTACGTACCTGACAACAAAACGCTGGATTATAAAATGCTGCCCCGACTGGCCGCCTTCGCCGAAGTTACATGGAGCGGAAGCAGACGGAAAAATTATCTCGACTTTCTAGAACGGCTACCGGTAATGCTCGACCTGTACCGTGAAAACGGTTTCAGATATGCCCCTCACTTCTTTGAAATAGAAGCAGGATACCGGCCGGATATGAAAAACCAACGACTGGAAGTGACGTTGAAGACCCTCGAAGGCACAAACGTTTATTACACACTGGATGGCAGCACTCCCACTCCCAAGTCCCTCAAATACACAGTTCCGTTTTACGTTTCGACAGATGCCTGCCTGAAAGCCATTGCCTACACTCCGTCCGGCCTGCACAGCGATGTGCTGGAGAAAGATGTCAGAATCAATAAAGCCACTTTTGCCGACATAAAGTTGTTGACAAAACCGTCAGATAGGTATAATGGAAACAATGGCACGATACTGGTAGACGGCGTGCGGAGCACAGCTTTCCACACCACCGGGTTGTGGGTGGGCTATAATCCTCATCCGTTGCAGGCGGTAATAGACTTGGGAAGCGTGCAGACAGTGAAGCAAGTTTGCCTCTCTCACTGACAGACATGAGTTCCTATATCATGGGGATAGAGAGCGTGCGGATTGCACTGTCAATTGACGGAAAGGAGTTCAGCGAAGTGGCCTCGCGCACCTGGCCGGCTCCCGAAGCCCGGATGGAAGGAAAGCGCCGGGAGACACTGGAGCTCAACTTCGATGAAGCGCAGGCACGCTACGTAAAAGTAACCGCAAACGGTTTTGAAGCCTTGCCGCCCGGACACTCTGGCGCCGGAATGCCGCCTTTCCTATTTGTGGATGAGATAGAAGTATACTAATGGCTTAATTAAGAAGTTAAAAACGAACGACCATGAAAACAATGAAAACCCTGTTATCCGCCTCACTCGCCCTGACGGCCTTGAGCGGATGCCAACCGGAAACGGAAAAAACCAACATCCTGTTCCTGCTGGTAGATGATATGCAAAGTGATGCCATCGCAGCCTTAGGGAATAAAAATGTGTACACTCCAAATATCGACGGCCTAATAGCCGAAGGTGTCACTTTTACCCGCACTTACACCAACGGTGCCTTTGCGGTGCATTGTCAATGCCCAGCCGTGCCATGCTGATGACCGGAAGGGGAGTATTTGAAGTGCAAAGCGACGGCATGAAGATACCCGAATGCATGGTGACACTTCCCGAACAATTACGAGCCAACGGTTATCAGACATTTGCTACCGGCAAATGGCATTCAGACCATGCCTCCTTCAACCGTTCGTTTGCCGCAGGAGAGAACATCTTCTTCGGTGGGATGCATCCTTACGAAAGAACGGACACTGCTCTCCCCGTCTGCATCATTACGATAGAACAGGCCAATATAAAGAGACGTCTTTCATCGGAGAAGAGTTTTCTTCAAAAAATGTTTGCCGATGCGGCAATCGAGTTCCTCAGCACCGCGGCAAAAGCCCAAAACCCTTTCATGGCATTCGTGTCATTCACTTCCCCGCACGACCCACGAAATCAATTGCCGGACTACGGAAAGAAATATAAAGCCAAAGACATCATCCTACCCACTAACTTTCTGCCGCAACACCCGTTCGACAATGGCGAACTGGCTATCCGCGACGAACAAATCTTCCCCCACCCCGCACAGGCGAACAACTTCAGGAGGAACTCGCCCTCTATTACGGAATGGTCAGCGAAGTAGACGAACAGATAGGACGGGTGCTCAACGCATTGAACGCCACGGGCGAAAGAGAGCATACGGTCATTGTATTTGCATCGGACAACGGCCTGGCAATGGGACAAAACGGTTTGTTGGGCAAACAAAGCCTCTATGAGCACAGTGTGGGTGTACCCATGCTAATCATCGACCCACGCAGTAAAAAACATGGATTCAAAACCGATGCCTTATGCTATTTATATGATCTTTACCCCACCCTATGCGACATAGTAGGAATCGAAATACCGGCTTCAGTAACAGGCGTTTCTCTAAAACCTTTGTTGGAAGGAACCACAGACAAACTTCGTGACGACATCTTCCTGGCATACTCCAACCAACAACGGGCACTGGTAAAGGATGATTATAAGTATATCATCTACAATGTGGAAGGTAAAATCACGGAGCAGTTATTCAACCTGAAGAAGGATCCGAAAGAAATGGCAAACCTTGCTGACGCGATGCCCCAAAAAGCCGCCGCATATAAAGAAATGTTGATTCAACGCCTGAAAGAGCAACAAGACTTTTGTAATATCGACACCCCGTTATGGTGGAAAGACGGACATAAATCACCTGGGATGAACTGATAAATTTATATATCTTCGAATAAAACGAAGTAAGCGAAATAATATTAAACCAAAGCGAAAAACATCAATGAATACAAAATATTTATATCTCGGCCTGCTGCCTCTGATGGCAACTTCCGGAATGGCTGCCACCGACAGCCCGGAAGCGGAGACAAGAAAAAACGAACGTCCCAACATCCTGTTCATATTAAGTGATGACCACACATCGCAAGCATGGGGTATCTATGGAGGAATCCTGGCAGAGTATGCTCAAAATCGAAATATCCGCCGCCTGGCGGAGGAAGGCGTGACACTTGATAACTGTTTCTGCACCAACTCCATCTCCACGCCAAGCCGTGCAGCCATCTTGACCGGCAGATACAGCCACCGCAACGGAGTATATACGCTGGAAGATACCCTTGACACTGCACTACCCACCATAGCCACTGCACTGCAAGCTTCCGGCTACCACACAGGGCTGGTGGGCAAGTGGCACCTGAAGTCGCAACCGCAAGGGTTCGACTACTACTCCGTATTCCACGACCAGGGCGAATATCGCGACCCCACCTTCAAGAACAGCGATGTCCCCTGGCCGGGGTAACCGGAACTTCGGCGAACGTGTACACGGCTTCTCAACTGACATCGTCACCGAAAAGCCATTGCATGGATGAAAGAACAGGACAAGACGCAGCCTTTCCTGATGTGCTGCCACTTCAAAGCCACCCACGAGCCGTATGACTTTCCGGAACGGATGAGGCATTTGTATGACGGAGTCGTATTTCCCGAACCGGAGAACCTGCTGGACTGGGGTCCCGAAACGAACGGCAGGACCTTCGAGGGACAGAAACTGGAAACCATAGCCCGTAACTGGCAAGTAGCCTCGGAAGATCCCGACAAGTGGTGGTGCCGCTACCCCGAGCTACCTTTCAGTACCAAAGGAATGCATCCCACTGCCGCCCGCAAATCCGCCTATCAAAAACTGATACGCGACTACCTGAGATGTGGAGCCACCATAGACGACAACATCGGCAAACTACTGGTCGCACTTGATGAAATGGGCATTGCGACAACACAATTGTGATTTACGTGGCGGACCAAGGTTATTTCCTGGGCGAACATGGATTTTATGACAAACGCATGTTCTACGAAGAAGCCGCCCGTATGCCTTTCGTAATTCGGTATCCACGCGAACTGCCGGCCGGGAAACGGTTGGATGATTTAATTCTGAATGTGGATTTCGCAGCTACACTGGCCGACTTTGCGATGTGGATGCCCCTCAAGGCACTCAAGGCAGGAGCTTCCGCGACAACTTAAAGGGGAAAACACCCAAAGACTGGCGAAAAAGCATTTATTATCGCTACTGGACCCAACATAAGATTCGTCCGGCACACATCGGCGTGCGAACCGACCGGTACAAACTCATGTATCTATATGGTGATCCGCTGAATATGACCGGTTCTTCCGACTACGTCTCCGAACCTTCCTGGGAATTCTACGATTTACTGAAAGATCCGAAAGAAGACCATAACGCCTACAATGACAAGGAGTATGCAGAGGTCATCAAAAAGATGAAGCAGGAAATGCAACGCCTGCAACAGGAAGTCGGAGAAGAACAGAAGAAAAACTGAAACCCGGTTGACCAAGGGACGAGTTGGTCACTTATTCAAAATCCTATAATGGTTTTGAACTTTTTCATGCGCAAATTTACTGAGAATTTTCCGAATTTTCTTTTCCAACTAAGACTAAAGGAAGTTTAACTAAGACTTTATAAGGAGAATTAGACGTATTTTTGCAATCAGATAAAAACATCTCAATTAAGAGCCTGTTTAAAAATGGTTGAAATAAAATTTTAAGAAGGTTTCCGTACCTGCCCAATAATATCTTTATTTGAAGTGAGCAAACTTATAATAAAGATGTATCTGACAGATTTAACGGAAACCGAGTGGCAATATATAACAAAAGTGCTGAACCTGCAAACAAGAAAGCGAAAATATGATTTGCGTATGATTTGGAATACCATATTTTATTTAGTAAAAACGGGTTGCCAGTGGCGTATGCTTCCCAAAGAGTTCCCCAAATGGGAATCAGTTTATTACTATTACCGGAAATGGGCTTCTCTCGACGTTTTCGATTTGCTTCTTGACAGATTACGTGGTCATGTCCGGGTAGAGCGGAGTCAAAACATGGAACCCAGTGTAGGCATATATAGATAGCCAAAGCGTTAAATGGGGCAATAACCAGTCTCTGAACGGAGTTGACGGCAATAAAAAAGTGAAAGGCGTCAAACGCCATATTGGTGTAGACAAGAATGGCTCCCTTATTGCAGTGATGGTTACAGTAGCCAATATTCATGACAGTAAGGCTGCTTATCTGCTAATGAGGGTATTGAAAGAACTTTGTTCAGGAATAAAAGTCATATTAGCAGACGGAGGATATAGGGGAGAGCTTATTCAGAACGTCAAAAATAAATTCGGTTATGTAATTCAGGTGGTTATTAGCGCATACAAAGAACAGGGATTCAAACCTATTCACAAAAGATGGATTGTGGAAAGAACATTTTCATGGATGGAAAATGACAGGAGGCTCTGCCGAAACTATGAACTAACATTCGATTCGGCAGAGGAAATGGTCAAAATATCAGCGATAAAATTATTATTGAAGAAAATTTAAACAGGCTCTGAAAGTACTTTTGTTTTTGATATAAAATATAAAAGCACTTTCATAATTTAGATATATCGCTATCTTTTTTTGAATAAATAACATTTATTCCCAATATACTTGCCAAATCACCCTTTGAGACTGATTACATTTCTTCTGCCACCGTTTTATACAGTCAGTTACGTCATTTAAGACTACCATAAATCCTCCTGTTCACCCAGTTCTTCCACGTTGATGAAATCAAGCAAGTATTCGTCTTTGAATGATCAAATAGCTTTTAGCGCTTGCTTAGTATCGGGCAATGTTTGTGCGAAATTATTAGGCAAAGTTCCCCGATGGCTGTATAGGTCTGCTTGTAAGTAATCCCTTAAAGTGTATTTACTCCAATAGCGAGTAACATACTCATGTATATAAAACAGCCTTACTTCCAGAGTCTTAGCCTTGAATATTATTTCGGCATGATGACTAAAACCGATTGAAAGGAAATCAGCCCAATTGAATTCATCAGCCAGTGGCTGATGAATTTCTACAAGAAGCAAACTTTTCATTCAACACCAAATCATCA
>ENA-OQJH01000167-OQJH01000167.1-human-gut-metagenome-genome-assembly--contig:-NODE-167-length-39045-cov-2.306619_pt1 | contig 39045 bp, 36 predicted proteins | sample MGYA00242597_ERZ504763 | MGnify/ENA primary metagenome ERZ504763 (study PRJEB26092, sample SAMD00036359) | human gut metagenome | host: Homo sapiens | study: EMG produced TPA metagenomics assembly of... | reverse complement strand
TCCGCTTGTTCTGTTTTATTTCTCTCGATTCTCCGTGCATTTTCTGTTGACGAATTTAGTTGTTATACCTTTGATTACGATTATCTTATATGCTGCTGTCGCAATGCTTCTTCTGACTCCTTTCTCCTGGCTTCAGATAGGAGTGGCCGGAGGTGTTAAGAAGCTGTTGGAAGGACTTAATTTCTTTGTCCGATGGGTAGAACGGCTTCCTTGCGCTTCTATAGATGGAATTTGGCTTTATCAGTCAGAAGTGCTAGGTATCTATATTGTTATCGCTCTGCTAACCTATTATTTCATGAATCGCCGATACCGGAATCTGCAAATCTGTCTTTTTTCTATCTTGTTGATGGGGACTTATCATGCAACGCTGTATTGGCTGGATCGTCCTCAAACGAGTTTAGTCTTTTACAATATGCGTGGCTGTCCGGCAGTACATTGCATAAAGAGTGACGGACAATCCTGGATAAACTATATGGATACTCTCTCCAATGAAAAACGTCTGAAACACATGACAGCTAACTATTGGAAGCGTCATCACCTTCTTCCTCCCCAAGAAATAACGGCTGATTGCCGGCACGCTGAACTTAACCGTCAACAGCAGATTATATCCTATCATGTTGTCGTGTATGTGTCATAAACGATAACCGTTGGCGAAACAAATCTACCGTTTCTCCGTTATATATTCAGTATCTTTACTTATGCAAAGGATATGACGGTCATCTGGAAGAACTCGCCCAGGTCTTTTCTTTCTCTTACGTCATATTGGACGCGTCCCTCTCGGAATACCGCAAACACCTACTTGAAAGCGAATGCAAGAAATCCGGTCTGCGATTTATCTCTTTGTCTGACGAAGGTTCTGTCCGCTTTTTGCTCTAAGTACAAAGATTTATCGTACATTTGCACCTTGATAAAGTTTAAGAGTATGTTGACGAAAGTAATTGAACAAGCCAAAATAGACCATTTTACCAAATGGTTTGAACGAGCTGACAAAATAGTAATTGTATCCCATGTTTCTCCTGACGGCGACGCTATTGGTTCATCATTGGGATTATATCATTTTCTGGATTCACAGGAAAAAACAGTAAACGTAATTGTGCCGAATGCCTTTCCCGATTTCTTGCGATGGATGCCGGGCAGTAAGGATATTCTTTTGTATGACCGTTACAAAGATTTTGCCGATAAGTTGATAGCCGAAGCTGACGTAATCTGTTGTCTCGACTTCAATGCACTGAAGCGTATTGACGATATGCAGATGCTGTGGCTGCATCTCCTGCGCGTAAAATCATGATCGATCATCACCTGTATCCCGAAGATTTCTGTAAGATTGTAATGTCCTATCCTAAGATTTCTTCTACTTCCGAATTGATATTCCGCTGATTTGTCGTATGGGATATTTCAGTGATATCACGAAGGAAGGCGCAGAATGTATCTACACAGGCATGATGACAGATACAGGAGGATTCACTTATAATTCGAATAACCGGGAAATTTATTTTATCATTAGCGAACTACTTTCCAAAGGATCGATAAGGATGATATTTACCGTAAGGTGTACAATACCTATTCCGAGAGCCGTTTGCGTTTGATGGGCTATGTACTGTCGAACATGACTGTTTATCCGGATTGTAATTCGGCATTAATCACATTGACAAAAGCCGAGCAAAGTAAGTTTAACTATATAAAAGGTGATAGCGAAGGCTTCGTAAACATCCCCCTTTCCATCAAGAATGTTTGTTTCTCCTGCTTCTTGCGGGAAGATACAGAGAAGCCGATGATTAAAATCTCCCTTCGTTCGGTAGGAACCTTTCCATGTAATCAGTTAGCCGCTGAATTTTTCAACGGTGGCGGACATTTGAACGCTTCGGGCGGTGAGTTTTTCGGAACGATGGAAGAGGCAAAAGCGGTCTTTGAGAAAGCGCTTGAGAAGTATAAACCTTTGCTAACAGCGAAAAGCTAAAGATGGAAGGTTAAAAGTGAATATGGAAAGGTTAAAAGATACGAACTTTCAACTTCCCCCTTTCAACTTTTAATGATTTTGAGATACATTTGTGCGGAATATAGCTAAATAACAGATAATGAAGAAACTTGTATTTTTATTTCTCTCTTTGTTAACCGCCGGAAGTCTGTTCCAGGCATGCGACAATTCGAAGACTTATGCAGAAATGCTGGAAGACGAGAAAAATGCGGTGAATAAGTTCATCAAAGATAATGATATTCGTGTCATTTCACTGGAAGAGTTCGAACGAGACACTGTTACGGCTTCAAAAGAAGCTGGGGATGGATATGACGAATATGTTGCTTTTCCAACGGCGTATATATGCAGATCGTAGATCGTGGCGGGAAAGAGGAAGGTGAGAATGGGTTGAGTTTATTAATGAAGTAGATACTTTTGCTACTGATAACATCATTTGTACTCGTTATGTAGAAAAGGATATGATGACAGGAGAGGTTACTTGTTTCAATGTAGCTTTAGAAGAATGGATGGATTACCCTGATTGTTATAAGTTTCCATTAACATTCCGTTATGTACAAAACGCGTCTACTGTTTATGGGATCGTTTTATCCGGTAGTTTGGAATATGATTTATTATGGGTTAATCAAGGTTATGGAACTGCAATTCCATCCGGATGGTTGATTGCCTTACCTTATTTGCGTAATAATGCACATGTACGCCTGATTGTACCTTCTAAGATGGGGCATACAACTGCACAACAATATGTCAATCCTTATTTCTATGATATCTGGAAATTTGAGAAAGCAAAAAGCTAAAGCACTAACATTAGATAAATCTTTTAGTTAAAAACCTATGACTCTAATCAAATCTATCTCTGGAATCCGCGGAACCATCGGCGGAGGAGCGGGAGAAGGACTGAACCCGCTTGACATTGTAAAATTCACCTCGGCTTATGCTACTTTAATTCGTAAGACCTGCAAAGCGAAGAGCAACAAGATTGTTGTGGGACGCGATGCCCGCATCTCGGGTGAAATGGTAAAAAACGTAGTAGTCGGCACATTAATGGGAATGGGCTGGGATGTAGTAGATATTGATCTTGCTTCTACTCCGACCACAGAGCTTGCTGTAACTATGGAAGGCGCTTGTGGTGGCATCATCCTGACAGCTTCTCATAACCCGAAACAGTGGAACGCACTGAAGTTACTGAATGAACATGGCGAATTTCTGAATGCAGCCGAAGGCAACGAAGTGCTTCGTATTGCTGAAGCAGAAGAATTTGACTATGCTGACGTAGATCACTTGGGCTCTTACCGCAAAGACCTGACTTATAATCAGAAACATATCGACAGTGTATTGGCTCTCGATCTGGTAGATGTAGAAGCTATCAAAAAGCTGATTTCCGGGTAGCTATTGACTGTGTAAACTCGGTAGGTGGTATCATTCTTCCCGAACTTCTTGAACGTTTGGGGGTGAAACATGTAGAAAAACTCTACTGTGAACCTACCGGAACTTCCAGCACAACCCCGAACCGCTTGAAAAGAACCTCGGTGACATCATGAACTTAATGAAAGGTGGAAAGGCCGATGTAGCTTTTGTTGTAGACCCCGATGTTGACCGTCTGGCAATGATCTGCGAGAATGGCGTAATGTACGGTGAAGAATATACATTGGTTACTGTTGCCGACTATGTACTGAAACATACCCCCGGTAACACTGTTTCTAATTTAAGCTCTACCCGTGCTTTGCGTGATGTAACTCGCAAGTATGGAATGGAATACAGCGCTTCTGCCGTAGGCGAAGTAAATGTGGTAACGAAGATGAAAGCAATCAATGCTGTTATCGGTGGTGAGGGAAATGGTGGAGTAATTTATCCTGCCAGTCACTACGGACGTGATGCATTGGTAGGCATCGCATTATTCCTTAGCCATCTGGCTCACGAAGGAAAGAAGGTTAGCGAGCTCCGTGCTACTTATCCTCCTTACTTCATTGCTAAAACCGTGTAGACCTGACTCCGGAAATCGATGTAGATGCTATCCTTGCCAAAGTAAAGGAAATCTATAAGAACGAAGAAATCAACGATATCGACGGTGTGAAAATAGACTTTGCCGACAAATGGTACATTTGCGCAAGAGTAATACAGAACCGATCATCCGTGTGTATAGTGAAGCTTCTACCATGGAGGCTGCTGAAGAAATCGGTCAGAAGATAATGGATGTGATTAATGAATTAGCAAAATAATATCCTGTAAAATAGGATTTTATTTATAACATTTGAGTCTCGTATATCATAAAGATAACTGAATAAGTTGTCTCATTGATATACGAGACTTTTTATTAGGATGATATCCACAGAATGATGATAGTTACTCTTCTCCTTGAGTATTAACAATAAAGTTTCTTTTGATTAAGTCTAAACTTCCTTTCGTCTAATAGTAAACTTCTCTTTTGTTATTTACAAACTTAAAATGAAAGCTTCATTTTTATAAATGCAAGCTTTGTTTTTAAAAACGGAACCTTTGTTTTTATAAATGAAGATTGCATTTATAGATTGGAAGGGATGAAAAGCAACTTACTGTTAATAAAAAGAAAGTTTGGACTTAATCAAGAGCAACTTTTCTATTAATAGATTACATGAGAAGTAAGCAGTGTTGAGAGAGAAGTAATCAACGAAGCTTACTTTTCTGCGTCGTTAGCATAGATACACTACAAGAATATCAATTGGTATACAAAACTTTATAGGTCTTATATCAATGATAAACACATGGCTTAAATATACATATTGATAAACGTGCGATATGAAAATAAAACTGATTGCATTATTATTTATAATGATGAGATCATTGAAAAATGGAAGAGGCAGACTCTTAGATTGTGTGAACTTAGTAGTGAAGTAATTGTTGAAAAATAGAGGTACTTGATAAAATAGAGTTGCATTTTCCGTATAAAAACGTATCTTTGTGTAAAGAGAATCAAAGACATCGATTATTAATGGCTATTTTTTTTCGCACTGCGAAACAAAACATATAAGCGATTGCCTGATATTTAATAGATGATATTAATGATTAACACAATGAAAATACGCTTGATTTTTCCTTTTGTTCTATTGATTTATTCATTGATCTGTCAGGCAGATGGCGGTAAAGATTCATATATCTTCCGGAAAGTAGATTATCAGCAAGGATTATCTAATAGCGCTGTGCTTTGTCTTTTTCAAGACAATACAGGGTTGATGTGGTTCGGTACTTACGATGGCGTCAATTGTTATGACGGCAGAAGCATGGAAGTTTTCCGTTCCGATTTTTCAGCTCCCAAGGCTTTGAGTAACAACGTAATCCATTCTATTCAGCAGGCGGATAATAATTGTTTGTGGATTTCTACCATTGGGGATCAATCGTCTTTCACAGGATTCACGCAAGTTGTCGGATATTATGACTTTACAGATGATTATTATCTACATTCCAATTCTAAAGGAAACACATGGGTGGTGAGTCATGGTGGAATTTTCTACTATAATACATCTTATAAACGATTTGTACAGATTAAGAATCTGAAAGTACCCGTAGAAGATATGGATAAACGGGCGTTCGTCACGGATGATGGTGTTTTGTGGATTTTCACTCAACAAACAGGGGAGCTGTTACAGGTTTCGCAGGATGCTTTTGATTGTGACACATTATCAATTCATTCAACTGTTTCATCTACTAATTTTCATGCGAAACCTATTGAAGATGTCTTTTATCAGAATGGCGTTCTTTGTTTTATCGATAGTGAGCATGATCTTTATGTTTATGATATTTCCCGACAATCTAAAATTTATATTCGTAACCTTTCTTCATTAGTGCAGAAGAATGGAACTATTGCAGGAATAGCCCTTTTCTATGAAGATATTATTATTGGTTTTCGAACGAATGGGTTAGTCCGTCTCCGTACTTCACAAAAATATAAAGAAGAAGTGGTCGACCGGAATGTGCGTATATATAGTATTTATCGAGATCCTCATCAGAATGTCTTATGGGTTGCTTCGGACGGACAAGGAACGATTATGTATGCTAAGAAATATTCTATTGCCACCAATTTGATGCTCAATCAACTGTCATCTAACTTAAGCAGGCAGGTACGTTCTGTTATGACAGACAATAGTGGTGGGCTATGGTTCGGGACGAAAGGTGATGGACTGTTGCATATACCGGATTATCGTGAGAATGAGGAGGCTTCTGCCGTTACAGTTTACTCTCCTGAAGGTAAGCAAAATGTTGTGTCTTATATACGATGGAATAAAGAATTTCCTGTTTATAAATTGGTTCAAAGCCGTTATATGGATGGCTTTTGGATAGGATCTGGAGATCCGGGACTATTTTACTACTCTTTTGAAGACAAAACTTTGCATTCTGTGGAGAACCTGTCGGCACAACCCACCGAGATACATGGCATTTATGAGGAAAATGATAGTGTACTTTATGTGGTGACAGCCGGTTCCGGTTTTCATAAATTAATACTTGAGAAGCAGGCAGGTACCATTCGTTTCAAGTCGCAGAAAAGTTATCATTTTTTCACGGTCAGCGAGAAATTACGATGTTCTATCCAATGTTGCCCGAGGGGGATTCTATTTTGTGGCTTGGCAGTCGGGAGAAAGGACTCGTACGGTTTGATAAGCGGACTGAAGAATATAAAGTGATTTCTTTGAAAGAAATGCTTCATAAGTCGGTAGACGATGTGCTCAGCCTGTATCGGACCAAAGAAGGGTTGTTATATGTAGGGACAACATCAGGATTGGTATGTCTGAATTCTAATGGAAACAGATGAAAGCTACCTATATCGGACGGGAGCAAGGTTTGCTCAATGATATGATTCATGGTGTACTTGAAGATGAGAACGGACTCTTATGGCTTGGTACGAATCGGGGGCTGATTAAATATAATCCGATAAATGGCTCATCACATGCCTACTTTTACAGTGCAGGTGTTCAAATCGGTGAGTTTAGTGATGATGCTTATTACATGTGTCCATATACACAGGAGCTTTTTTTCGGTGGGATTGACGGGTTGCTTTATCTGGATAAAGAGGTGCAGGCTGCTCCGGAATTTTATCCGGATATTTTGTTACGTAAGTTGACTGTTGGACATACGCAAGTGGTTCAGGGGGATGGAGATTACTATACAGACGATGGTAAGGCATTACAGTTGAAGGGGACGGAGGTTTCATTTGCACTTTCTTTTGTTGTTCCGGATTTTTTATCAGGAGAAGATATAGAATATTCTTACCAGTTGGAAGGATATGATAAGGATTGGACCTCTTTTAGTAGTATTAATGAAGCCTCATATACAGGAGTGCCGGCAGGTGATTATATCTTTAAGGTACGCTATAAGAGGGATGTATTTGATACGGAATATCGGCATTTTTCTATTCCGGTATATATCCTTTCTCCCTGGTATCGATCGGTGGCGGCTTATTTTGTTTATTTGGTCATTTTCTTGTTGCTGTTAGGGTACGTGATATATTTACTACGTAAAAACTATCTTCAGGAACGGATGATGAAACACTGATGGGGACAGAAAGTTGCCGGAAATCCGAGACTGTATATACAAACCGTAGGATGCTTGAAGATTTTACTCTTATTTATAATTATTGTGACCAATTGCGTGCAGAGAATCTTTCTTATGAGCAATGTCTTGAGAAGTGTCACTGATACGCGAAACTGTGATGAACGCACTTCTTAATCCTGACGCTCTGTTTTTGGAAGAACTTAAACAATTCTTTCCGGATCGGTTTATTGTTTCTGCACGTATGAGTATACAGGGAGTTTCTCAAGAGGTGTTACGTACGTTGGAAGAACAAGGGATTGATCATTCTTCTATATCGTCAATGATTCCGGAACACTTAACATTTCCAGTTTACAAGAATGCATTATACAGTATTCTTTATTGCTGCTATCTTCGGATTACTGAAATGAAAGGTACTCATGGCGTAATAGTAGAAATGTCAGAACAGGATGGTAAGATGCAGCTACATTTTTCTTCTAAAGATGCTACTGCGAAAGCGTTGTATGAATATCTTTCAGATAAAGCTTCTTCAGTGACGGAGAAAGATTCCGATCATGTGTTTGCTGTGCATTTACTTTTAGGTTTTGTACGGTCGGCTTTGGAACGTATTCATGCCGTTCTTCGTTATGATGATGATGAGAGTGGTAGTCGGTTGACGATTATCTTTGAACCGGCAGTCTTGACAGTGGCAGGTGAACAAGGGAAAAAAACTGTGCTTTTGTTGGAAGACAGAGATGAAATGACTTGGTTGATTAGTAATTTCCTGGCTGATGAATATGTGGTTCATCAAGTAAAGAGTGTGCAGCTTGCTTTTGACGAAATTCGTCGGTCGGCTCCGGCTCTATTATTAGTGGATATGACAATGTATGCCAATGCTGAAGTACTTTTATGGAGTATGTTAGCCGGAATCGTACTCTGCTTTCAAAGACAGCTTTTATTCCATTGTTAACTTGGAAAGTTGGTTCGGCCATTCAGCGGGAACTGATCTTGTGGTCTGATTCTTATATTGTACTTCCTTATGATATATTATTCTTGCGGGAAGTTGTCCATAATGCTATTTATGGAAAGCGGGAAGCGAAGCAGATATATATGGAGGAACTGGGAGATTTGGCGGGACAGATTGTCTGTACAACTACCGAACAAGCTGATTTTATTCGTAAATTGTTAAAGGTGATTGAAGAAAACCTGGACAAGGAAGAACTGGGCTCAACGTTGATCGCTGATCGTATGGCAATGAGTTCCCGTCAGTTCTATCGTAAATTCAAGGAAATCTCCAATACTGCTCCCGGTGATTTAATAAAGAGTTACCGTATGGAAAAGGCAGCCCGCCTGTTACTTGATGAAGAACTTTCTATTCAAGATGTTATTATGGAGGTCGGTATTTCCAGCCGGTCTTATTTTTATAAAGAGTTTACCCGTCGGTTCGGGATGACACCGAAAGATTATCGGGAACAGCGAAAGGTATGCTGATTGTCAGGTTAAATTCTTTCGTATAGGTGATTAGTTGGGAAACATTATTATTTATTTGTTTGTCACAACCTTGTGCTCTAAATCCCTTTTGTTGATTTTATTATGTTGATTATTAGTGCGTTAATCTGTGCTACTTCAATTTACCATTTACTGTGCTTTAATATTGTGTTCTTACTTTGCTGTTTTTTGGCAAGGTAGAGCATTGGACTTTTATTCGAATAGCCTTTATTTGCAACAATCTTTTTAAAGGGAATTAACCTTATTACTAATCAAATTTAAAGGAATTATGAATGAAAAACTAAAGTATCTTACCTTATTTGTAATAGGTATGATGTTGAGTTTGGGCATGAATGCTCAATCTGTAAAATCAATCTCCGGTACGGTAACCGATGATCAGGGAGAGGCGGTTATCAGTGGTACGGTGAAAGTTAAAAACGGTAGTACAGGAACAATCACTGACATTAACGGTAAATACACTCTCTCTGTTCCTTCCAATGCCACCTTGGTGTTTTCGTATATTGGTTATATCACACAAGAATTTAAAGTCTCGGAATTAAAGAGTAATGTTCTGAACGTAGTTCTGCAATCGGATACGAAAGCACTGGACGAAGTAGTCGTTGTAGGTTATGGTACCATGCGCAAATCAGACTTGACGGGTTCCATTTCCACAGCCAAAGGTAAAGACATGCTGAAAGCACAATCATTCAATGCGCTTGACGGATTGAAGGGTAAAGTGGCCGGTGTGAATATCTTCTCTAATACCGGTCAGCCGGGTGGAGAATCACGTGTCATCATTCGTGGTATTTCTACTATCAACGCATCGGCATCACCGCTGTACGTAGTAGATGGAGTGGTGATGTCAAACTTCGAATTGCTTAATCCGAATGATATCGAATCTATCGAAGTATTGAAAGATGCTTCCTCTGCTGCCATCTATGGTGCCCGTGGTGCGAATGGTGTTATCATGGTGACTACCAAGCGCGGTAATGCAGGAAAAGGAGTCCATGTTTCCTATGATGGTTCATTGTCTATCGGTAAGATGGCTAGAAAAATAGATGTAATGGATGCTAACGAATGGATGTCTACCTTCAAGCAGGGATTGGAAAATGCCAACGAATTTCAAGGCAAGAACTTCACAACTGATCTGTCACAGATATTCACAGACGAACGTTTGTTCAATGCAGACGGTTCTCCGAAATATAATACCAACTGGCAGGATGAAGCATCCCGCACTGCCATCTCTCATAACCATCAGATCAGTATCCAACGTACAGGAGAAGGATCTTCTATCGGAGCATTCATCAATTATACCGATCAACAGGGTATTTTGTTGAATTCCTACTTCAAACGTATCAATGCAAAATTGGCGTATGATGACAAACCGACTGATTGGCTGTCTACTTCCGTTAATTTATTAGTAAATCATACTTGGGGTAATAGAACTTCTGATAACCCTTACGGACAAGGCGCATTGCGTACAATGATCGAACAGTTGCCTTTCTTACCGGTTAAGCTGGATGGTGAATATACGCAGACGAACATTATTAATACAAGCTCTATTCTCAATAATCAGACTGATCCTAATAGCGGAAAACAAGGATTCAGCCCGGAAGGTGTAGGTAATCCCGTTGAGTTGCTCGAACGGATGCAGGCTATGCAATATCGTACGCAGATTTTTGGTAATGCTGCTTTGACTTTCCATCTCATGAAGGATTGGATTTGAAGACCCAGTTCGGTATCGACTACCACAATAATCGTGATGCTAACTATACGCCGTTCACTCCGCGTCCGATGATTAATCAAAGTTCCGAGGGAGCAGCTTCTGCAAATAACTCCAACTCTTTGTATTGGCAGGAAGAAACCTATTTGACTTATGTGAAAGATATAAACAAACATCACATTAATGCAATGGCGGGTATGTCTTGGCAAGAGTATAATTATACCAAATTCGAAGCTTCCGACAGTAAGTATATTGATGACTTCTACGGATATTATAATTTAGGTTCCGGAACGAATCGTCCTTCTGTTGGCAGTGATTACGACAAGTGGGCAATGAACTCTTATTTCTTGCGTCTGGCGTATTCTTATGACAACAAGTATATGGCTACCGTAACCGGTCGTTATGATGGCTCTTCCAAATTCGGACAGAACAATAAATATGCATTTTTCCCGTCAGTCGGCTTGGGCTGGATGATTTCTAATGAAGACTTCTTGAAAGATAACTCATTGATTAGCAAACTAAAACTGCATACTTCTTACGGTGTGACAGGTAACTCGGAAATCGGTACTTATAAGTCATTGGCCACGGTAAGCCAGTCAAATACGATTATTGGTGATGCTTTGCACGTTGTGTCTTATCTGGACAATATGCCTAATCCTGACTTGAAATGGGAAAAGACTGGACAGTGGGACTTAGGATTCGAGTTGGGTTTATTCAATAACAGACTGAATTTCGATATTTCCTATTATTATAAATATACTTCAGATTTGTTGCTCGACCGTCCGGTTCCTGAATCAACAGGCTACTCTTCCATTATGGATAATATTGGAGCCGTTTCCAATCGTGGTTTAGATATTCTGGTTACAGCATATCCTATTCAGACACATGATTTCCAGTGGACTTCCACTCTTAATTTAGGTTTCAACAAAAACCGTGTAGAGAAGTTGGATGAAAGTGCATCTGTTGATCCTGTCACCGGTAAGCGTCAGATTACGACCGACGGTTTTGTGGGTTACGATATGTTGATCCGTGAAGGTGAAGAGCTTTCTTCTTTCTATGGTTATAAGCGCGCCGGTATCTACGATGGTATTCCGTCTAACTGGGATCCGGAGACAATGAACATACCTTCCACTATCGGTGAAAAGGTAACTTATAAGAAACGCGAAATTATCGGTAACGGATTACCAGACTGGATGGCTCATTTATCAATACCTTCAATTATAAAGGTTTCGATTTGACTTTAGACTTCCAGTTTACATGGGGGGTAGACGTGATGCAAGAATATTATCACTCTACTGTAGCCCGTTTCCTGACTAACGGTATAGACCGTCTTTATAAGGAAGCATGGCATCCAACTCTCAATCCGTCGGGTAAAGAACAGGCAATTCGTCTGAATAACTTTGGTCAGGGAGCTAATAACCAGGCAGATGATGACTGGGTTTGCAATGGTTCTTATTTGCGTTGTAACATGATTCAGCTCGGATATACCTTCAATCCGACACTGATTAAGAAGATCGGTCTGTCTTCATTGCGTTTGTATGCGAATGTGAATAACGCGTTCCTGATTACTTCTAAGGACTATAACGGATACGATCCGGATAACTCATCTCGTTAGGTGACAACAAATGGGGGGCTAACCGCCAATTCTTCACCTATCCGCGTCCGAGAACGTTTACGTTCGGTCTTAATGTAGCATTTTAATTCACCGTTATAAAAACCATAAGAATTATGAAACTATTAAAAGTATATATATCTGCATTTTTGTATGTGTTCACTTTCTGTGTTGCTGAATTCATGCGACGATTTCCTGAAAGAAGAACCATTGGATATGAAATCATCTGACCAATTCTGGAAGACGAAAGCTGATGCGGAGTCAGGTGTGAACGCATTGTATTTTGGTGGTGTACCTTATTTACACAACACTGATGTAGGCGGTGGCTGGACTCCTAAAGCGACAATGTGGGGTGGTATTGTGTCCGGATTGTACGTTGATAAGCGTAAGGATAGAACATTTACTACGGCATCCGAAGGGTGTAACTTCAATATTGAATCTTTTGATGATATTGCAATGAAATACTGGCATGAGTTTTATAAAGGTATTTCACGTGCCAACTTTGTTATAGCCAATATTCCGACAATGACCGGGGTGCTGGATGAAGCTACTATTAATAATTATGTGGCTCAAGGTAAATTCTTCCGTGCATACGGATATTTTTGGCTGGTCAAAGAATTTGGTGGTGTTCCTTATATTTCAGAACCTTACACATCTACAGAAGGTATGTACAAAGAACGTCTTTCTGCTGAAGAGGTTTATAAGAAAATTGAAGCCGACTTGCTGGATATTGTCAACGGGGATGCATTGCCGAATAAAACGTTCTATGAAAATGGCTGTTATGTTACCAGAGCAATGGCGCAGACTTTGCTGGCACAAGTTTATCTACAATGGGCTGGTGCACCGTTAAACGGGGGGGCAGACTATTATGGAAAAGCTGCACAGATGGCATTGAAGTGATTAATGATAGTCCTCACGGACTTATTCATCCGAATGGAACGACTGATGATTTGAACTCTGCGTATAATGTGATTAAGACAACGAAAGAATCAGCTGAAATCATTTATGCTAAAGAATACAATTATAGTGATTATAGTGTAGGTAACTCTTATGCTTGTCGTTCTATCGGGACAGATGCTTTTCAGTGGGGAGTGTTCCATCCGGGAGGAGACGTGCTGTATAATGCATACCTTCCCTGTGATATGTTGCTTAACAGCTATGCCTCTAATGATATTCGAGGACATGAGAAACAGTTCTTCTTTAAGCAATATACCGATGCTGAAGGAAATACTCATACTTTGAATAATGCAGGCAACTGGGCATGGTTTGATGAAAATGCTTTGATTAGCGGTCACGACGGTGATTATAATATGCCGGTATTCCGTTTTGCGGAAGTCTTGCTGATTGCGGCCGAAGGTCTGGCACGTACAAATCATGAAGATAATGCTGTCGGTGGAGCTAAATATTATCTCAATCAAGTGCGTAAACGTGCTGGATTGGCAGATGAGACGGCTACAGGAAACGATTTAATACAATCGATTTTGACTGAACGTTTGCATGAGTTACCGTTGGAATTTAAGATTTGGGATGACATTCGTCGTACTCGTTTGTATCCGGAAGCATCTACCGAATCAGGAAAATTGAAATGGACTGCTCTTGCATCGGCTCAAATTCAAAACAAGCCCGATGGAAGCACAAGAGCCGGTGCCATTCCTGAATATGCTTTGTTATGGCCTATCCCGTTAGATGAAATTCAGGCTAATCCTGCGTTGGAAGGACGTCAGAACCCGGGATGGAATTAATTAGGTAATAATAAATATTTGTTTCTGATAGAATTGGAGAGAGGGTAAAGGCAAATTATCCTCTCTCTATTGCTTAAACAGTTAGTCCTCCGGTTGTACTCTCGTGGTATGCACATAAATATTACATCCTGATTCTCACTTATTTAACTTGTACTCTCGTTGACGCTCGTATCCTTTGGTTGACCAAATGCTATTTTTTTCTTATTTTGGCGTATCAGAGGACTGATAATTACAGAAAGATGCTTTAATTTGTAACGTAAATAAAAAAAGACTTGATAATCTAATTAATAGCTTAATTCGTAGACCATGAATAAAAAGAAACTACTATCTTTCGCAATAGCCCTGCTATTGGGAGCTTCTTCTACCTTTGCGCAAAGCAACCGGTAGACTATGTGAATCCTTTAATGGGAACTGATTCGAAAATATCACTATCTAATGGGAATACATATCCTGCCATCGCGTTGCCTTGGGGAATGAACTTCTGGATGCCACAAACCGGAAAGATGGGTGACGGTTGGGCTTACACTTATGCATCCGACAAAATCAGAGGTTTCAAGCAAACCCATCAGCTAGTCCGTGGATCAATGACTACGGTCAGTTCTCAATCATGCCGATGACTAAACAGTTGAAGATCGATCAGGACAGTCGTGCTTCCTGGTTCTCTCATAAGGCAGAGAAAGCCACTCCTTATTATTATAGTGTTTATTTGTCAGAGTATGACATGACAACTGAAATAGCTCCGACGGAACGTTGCGCATATTTCCGTTTCACTTTCCCTGAAACCTCTGATGCCTATGTGGTGGTAGATGCTTTCGACCGCGGTTCGTATGTGAAGGTGATTCCCGAAGAAAATAAAATAGTTGGTTATACGACACGCAATAGTGGCGGTGTTCCTCAAAACTTTAAAAATTACTTTGTGATAGAGTTCGACAAGCCTTTTACTTTCAATAAAGTATGGGCAGACTATCATTGGTTGAAACACATCTCGAACTACAATCCAATCACGTGGGTGCTGCTATCGGATTTTCAACGAAGAAAGGAGAACAGGTACATGCAAAGGTGGCATCCTCATTCATCAGTCCTGAACAGGCTGAACTGAACTTGAAAGAAATTGGTAATAAGACCTTTGAACAGACAAAAGAGGCCGGTCGTAAGGCATGGAACAATGTCTTGGGGCGTATCAAGGTTGAAGACAGCGATGAGAACCGTATGCGTACGTTCTACTCTTGTTTGTATCGTTCGGTGTTGTTTCCTCGTATGTTTTACGAAGTAAACGGTAAGGGGGAAACTGTGCATTACAGCCCCTATAATGGTGAAATCCGTCCGGGATATATGTTTACCGACACTGGATTCTGGGATACTTTCCGTTGCTTGTTTCCATTTGTTAATTTGATATATCCTTCAATGGGTGAGAAGATGCAGGCAGGTCTGTTGAATACCTATCTTGAAAGTGGATTCTTTCCTGAATGGGCAAGCCCGGGCCATCGTGGTTGCATGGTTGGGAATAATTCTGCTTCTGTAGTGGCGGATGCTTTCATGAAGAATATAACCAAAGCGGATGCAGAAAAAATGTATGAAGGTCTACTGAAAGGGGCCAATAGCGTACATCCGAAAGTTTCTACTACCGGACGCCGTGGATATGAATATTATAACAAGCTGGGCTATGTGCCGTATGATGTGAAAATTAATGAGAATGCGGCACGCACATTGGAATATGCATACGATGACTGGTGCATTTACCGTATGGGTGAAAAATTAGGTCGTCCGGCAGAAGAACTGGATGTTTATAAGAAAAGGAGTCAGAACTACCGTAATCTGTTCGATCCGGAAACTAAGTTGATGCGGGGAAAGAATTCCGACGGAACTTTCCAGACTCCTTTCAATCCTTTTAAATGGGGAGATGCCTTTACGGAAGGAAATAGTTGGCATTATACATGGTCGGTATTCCACGATGTACAAGGACTGGTTGATCTGATGGGCGGCAAGAAGATGTTTGTTAGTATGCTTGATTCTGTATTCAATCTTCCTCCTGTATTTGATGATAGCTATTATGGAGGAGTGATTCACGAGATTCGTGAAATGGAAATTGCTAACATGGGTAACTATGCGCATGGCAACCAACCTATCCAGCACATGATCTATTTGTATAACTATGCCGGCGAACCTTGGAAAGCCCAATATTGGTTGCGTGAGACGATGAACCGCCTCTATCTTCCTACTCCGGACGGTTATTGTGGAGATGAAGATAACGGTCAGACTTCGGCTTGGTATGTATTTACTGCATTGGGATTTTATCCGGTATGTCCCGGCAGCAATGAATATGTAATGGGAGCTCCTTACTTCAAGAAAGCAACGATTACACTGGAGAACGGCAAGAAACTGGAAATCTCCGCCCCGAAGAATAACGATGATAATCGTTATATTCGTTCATTGAATTATAATGGCAAGAATTATACAAAGAATTATCTGAACCATTTCGATCTGTTGAAAGGCGGTCGTCTGGTGTTTGATATGGATAACAAACCGAATAAGGGAAGAGGTATCAACGAATCAGACTTCCCGTATTCATTCTCTCGTGACGCAAAGTAAGCTGATATGAATAATTTGAGAAAGAAAGTATTGATGATGACTATGGCGGCAGCAACTTTGTCCGCCATAGCTCAACAGCCGGTAGACTATGTGAATCCGATTATCGGGACCAATGGGATGGGGCACACTTTTCCCGGTGCTTGTACTCCTTTTGGATGGGTACAGTTGAGTCCGGACACAGACACAATTCCGCATAATGTAAATGGAGCTTATCAGAAAAAATGCCTACGAGTATTGTGCCGGTTACCAATATAGGGACAAGACCATTGTTGGCTTCAGTCACACTCATCTTAGTGGTACGGGACATTCTGACTTGGGAGACATCTTGTTGATGCCTGCTGTTGGCGATGTGAAGTTAAATCCCGGTCGGGCGGATTATCCGGAAGAGGGATACCGTTCACGTTTTGACCATGCTACAGAAAAAGCTGTTCCCGGATATTATGAAGTGATACTGGACGATTATGGCATTAAGGCCCAACTGACAGCAACACAACGGACGGGTATACATAAATATACCTTCCCGAAAGGAAAAGATGGTCATTTGATTTTGGATCTGGTGCATGGTATTTATAATTATGACGGCAAAGTACTATGGGCTAATTTAAGGGTAGAAAACGATACTCTGTTGACCGGATACCGTATCACCAACGGATGGGCGCGCACGAATTATACCTATTTTGCTATCTCTTTGTCACAGCCGATTAAAGACTACGGATATAAGGATAAGGAAAAAGTACTGTACAATGGCTTCTGGCGTCGTTTCAAGATGGAAAAGAACTTCCCCGAAATCACAGGTCGAAAAATCGTGGCTTACTTTAACTTCGATACCGCTAACAATTCGGAACTGGTTGTAAAAGTGGCATTGTCGGCAGTCAGTACGGAAGGGGCCATTAAGAATCTGCGTGCCGAGGCTTCCGGAAAGAGTTTCGAACAGTTGGCGGAAGCTGCTCGTACAGATTGGAATAGTGAACTGGAGCATTTCGAGATCGAAGGTACGTCCGATCAGAAAGCAATGTTCTATACTTCTCTTTACCACACCATGATTAATCCGTCTGTGTATATGGATGTAGACGGTTCCTATCGTGGGCTGGATCATAACATACACCGGGCGGAAGGATTCACCAACTATACTATATTTTCCCTTTGGGATACCTATCGTGCGGAACATCCTTCCTGAATCTGGTGAAACCGGGAGCAATGCGGATATGGTGGAATCCATGATTAAACATGAGCAACAAAGCGTGCACGGAATGTTGCCGATATGGAGTCTGATGGGAAATGAAAACTGGTGTATGAGCGGTTATCATGCTGTGTCTGTACTGGCGGATGCAATAACCAAAGGCGTCTTTTCGAATGTGGATGAGGCATTGGCGGCAATGGTCAGTACATCCACCGTTCCGTATTATGAAGGTATAGCTGATTATATGAAGCTGGGATATATTCCGCTTGACAAAAGTGGTACAGCAGCTTCTTCTACTTTGGAGTATGCATACGACGATTGGACTATCTATCAGACAGCTTTGAAGGCAGGTAACAAGGAAATAGCGGAGACTTACCGAAAGCGTGCCCTCAATTATCGTACTATCTATGATACAAGTATTGGTTTTGCACGTCCCCGTTATAGTGACGGTTCTTTCAAGAAAGAGTTTGATGTATTGCAAACCTATGGTGAAGGTTTTATCGAAGGCAATTCATGGAATTTCTCTTTTCATGTGCACACGATGTATTTGGCATGATCGACTTGATGGGAGGAGAAGGGACGTTCGTGCAGAAACTGGATGAACTGTTCTCCATGCATCTGCCGGAGAAGTACTATGAGCATAATGAGGATATTACGGAAGAATGTTTGGTCGGCGGATATGTGCATGGTAATGAACCGAGCCACCATGTTCCTTATCTATATGCGTGGACTTCCCAGCCGTGGAAATCACAGTACTGGCTGCGTGAGATTCTGAATAAGATGTATAAGAATGATATTAACGGATTGGGTGGAAATGATGATTGCGGACAGATGTCAGCATGGTACCTTTTCTCCGTGATGGGCTTCTATCCGGTTTGTCCTGGTACAGACCAGTATGTATTGGGAGCGCCCTACCTGCCTTATCTGAAGATGACGCTTCCTAATGGAAAGACATTGGAGATCAAAGCGCCGGGTGTCAGCGATAAGAAACGTTACGTGCAGTCGCTGAAATTGAACGGTAAGGTATACGACAAGATGTACATTACACATGAAGACATTTTTGAAAGGAGGCGTGCTTGAATTCAAGATGGGGGCGTCACCTAACAAACGTCGCGGATTATCACCGGAGGATAAACCTTATTCATTAACTAACGGAATCAACGAATAATCAATAAAGGAGTATGAAAAAGATACATTTAATCTATGCAGCCTGCCTGCTGGTAGGTATGGGGGCTTGTGCTGCAAGTGTGCAAAAACAGGTGAAGGATAATTCTGATGTATGGAAAGAGTACAATACAGGTGCTGTATTGTTTGAGGATAAAGCACCGGAAACGCTGGGATCGGACATTTACCACCGGATCATTCCCGATGCTGAATCGTATATCAAGGAACAGGCACGTACTGTATTAGCTACTCTTTACAATTCTCCGGAAGATAGTATTCCCGCAGTGCACAAGATACATTATACTTTGGAAGATATCAACGGTATTTCTGCTAAAGGCGGTGGCAATGGTGATGTGACGATTTTCTACAGTACACGTCATATTGAAAAATCTTTTGCAGCGAATGATACGGCAAAGTTGTTTTTCGAAACACGCGGGGTATTGTTGCATGAACTGACACATGCTTATCAGCTGGAACCGCAAGGAATCGGTTCTTATGGAACCAATCGTGTGTTCTGGGCATTTATCGAGGGAATGGCAGATGCTGTGCGGGTTGCCAATGGAGGATTTGACGGACCGAATGCCCGTCCGAAAGGCGGGAACTATATGGACGGTTATCGTACAGCCGGTTATTTCTTTGTCTGGTTGCGTGATAACAAAGATCCTGAATTCCTGCGTAAGTTCAATCGCAGTACGTTGGAGGTGGTGCCTTGGTCGTTCGATGGTGCTATCAAACATATTTTAGGGAATGAATATAATATTGACGAATTATGGCATGAGTATCAGGTCGCTGTAGGTGATATACAAGCATAATAATGTAAATATGGTGAGTGTAATGGGTAAAAGAGGATTGTTTTTAGTATGGCTGTGCCTGGTGAGTATTTTGCCAGGCATGGCTCAAACCGAGAAACTGATTGATTATGTGAATCCATTTGTGGGAACAGATGGTTATGGTAATGTGTATCCGGGTGCGCAGATTCCTTTCGGGGGAATTCAGATGAGTCCGGACACGGATAGTAAATACTATGATGCGGCTTCCGGTTATAAATATAATCATTCCACCTTGTTGGGGTTCAGTCTGACTCATTTAAGCGGGACTGGTATACCTGATTTGGGAGACTTCTTGTTTATTCCCGGAACAGGAGAGATGAAACTGGATCCGGGGACACGTGAGGAGCCGGAAAAGGGATACCGTTCACGTTATTCTCATGAAAAGGAATGGGCATCACCTAATTATTATGCGGTGGAACTGGCAGATTATGGAGTAAAGGCTGAAATGACGTCAGGGGTACGTAGTGGTATGTTTCGCTTCACCTATCCTCAATCGGATAAAGCTTTTATAATGATTGATATGAACCATACTTATGGCAATCTTGTGAATGGGCGAATCTGCGCATGGAAAATGATTCTACCATCACCGGATATAAACTGGTAAAAGGCTGGGGACCGGAACGGCATATCTATTTCACGGCTACTTTCTCTAAAAAGTTGACCGGCTTGCGCTTTATGCAGAATAAGAAGCCGGTGATTTACAATACCTCCCGGTTTCGTAGCAGCTATGAAGCTTGGGGAAAGAATCTGATGGCTTGCATCTCTTTTGATACAAAAGCCGGAGAGGAGGTGATTGTAAAAACTGCTATTTCATCGGTCAGCACAAACGGGGCAAAAAACAATATGGCGGAACTTGCCGGACTCGCTTTCGATGATCTGAAAGCTAAAGGAGAAGCACTATGGGAAAAAGAACTTGGAAAATATACCCTTACTGCCGACCGTAAAACGAAAAGAACATTCTATACGTCGGCTTACCATGCGGCTTTGCATCCGTTCATCTTTCAGGATGCAGACGGGCAGTTTCGAGGATTAGATAAAAATATAGAGAAAGCCGAAGGATTTACCAACTATACGGTATTCTCTCTTTGGGACACCTACCGGGCTTTGCATCCCTGGTTCAATCTGGTTCAACAGGAAGTGAATGCCGATATTGCCAATTCCATGTTGGCTCATTATGATAAAAGTGTGGAGAAAATGCTGCCTATCTGGTCGTTTTATGGAAATGAGACTTGGTGTATGATTGGGTATCATGCAGTTTCCGTATTGGCTGACATGATTGTGAAGGGAGTAAAAGGGTTCGATTACGAACGTGTGTATGAGGCTATGAAGACCACGGCGATGAATCCGAATTATGACTGTTTGCCGGAATATCGTATGATGGGATATGTGCCTTTCGATAAAGAGGCGGAGTCAGTATCTAAAACATTGGAATATGCGTATGATGATTATTGCATGGCACAGGCTGCCAAGGCTTTGGGTAAAGAGGATGATTATCGTTATTTCTTGAATCGTGCACTCTCTTATCAGACTTTGATTGATCCGGAAACGAAGTATATGCGTGGCAAGGACAGTCAGGGAAACTGGCGTACACCGTTTACTCCGGTAGCTTATCAGGGGCCCGGATCTGTAAATGGATGGGGGGATATTACGGAAGGATTTACTGTACAATATACCTGGTATGTACCACAAGATGTACAAGGATATATGAACGAAGCTGGCGAAGATTGGTTCCGCAACCGGTTGGACGAACTGTTCACGGTAGAGTTGCCGGATGACATTCCGGGAGCACATGATATTCAAGGCCGTATCGGAGCCTATTGGCATGGGAATGAACCTTGCCATCATGTAGCGTATCTTTATAATTACTTGAAAGAACCTTGGAAATGTCAGAAGTGGGTCCGTACGATTGTTGACCGTTTCTATGGCGATACTCCGGATGCATTAAGTGGCAATGACGATTGCGGACAGATGTCGGCTTGGTATATGTTTAATTGCATTGGCTTTTACCCGGTGGCTCCTTCAAGCAATATGTATAACATCGGTTCTCCTTGCGTTGAGGCAATAACAGTTCGGATGAGTAACGGAAAAGTTATTGAAATGGTAGCAGATAATTGGTCGCCGAAGAATGTGTATGTAAAGGATTTGTATGTGAATGGCAAGAAGTATGACAAATCTTATTTGAAATATGAGGATATACGTGATGGCGTGAAACTACGTTTTGTCATGAGCAGTAAACCGAACTATAAGCGTGCGGTATCGGATGAAGCGGTAGCTCCTTCTTTGTCGTTGCCCGGAAAGACAATGAAATATCAGGTAAATTTAATGAAAACGGGTATATCAAACCAGTGAAAATGACTTTTGAAGGAGTATTACCCAGTCCGTTTGATAGTACGAAGTGATGTTTTTATTACATTTGCCAATGTAAAACGATTATTAATTAAATATCTAAATCATGAGAAGATATTTCCTGTTAGTTGTGTGTTTGTGCTTGGCATCACTACTTCGTGCACAGAATAAGTTAGAGTTAATTTCTCCCAATGGAGAGCTGAAAGTGTCTTGAATCTCTCGGATAAAATCTATTATAGTATAGATTATAACGGAGATGTATTGTTGAAAGACAATACCCTTCAGTTGACATTGAGGAATCAGGTGTTGGGACAAAATCCCAAACTGCGCCGTCAGAAACGTATGAGTGTCGACGAGCAATTAACTCCTATTGTTCCTTTGAAATATTCGAAAGTCAATAATCGTTATAATCAATTGCTACTGACCTTTAAAGATTATGCAGTAGAATTCCGTGCTTTTGACGATGGAGTTGCTTACCGGTTTATTACCTCACAAAAAGGTGATGTTGAAGTAATGAACGAAGAGTTTGCTATCAACTTCCCGTCGGATTATCTTCTTCACTTGCAACAACCGGGAGGCTTCCATACAGCTTATGAGGAACCTTACACACATGTTCAAAGTAATGCGTGGAAGCCTGAAGAACGGATAGCTGTTTTGCCGGTATTGATTGACACACAAAAAGACTATAAAATATTAATCAGCGAGTCGGATCTGGCTGATTATCCATGTATGTTTCTCAAAGGAACGGGGACGAACGGAGCAATCTCTGTTTTTCCTAAAGCTCCGCTTGCGTTTGCCGAAAACAGTGATCGTAGCATGAAGATTACTCAAGAAGCTGATTACATTGCTAAAACAAAAGGTACGAGAAATTATCCTTGGCGTTACTTTGTGATAAGTAAAATGATAAGCAGTTGATTGAGAACACAATGACTTATAAACTGGCTGAAAAGAATCAACTTCAGGATGTTTCATGGATTAAGCCGGGACAGGTGAGCTGGGAATGGTGGAATGACGCTTCTCCTTACGGACCGGATGTGAATTTTGTTTCCGGTTATAACTTGGATACTTATAAGTATTACATTGATTTTGCTTCTAAATTTGGTATTCCATATATCATTATGGATGAAGGCTGGGCTAAAAGTACACGTGATCCTTATACGCCTAATCCCAAAGTAGACTTGCACGAGTTGATTCGTTATGGCAAAGAAAAAAATGTAGGATTGTGCTTTGGTTGACATGGTTGACGGTAGAAAACAATTTTGATCTCTTCAAGACTTTCAATGAATGGGGAGTAAAAGGACTTAAGATTGATTTCATGGACAGAAGCGATCAGTGGATGGTCAACTTTTACGAACGGGTAGCCCGAGAAGCAGCCAAACATCATTTGTTTGTCGATTTTCATGCTCTTTCAAACCTGCCGGACTGGAATATAAATATCCGAATGTATTGTCTTACGAAGGAGTGCGTGGAATGGAACAAATGGGCGGTTGTTATCCGGATAATAGTCTGTATTTACCATTTATGCGTAATGCTATCGGTCCGATGGATTATACTCCCGGAGCGATGATTAGTATGCAGCCTAATGTGTATCGGTCGGAACGTCCTAATGCTGCAAGTATCGGAACACGTGCTTATCAGTTGGCACTCTTTGTGGTTTTTGAAAGTGGTCTGCAGATGTTGGCGGATAATCCTACTCTTTATTATCGTAATGAAGATTGTACCCGTTTCATTACACAAGTTCCCGTAACGTGGGACGAGACTGTGGCACTGGAAGCTAAAGCGGGTGAATATGTCATTGTTGCAAAACGGAAAGGTGATAAGTGGTTTATAGGAGGAATGACTAACAATGGTGAAAAGGAACGTAAGTTTACCATAAAGTTAGATTTCTTGAATAAAGATCGCTCTTATCAAATGACATCTTTTGAGGATGGTATCAACGCAGGACGTCAGGCGATGGATTATCGTTGCAAGTCAGCCCAAGTGAAAGCCGGAGAACAGCTAACTATAAAGATGGTTAGAAATGGCGGCTTTGCAGCTGTCATTGAATGATGGCACATATTCTAACTTTCCATACGTAAAAATGGAATCCTCTTTCAATCTATCACCATTCTTCTGAAACGCATTGTTCATCGAGCTTTCAGGGTGGTGATAGATTGTTCTCCACCTATCATCTAATCATTCATCTATCACCGTTTGAAATGAACATGCCTGCATATAAATATAAGCTTGTATGTAAATAGAAGTTTCAACAGGGGATACCTTTGGTTTCAAGGCGGGAAACTTTAGTTTCCATTAGGGGAAACTGCAGTTTCAGAGGCTTGAAACTAAAGTTTCTAAGGCTTGAAACAAAGTGTTTTACTACATGAAACTGTTTGTTTCAAGCGTTGAAACCAATCGTTTCACGGCACGAAACACTTTGTTTTGCTATTTGTTCTAAGAAGGCAATGTCTCGGAATCAACGTTTTCTCTTAGAGAACCACTCTTTAAACTCTGCTACTCGGGCTTTGCTGACAAGTATTTTTTCTTTGATTCCTGAATAATACAAGTTGATGGACAGGCGGCTGTTGAACCATAAGTCAATATCTTTGATAGCTTCTCGCGAAATAAGATATTGGCGGTTAGCCCGAAAGAAAAGAGAAGGATTGAGACACTCCGTAAGTTCATCTAATGTTTGAGAAAAACAGTATTCGGTTTCATCGGTTAAGACTACTTTTACCTGACAGTCCTTAATATAAAACAATTGTATCATATCTACAGAAACGGGCAATAGTTTGTCTCCTTTGCTAGGAATAAGGAAATGACTTTTATAGTTTTCCTGCTTTTGGAGTGAATGTATCAGTTTCAGTAGCTCATTCTCCTGTTGTGGAAAGGGGAACTGGTGTTTGTCAGCAGCATCTTGTAAACCTTGGAGCTTATCGAAAGCGTGTTCTATGTCTTCCTTACCGATGGGTTTTAATAAGTAGTCGATGCTGTTTACTTTAAATGCGCGTAATGCATATTCATCATAGGCAGTTGTAAAGATAATCGGACAAGTAATATTGATATGATTGAATATCTCGAAGGCGGAACCATCTGCCAGGTGAATATCCATGAATACCAGTTCCGGCATCGGATGAGAACTGAACCATTCGATAGTGGAACTGATACTATCCAGTATGGTCACGATTTCTCCATTCGGTTTTATCTCATTCAGCAGTGAAGTCAGGTTTCGTACTGCTGCTTTTTCGTCTTCTATAATGACAATCTTCATGGTGATTATTGTTCTAGTTGTGGTTTTTCAATCAAAGGAATACAAACTCTAAACTCTCTGTCCTCCGTTATTTGTATATCCCGTTTAAACAAGAGCCTGTATCGCTTGGCAAGGTTGGCAAGTCCGATGCCGGTTCCGGAAGTTGCAGTCCATTTGGGCTGAATGTCGTTGCTGATAGACAAATTGCCGTTATCGTCCGTCGTGATATGAATGGTCAACGGCTTCCGGTTGCTGATTTCGTTGTGCTTTACTGCATTCTCTATCAACACTTGCACCGCCATTGGAGGGAGGAGATATTCTTCGTAGGCATTGCTTATCTGTATGTCGAATTGTAGATTGTTCTCAAAACGCATCTTTAATAGAAATATATAAGCGGAAACAAATTCCATTTCTTCCCGGAGACTGACACATTGTGACTCATTACTTTGCAAGTATACCTTAGTACCCGGGAGAGTTCCTGAATGTAATCCTGCGCTTTATCCTGATTTTCGCGTACCAGCAACGCAGGGTATTCAGCGAGTTGAACAGCATGTGTGGGTTCAGCTGATTCTTCAGTACTTCATACTGATTGCGGAGATTCTCTGCCTGAAGCTGTTCGTTTTCAATAAGTACCAGTTGCTGCTTGAATATAAGATGAATGATGCAGCAGCTACTGGTGACGAGACATGCCACAATAAAATCCCGCAATGGATGCAAATAATGATGTACCATGGCATCGATGGCCGGAATATCAAACGTTCTGTGAAGGAAAACAAAAAACTGTCCTGACAAGTTACTCAATATCCATGTCACGATAAAGGAAAGCAAAATCTTTGTTCCTGTAATTTTAATGGAAGCCTGATTGAAATGAAACAAACGGGTATTGATGGCAAAAAGTAACAATAGCGACAGAAAGGTAAACAGGATTTCGTTTGCCACATCTATAAACTTCATCCCCGGGAATAAGGAATGACTTTCGAAACGGTCGAAAAGAGATACTGATTCAGGAAAATGAATCAGTACAGCAACCGCTAAGGAGATGATGACTGTGGAAAGTATATATTTATCTTTTTTTATTGCTTTGGCTATCATACAACAAAGATAGTGGTAAATTATGAGTTACCGGTTATAAAATGTCAATGCTGTTGTCACAGTTGGTCAATTATTGTTTCTGAATGTGTGCCGTGACATACATACCGGGGCGGAATTGTACATTTTCCTCCTTGATGGAAGCATACACTTCGAGCGAACGATTGGTTTCGTCTACTTTTTGTCCGATGGAAATCACGATACCGTGAAAGGTTTGTGTCCCCATTCCGTTTACACGAAACTGTACCGGGCTGCCGACTTGTATGTCTGCAAGATCTTTCTCGTAAGTAGTCAGGCAAAGCATCGGGCTGCTTTTATCGATAAGTTCGCAAAGTGCTTCTCCCGGATTGATATATTTGCCGATATTCATCTCTACATTAGCGGCATAACCACTAATGGGGCTTTGACTTCCAGTAGCGGTTGTATTCCGTTCTTAAGTAATGCCTCCGTTTGAACGCCTAAAAGAGAAAGTTGTGCAGCAGCGGCGTCCTGGCGACTCTTCATGGAGAGAAAGTCCGCTTTACTTTGCTGGAATTTCTTTTGAGAAGCTGCTTGTTCGGCAGACAGATTTTTTTGCCGTTCGTATTCAGCTAGGAGATATTCGGTTTGTGCGTGACTGTCCAGATAAGTTTGTTGCAGGGTGATGAACTCCGGATTCTCTAACGTGGCGATTACACTGTTTGCAGCCACCCATTGCCCTGGAAGCAGAGAAGCTTTTTTTACAATGCCTCCCATGGTTAAAGCAATGGTTGCCTGACGTTGAGGAGGAAGAACGATTCGTCCGTTGAACGAAACCTGATTAGGCTTTGAGGTAGCTGAAGTGATGGCATCCACTTCGGGTTGTGCGATGGTATCTGCTATCGTTTCGGTAACGGGAATTGCGGCGGATTCGTTATTTGTAGTTTGCTGGTTTCCTTTGCAAGCCGTTAGAACTAGTAAAGGATGGGATAAACTATCTTTTTCATATCTTATGTTTTATAATAATTATTCTGGGTGATGTATGTCATTCAATGTCTCGATCTTCCACCTACTTGAAAAGTTCATATTCCAGTGCAGCAATATTGTATTGGTAGACTGTTTCAATATAGCCTCTGCGTATCTCTCTGGCGGTGGTAATCGACTGTATATATTCGGCAATGCCTGTTTCGCTCTGCTGCAATTGCAGGTTGGCTGCCTTTGTCAGTTCGTCCGCTTCTTTCAAGGCCGATGAGGTATAATATCGTAAACTCTCATTATATCTGCGGAGGGATGCTTCCAGTTCGAGTGTCTTATTTCTTAACTCCAGGATGTTGGCATCTGCCTGTATTTGCGCTGAAGTGGCAGTTAGCCGTGCCTGCTTCACTTTGCTCTTTTGTGGCAGGAAGTAGATGGGGAAAGAAACCCCGATCATCCAGGCATTCAGATTCTTAAGTGGGAGAATGTCCTGACGTGTATACCCCACACTGATTTCAGGAAAGAAATGGCTCTGCTCTACACGGAGCATTGCTTTCGCTTCATCTGCCTGGCTTTGAAAGTAGGCAGTATGTGCTCTCGACAGGTTTCCATCCGAAATGCCGGTATAGAATAAGGATAAAGTGGAATCCACCGGAACAATGGGATCGTTGGAGTAGCAACTCCATTGGAAACGTGCCAATGCCATTTTCTCTTCTTCTTTTGCTTGGAACCAGCGGTTATGCAGATCGGCAGCTATGGTGGTCATCATATTTTTCTCTAGCAAGGTGATCTCTCCTTGTTGGTATCGTAATTCTCCGATGCGCTGCAGTTCTTCTGCCATTTTATCCTGATCCCGATACATTGAACAGAGATTAGTGGCATATTGGTAGTAGGCCCACGCCCTTTTCACTTCTGCTGTGATTTCTTTCTCTACCATCTGCCGATAATAGGTGTTCGTTTTTACCTGACGGTTGACTAACGCATTCTTATAGAATGGCGTTAGAAGGGAGCCCAGGCTTTGCTCGAAGTCAGTTCCTTGTCTTTTTTGTTTTCTCCGTTAAGTTGACCCCAGGAATAGCTGAACGAGGTAGGCGTTGCTTCTATCACTTCTCCGCGAGTGGCTTTGGCTTGTTGAATAGCATTATTGGCTATTTTCAGGCGAGGATGATTTTGTTTGGCTATTTCTATCGCCTGTTCGAGACTGACTGTTTGTGTCTGTTGAGCGGAAACGAACGCGGGAAGAAACAAGAACAGGAGACACAATCCCCCGAAAGGCCAGCGCAGTTTGATTCCCGGACGTCTCCAGGTAGCAAATGAATTTACAATTTTGTAAAACACCGGAATGATGAGTAAGTCAGTACGGTAGAAATTATCAAGCCACCGATGACCACTGTTGCCAACGGACGTTGTACTTCTGCGCCGGCTGAAGTGGCTATTGCCATCGGGACGAATCCCAGAGATGCAACCAGTCCTGTCAGGAATACAGGACGGAGCAAGTGTGGAGTCCCTCTTTTGATAATCTGGTTTGTAGTCATGGAATAGGTATTTTGTTTACGAAGTTCGTTGAAGTGATTTACCATCAGGATACCATTCAATACTGCCACCCCGAACAAAGCGATGAATCCTACTCCGGCCGATATGCTAAACGGAAGTCCGCGTAGCCAAAGTGCGGCGATACCACCGATGAGCGATAGGGGGACGGTTGAGAATACCATCAGGTATAGGTGATGTTCTTGAATGCGAAGAACAGAATCAATAGAATGAGCATTAATGCTACGGGGATGACCACCAGTAAGGTATTGATGGCATTTTGCAAGTTTTCGAACTGGCCGCCGTATTCGAAGTAATATCCCGGCTTCAGTTTGATGTTCTTGTTCAATGTCTCTTGAATATTGGCGACAACTTGCTGGATGTCTGCGTCACGCACATTGACACCGATGACGATGCGCCGTTTGGTTGCATCCCGGTTGATTTGCAGTGGTCCACTGACAAGGTCGATGCTTGCTACCTCTCCAACAGGGATTGAATTCCTTCCGAAGTGCGTACAAACAACTTATCAAGATTCAAGTCGGCCACTTTCTCCTGGTCAAGCCGGACCACGAGATCGAATCTCCGCTCGTTTTCAAAGATTACACCTGCTGACTCTCCGGCATAGGCAGTTCGGATAATGGTGTTAAGCTCTTGTATGTTGATGCCGTAACGGGCTATTTTGCCACGGTTGTATTTCACTACCAATTGAGGTAATCCCATCGTCTGCTCAACGATGACATCCGCTGCTCCCGGCACTTTTCTACAAAGGTAGCTGCTTCTTTGGCTCTTTCATATAATTCGTGCGTGTCTTCTCCATATAATTTGATGGCAATATCTGCTTTTGCTCCCGTCATCAGCTCGTTGAAGCGAAGCTGTATCGGTTGCGAGAAGTTGAATTCGGCACGTTCGGAGAGCGGAGCAAGTGCGTCTTTCATTTTATCCACCATTTCTGCACGGCTTCCGGCACTTGTCCATTCTTTAAATGGTTTCATGATAATCATCACATCGGCATCTTCCACCGCCATCGGGTCAGTGGGAACTTCCGCCGTTCCTATTTTGGCTACAACATGTTTGATTTCAGGGAATTTATCCATTAATGCTTTCTCTGCCAAGCGGGATACTTCGATACTTCGGTCAGCGAACTTCCTGCGGGTAGTGTCATTTGCATGGCAAAATCTCCTTCGTCCAAAGTAGGAATGAATTCTGCTCCCAGGCGGGTAAAGAGAAAAAGTGAACCGATCAGCGCAGAGAAGCTACGATGACGGTACGCCATTTGTGACGAAGACAGGCGCGCAGGGTGTGCTGGTAGATCTTGTTCAATTTCTCGAAGAAGCGGTCGGCAAGGGTGGGTTTCACAATAATGGTATGCTTCAGAAAGAGGGAGGTCATCATAGGAACATAAGTCAGTGAAAGAATTAAGGCTCCGATAATGCAGAACACAAGTGTTTTGGCCATGGGGGTGAAGTATTTCCCTTCAATCCCGTTCAATGTAAGGATGGGGAAGAAGACGATAAGGATAATCAACACTGCAAAGGTGGCGGAACGTGCAACGCCGGAAGCTCCTTTTTCCACTTCTTTGTCCATCTCTTTGCGGGTCAGTGTGCGGCCTCGGAATTGTTTTCCGTAAATGTGGGCGAGGATACCTTCCAAGATAACGATAGAGCCATCTACTACAATACCAAAGTCAATGGCACCTAGACTCATTAGATTGGCGGTGACATTGAATACACGCATCATGATAAAAGCGAAGAGCATTGCCAGCGGGATGACGGATGCTACAATCAGTCCGGCACGGAGGTTGCCGAGGAAGAGGATGAGTACAAGGAAGACGATAACCGCTCCTTCAATCAGGTTGTTGACAACCGTAGAGATGTTCCGGTTTACCAGTTCCGAACGGTTCAAGTAAGGTTCTATACTGACTCCTTCGGGTAATAGCTGCTGTATTTTTTCTACCCGTTTTTCGAGTTCTTGAGTCACTACATTTGCGTTGGCACCTTTCAGCATCATGGCAATTCCACCGACACACTCGCCCTCACCATCCTTTGTCATGGCACCGAAACGCTTTGGAGAACCGAAGCGGACAACTCCTACATCACTGATATGTACCGGAATCCCATTCCGGTTGGTCACTACAATCTGTTCAATATCCTTGATGCGGGTAATCATACCTTCCGACCGGATATAGTAGGCATTCTTTATTTTCTCAATGTAACTTCCGCCGGTATTTTGGTTGTTGCTGCTAAGTGCTTCGAACACCTCGCCGATAGTGATATTCAAAGAAAACAGCGTCCGGGTCGACGGCTACTTCATATTGTTTCAGGTAACCGCCGAAACTATTGATTTCTACTATACCGGGGATACCGGACAACTGACGTTTCACCATCCAATCTTGAATGGTGCGGAGTTCCATTGCGTCATATTTCTTCTCATATCCGGGAGCTACCTTCAATATATACTGGTAAATTTCTCCCAGACCGGTGGTGATGGGCATCATCTCCGGTGTTCCGAGCTCGGAGGGAATTTCGCTTGTTACGCTTTGTATTTGTTCATTTATCAACTGCCGTGCATCGAGTGTGGGGACACTTTCTTTAAAAACGACCGTTACGACCGATAGCCCGAAGCGGCTGACAGAACGGATATCTTCGACATTCATAATATTGCTCATCGCTATTTCGATAGGCATAGTGATGAGTTGTTCCACCTCTTGTGGCGCGAGTGTAGGAGATACGGTCACTATTTGTACCTGATTATTGGTAATGTCGGGCACGGCATCAATAGGTAGTGTCAGCATCGCATAGATACCTCCGATAAACAGGAAGAGAGTAGTGGGTCCTACAAATAGTTTCTTCTTGATTGAAAAACGTACAATAGCTGTAAACATGACTTTCGTTGTATTATTATTTCACGATACAAAATTACTACCTATCTTCATCCGTTATCACTAAGAATAAATGAAGCGGAAAGATTGTGGGGTGAAGTGACGGATTTGGGAATTGAAAGATGTAAAATCATAGTTCTTGTTTCACTGCTGAACAAACATTTCTTTCAGTTTACTCGTTTAATATAAAACAAACTAAATGTATATTCAGCATGAAACATTCGTCTTGATGATGGTAAGCCTGTTGTTTGCAATTTCTTCGGAAGCGCAAAACAAGTCTTTTTATGATTTTACAGTGAAAACTATTGATGGTAAGGACTTTTCTCTTTCTTCACTGAAAGGTAAGAAAGTGCTGGTAGTCAACGTGGCATCTAAGTGTGGGCTGACGCCCCAGTATGCTCAACTGGAGAAACTATATGAGAAATATAAAGAAAAAGACTTTGTTATTATCGGTTTTCCGGCGAATAACTTTATGGGACAAGAACCGGGTAGTAATGAGGAAATAGCCAAGTTCTGTTCTTTGAACTATGATATTACTTTTCCGATGATGGCTAAGATTTCCGTTAAAGGAAAAGATATGGCTCCTCTTTACCAATGGTTGACGGAGAAAAAACAGAATGGAAAAGAAAACGCACCGGTTCAGTGGAATTTTCAGAAGTTTATTGATTGATTGAGAACGGACGTTGGGCGGGGAGTTTGTGTCTCCGAAAGAAAGTCCGTTCTCTGAAAAGATTATTACTTGGATAGAGAAGGAATAAGAGATACTTTTTTCAGCTCTTCTTCGAAGTTGGGAGTGAAGATTCCTTTACCCAGATTTTCTTTTATTTCTTCGATCTTCCAAAATCGTCCACCGTCCAGTTCGTCGCTGGGATGGATTTCTTCCTCATAAACGGTTTTGTGGACAAAAACAAGCTCTTTTTCACGGCTGGATTCAAAAACATAACTGGTGAGAAGCTCGGGGGTGAAGTCTGTGATGCCCAATTCTTCACGGACTTCTCTCTTTAGGGCGATTTCTACGCTTTCGCCCAAATCAATATGTCCGCCCACAGCCGTATCCCATTTCCCCGGTTGAATGTCTTTCCATTCGGGGCGTTTCTGTAAGTAGATGTCTCCTTGGGCATTGAATACGTGAAGGTGAACTACCGGATGAAGCAGTTTGCTACCGCTGTGACATTCTCCGCGAGTGGCGGCTCCGGTGATGTTTCCCTGTTCGTCTACGATAGGGAACATTTCCTGGTTATTATCGCTTGGCATAGTGTCTTTTATATTGCGTAAAATCTTTCGGAGAGGAGGATTTCTTATGGTATTAATAAAGAAGAATCTCCATAACTTAGGAATCGGAAATCATGCGCCAGTGCATAATCATAAATTGTGCGCCAATTCCCTTTTACAAAAGCTGAAACTAAAAGCAGCAAGGTACTTTGCGGCTGATGGAAATTAGTAACCATCGCTTTCACTATTTTATAATTGTATCCCGGTGCTATGATAATCTGTGTACTGGTGTGAAGGGTTTCCAAACCATTCCTGTCGAGATATCCTAATATCTTTTGCAACGCAACAACGGGAGGAATCTGGTCGTACTTTTCATAAGGCTGCCATTGTTTGACACGTAGTTCTTCTTCCGTAGCATACGGATTTTCAGCCAATGTAACTCCAATGTGATACAGGCTTTCCAGAGTCCGTACAGAAGTAGTCCCTACTGCAATAGCACAACCGTCGTGGTCAATCAGTTTTTTTGATGGTACTCCGATTGACCGATATATATTCCGTGTGCATCTCGTGACCTTCGATTTCTTCACTTTTTACAGGTTTGAATGTGCCTGCTCCTACGTGTAGAGTTAATTCTTCAAGATCGATGCCTTTCTCTTGAAGTGCATCCAATACTCGTGGAGTGAAATGTAATCCCGCCGTAGGCGCAGCTACCGAACCTTTAATCTTAGAATAAACAGTCTGATAAGTTTCCTTGTCACTTTCTTCCGTATCCCGGTTCAAGTAAGGAGGAATAGGAAGCTCTCCGAATACTTCAAGGATATCGGCAAACGTCACTTCTGGATTATCCCATGCAAAATCTACCCAATGGCTGGTTCCTTTACATTCTCCTCGGGTAGCGGTCAAGATAATAGGGAATCCTTTGACGGTCATTTCGCGTTTCAACTGTCCGTCTTTCCATTTCTTCAGATTGCCGATCATGCAAAGCCAGGCGGCATGTGCTGTCTGTTGGAAATTCAAGACATAATCGTTTGGCTGGATCGGTTCAAGACAAAACACTTCGATCAGTGCTCCCGTCTCTTTTCGAAATGGAGGCGCGCCTGAATGACTTTTGTATTATTGAATATCATCAGACTGCCTTGCAGCAGATATTCCGGCAAAGAAGTGAAAACATCTTCACTGATTTCTCCACGACGGTATATTAAGAGTTTGGACTGGTCGCGGTAGCAACGGAATTTAGCAATACGTTCATCCGGAAGAGGATAACTGTATTCACTGATATGGATATGTCTAGGATCTTCTTTCATTGTTTTCTAAAATAAAAAGAGGTTAGAACCCATTCGGTTTCTAACCTCTTTAACCAGTCGGGGTGACTGGATTCGAACCAGCGACCACACGCCCCCAGACCGCGTACTCTAACCGGCTGAGCTACACCCCGAATTGCGGATGCAAGGTAGTGCTTTATTTTTAATCTGCAAATAAATCGGTGGAAAATATATATGAATATCTTTTGTTAGTATTGTATCTTGCTTGTTATCAGTGTTATATATTTTTGTTGCAAAATACTGTTTAGATAAAATTCTAAATAGTATTAAGGTAACTTCGGAGGCTGTTTTGTACCCTATATGATGCAAAACACATGCAAAAAATCCTGTCTTATAGTAGTAGAAAGCATTAAATCATTCCAAAACCTTAATCAAACCTTAATCGAATATTAAATGTGAGAATTGGCAATTAAAAAAGGGAAAATAATAAATAGAAGTTAAAGTTGGAACGAGGTTCCCGAACTAATTGAGCATTTCTCCTTGGTAACCAAAGTTAATGATTTAATTTTAATCGTCGAAATTAATATCTTTGCATTGAGCGAGAGTGAAGTTCTATACTTTACTTTGGGACATCCTATTATGCTGTTCTTATAAAGTATAAAATAATTTCGTCGGCCATATAACTAAAAAAAAGAACAAAATCATGGCAAAGACAAAAATTGTGCTTTTCAAAAGCAACATTAGAAGGGACGGCAGCTGCCCCGTTTGTTTAAGGGTAGCAAAAGAGGACAAAACAAAGTACATCGACTTACAACTGTCGGCAACGAAAGGACAATGGATGAACAAGCATCCCGATTTAAAAAAGACAAGCGTGTCAATCCTAACTACGAAAATTACAATGCGTTGCTGAACCGTTATGAAGTCCGAAAAGATGAAATCCTGCGAAAGTTCATGGAGGAACGGGTACACTGGACGCTTAATCAGTTCGAAGAGGAGTTTCTTGGTATGTCAAAGCAGGGTAAGGTTTATGACTACTTTATGCGACAGGTGGAAAACCTAAAAGCCACAAGGTATATCGGTAATGCAAAAGTCTATGAGCATACTCTGCATATTCTGGCAAAATATGACGACAAGATTAAGGAGCGACTATTTTCGGAGTTGGACGTGAAGTACATCAATCGGTTTAACATTGAAATGGAAAAAGACGGCTGTTGTGGAAACATCCGTAAATACTACCTCAAAACATTGAGAGCGGTTGTAAACAAGGCGATAAAAGAGCGTGAAGCCTCATCAAATACCTATCCTTTCGGTAAGGGTGGCTTTGAAATCGGTAAGCTGGCAGAGGAAACAGCCAAACGCTACCTTTCGCCACAAGATTTGGAGCTGATAAAAAACTCGCCTCAACAAAATCCTGTGTTGGAGTTATCCCGTAGTGTTCCTATTTATGTTTCGGTATGAGTTTTATAGACGAAGCCATGCTGACTAAAAACAATATCAATACGTTTGGGGCAGAGGAGCACATCGTTTACAAAAGGCAAAAGACGCAAAACGCTAAAAATGCAAAGCCTATAAAAATACCTGTAACTCCTGCCATAAAAGAACAATTGGAATGGTTTAAAGCAAATACAACTTTGACAGGTAATTATTTGCTGCCAATAATTACAAGGGATTATGAGGGGAAGCAACTGTATGACCATATCCGCAGCCGTTACAAACGTATAAATGACGGTTTAAAGCAATTGGGCAAATTGCTTCATATCCGTATGAACCTGACCACCTATGTCAGCCGTCATACGATGGCCATGACCTTACAAGGCAATGATGTCCCCCGTGAATTTACCAGCCAAGCGTTGGGGCATCGTAATCTTACAACGACAAATGTATATCTTGACAGTTTTTCAACAAGTGTATTAGACAGAGTAGCTAAAATCCTTTAATTATGAGTATGACAATAAATATGCCTTTGGGCGACTTTGATAGACAAGTCTCCCAAAGGGGAAGCCCGTTTTGCGCATGAGGAATGGTTGCGCACCTATGTAAAAAGACTGACGAAAGGTAATAAGACAAAGCTAAAACAGGCTTTAAATGAGGTAGATGAGGCTATAAACCAATGGTGGAACGGTTTCTTCATATCCACTTATGATGAAAAGTTATCAGCTGTCCGACAAGGCAAACTGAACATGGATAGTCAAGAGTTGGAAGACATCTATAACGAGGAAACCTATTTACAAAAAGAGGGCAAAACAGGTTTGGTTGCAGATTTCCTGTATGATTCCATAGCCCAATACGGCTTTATCAATGAACACCACCGTGATGCGATAGAGAGCGCATGGCTGTTTCACGACATGGAGTTTTTGCAACAGCAATGGGAATATTACGCTCTGGCTCAAATAAGGTCGTTGCGGGCAGTCATTGTTTCCATGCTGGGAACAGTACCAACGACACCTGAAACCGAACCACAGAATGCCAAAAGAGAGCCAAAACGGATAGAGGATTATCCCGAAGTGTTTGACATTACACTTTATTGTGAACTTACGAATTATGCAAAGGATACTATTTACAAGTGGACCCGTACCCGTGAAATACCTTGTCATCGTTCCGGGACAAACGGACGCAAACTTGTGTTCAAGCGTGACGAAATCGTAGCGTGGATGACTGCCCGAAAGCAGGAAACCAAGGACGAATTTATAAAACGAATGGAAAGCTAGTTGGCTGCACGGCTCCGTAAATAGTTAATATGCTTTATTATGTATAACTTTCTATATACATTCCAATCTCACAGCCATGTATGACAAAATCAAATTAATGCTATATGACCTGCCAACAGGGTACAACTGGCAAACAGTCCTGCAACGTACAGTTGACTATTTTGCCAATGGTACAGGTGGTAAGGGGTATTGGCTTGGACGTAGAGTCATAGTTATAGACACGTATGTGTCATTCGAGGGCATGTCTATGAAAACATAACCTAAAGACCTTATCATTAAAGGAAGTAGAGGGACTTATATGAGGTTAAGTAAGGATTTGGGTGTGCCCATGTATAAGGCAGTGGTGGAGTCTGCGGAGTTTGCACATAACTTTAGCATGACAGAGCCTCCTATTATGTATATGCAGAAGTTGGATGCTATGAAAGCATTTAGACCTAATGGTTGGAGTGGTACTAAATATATGGATAACGGGGAAGTGCGTTGCAAGTTTTATGACAAAATACAGGAAACGAAGAAGAAGCGTGAACTGCCTAAATATGGAAGAGAGAACTTGCCAAAGAACTTATTGAGGTATGAGGTGACATTTAGCACCAAAGGACTGAGTAGGTTGTTTGGCAGGGATATAGTAGCAGAGGAACTTTGGAGTAAACAGGTGTTTTGGACGCTGGTTGCAGAGTGGTTTGGATATTATGAGGATATGGTGAAACTGCCTAATGATTGTTGGGATGCGGATTACCGTATTTTTGAGAGCGCCAAGGACTTTGCCAAGTGGTGCATTTGTATAGCAAATGCGACCAAAACCTGTCTTATTATGTAAAGCACGTCCTTTTTAAACTTCGGACAAATCCGCAGCCAGCCGACCGTGTCCTACGTAGGCAAATACAAAAGAAAATCTAGGAAGCGTTGGAGTGGGGCAAAAAACATTTGGCTCTCCCTAACCTGACCTTGGAACTGACAGGCAAAATAGAACAATATCTTGCTTGGCTGTTGGAGCAGTCGGCAGACAGGATGGGCATCGCGGAGGAACGACGAATATTCAATACCGCTGTTAATCCTCTTCTTATTCAAATAAGACTTGGTAATCATCAGAGAGTGTAAACTTCACTTCCTAAGTTTATTCTTCAGATGATTACCAAGCCTTATCTTTTAAATGAGGTGTCTATTGGGCGTGCACGGCCAAAAACTTATCTAACACAATAAAAGTACTCGGCAGGATATAAAAATAATTCGCTAATATTGCGAATTGTGCAAATATGTGTTATCTTTGTGTCATCAAAGAACGGTTATATGAACGTAGAATTTGAAAAGGAATATTTGGCAGAACTTTATGAAAAAGGAAAAACTGATGATAAGAAGCATCGTTTCCAACCTCAAATAGTCAATGGTTATTTGAAGTGTGTCAAAGCTCTACTAAATGCCTCTCGAATGGAAGATTTATATCAGTATAGGTCTTTAAACTATGAAAAGTTGAAAGGTGATAAAAAAGGACTTTCTTCTTTACGCATCAATGACCAATACAGATTGGAATTTAAGGAAATCACCAATGCGGGTAATCAAACAATCATAGAAGTCTGTTCTTTGATAGACATTACAAATCATTATAAATAGGAGGAACTATGGGTATAGCAACAAATAATTTGCAGTCATTCCGTCCCTATCATCCGGGTGAATTGATAAAGGAAGAATTGGAATGTAGAGGCATAAGGCAAAAAGACTTTGCAAAGAGATTTGGCTTGTCTTATTCTGCCTTAAATGAAACATTAAATGCAAAACGTCCGATAACTACCGAATTTGCCTTGTTTTTAGAGGCGGCTTTGGGGGTCAATGCCGATTTGCTTGTAAGAATGCAAACGGATTATAATATACAGGTAGCACGAAAGAATAACTTCTTGCGTGAAAAGCTAAACAATATAAAGAAAATAGCTGCCGTGTTTTGAAAACAGTTCTTGGTATGATATTATAGAAATAAAGTTTTAACGAGGTATTTAAGATAAGGTGGGGCAAGCTGCTCCACCCTTATTGTTTGCTCCTCTAAGAGTGTAAAAAAAGAGTTCCTTTG